>JAEEGL012336554.1_pt1 | contig 21490 bp, 14 predicted proteins | sample 9134231 | NCBI WGS metagenome assembly JAEEGL01 (sample SAMN16246548, study PRJNA631951) | gut metagenome | biome: gut microbiome; feature: rumen; material: fiber-attached | host: Bos | place: Iran: Karaj | collected 2018-10
ATCTGCGCGATGATCGGTATTGACGGTTTTGAGATCGGCGACACCGTGTGCGACGCAGAGAATCCCGAACCGCTGAAGCCGATTGCTATCGACGAGCCGACGATGAGTATGACCTTCTGCATCAACGACAGTCCTTTCTTTGGTCAGGACGGTAAGTTTGTGACGAGCCGTCATATCCAGGACCGTCTCAACAAAGAGCTGGAGAAAAACCTGGCATTGCGCGTCGAGAAAGGTGCGGAAGAAAGCAGTTGGCGTGTCTATGGCCGCGGTGTGCTGCACCTGAGTGTGCTGATCGAGACCATGCGTCGCGAAGGATATGAGTTACAGGTGGGTCAACCGCAGGTGATCATCAAAGAGATCGACGGCGTCAAATGCGAACCGGTAGAGAGTCTGACAGTCAACACGCCGGAAGAATGCTCGGGTAAGATTATCGAGTTCGTGAGCACCCATAAGGGCGAGATGACGAAGATGGAGATGGTCAACGACCGCGTGCATTTAGAGTTCACCATCCCGAGTCGCGGTATCATGGGTATGCGTACCTATGTGATGAATGTCTCGGCCGGTGAGGCCATCATGGCGCACCGGTTCCTGGAGTATCAACCGTGGAAAGGCGAGATCGTAAAACGTACCAACGGTTCGCTCATCGCGATGGAAGCCGGAACGGCTTATGCGTACGCGCTGGACAAACTGCAAGACCGCGGTAAGTTCTTCATCGACCCGCAAGAGGAGGTCTATGCCGGCCAGGTAGTGGGCGAGAACGCGAAAGAAGGCGATATCGTGATTAACGTCACGAAGAGCAAGAAGTTGACGAACATGCGTTCGAAGAGTGCGGACGACAAGGCTGTATTACCGCCGCCCGTGAGAATGAGTCTCGAAGAGGCGCTGGAGTATATCAAAGAGGATGAGTATGTAGAGGTTACGCCGCACGCGATGCGTATCCGCAAGATCATTCTTGACGAGCTCGAGCGCAAACGCGCAGGCAGAGCATAAAAAAGTTGAGAGTTGAAAGTTGAGAGTTGAGAGAAGTCGTCTAGCTATAAGTTGAAAGTTTTAAGATAAAAAATTTATTATATGAAAATTGAACAAAGTGAATTGAAAGACCTGAATGGCGTGGTAACGATTACGATCGAGCCGGCTGATTATCAGGAAGAAGTAGCCAAAGAGCTGAAACAAGTGCGTCAGAAAGCACAGATGCCCGGTTTCCGTCCGGGAATGGTTCCGGCAGGTTTGGTAAAGAAGATGTACGGCAAGGGCATCCTGGCCGACGTACTGAACAAGAAAGTGGGCGAAGGTCTGCAGAAGCACATCGAGGACAACAAGATTCAGATCCTCGGTGATCCGCTGCCCAGCGAGAACTCGCCGCGTATCGACCTCGACCACGAGGACACGTTCACCTTTAACTTCGACATCGCTGTAGCACCGGAGTTCGACGCCAAGTTGACGGCCAAGAACAAACTGCCGGAGTACACGATCGAGGCAACCGAAGAGATGATCGACAAGCAGGTAGAGGCGTACACCAACCGCTTCGGAGAGTATATCCCGGAGGACAAAGAGAAAGGTACGAAAGCCGAAGTGAAGCCGTGCAAGGTAGATGCCGAACTGTTCGCAAAAGTATATGGCGACAAGGCTCCGAAGACCGTGAAAGAGTTCCGCGCACGCATCAAAGAGGATATAGAGCGCAGTCTGGCCGAGGAGAGCAAGTACCGCTTCGGCATCGACGCTAAAGCAGCTATCCTGAAGAAACTGGAGAAGGTCGCTTTCCCGGTTGACTTCCTCAAACGCTGGGTACTCGCCACGAACGAGAAGATGACCCAAGAGGAACTCGACAAAGATTTCGACAAGATGCTCGAGGAGCTGAAATGGCAACTCGCGAAAGACCAGTTGATGAAGGAGTACAACATCAACGTGGAGAAAGACGAGGTAGAAGACTTTGCAAAACGTATCGCGAAGATGCAGTTCATGCAGTACGGTCTGATGAACGTAGAGGACGAGCACCTGACGAACTACGCGAACGAGATGCTCAAGCAGGAGAATCAATTGCGCGGCATCGTAGAGCGCATCGTAGAGGACAAGATCTTCGCTGCGCTGAAGGGTGTGGCAAAGATCGAGCCGAAGACCGTGAGCCAGGAAGAGTTCGACAAGCTGTTCAAATGACAAGAATCCATTTTATAGCTATTGGTGGCGCGGCGATGCATAACTTGGCATTAGCCGTGGCCTCCAAGGCGGGGTACAGAGTGACGGGGTCGGATGATGAGATCTTCGACCCCGCTTTGTCTCATCTTCGCGAGGCAGGATTATTGCCCGAGGAGATGGGATGGCATCCCGAGCGCATCACCAGCGATATCGATGCGATCATCCTCGGTATGCATGCCCGCGAAGACAATCCGGAATTGGTTCGTGCCCGCGAATTGGGTTTGAAGATCTACTCGTTCCCCGAGTATCTGTACGAACAGACGAAGGATAAGATTCGTATTGTGGTAGGTGGCAGTCACGGTAAGACGACCACAACTTCGATGATCTTGTACGTACTTAACCGTCTCGGTATCGAAGCCGATTATATGGTGGGCGCACAGATTGAAGGATTCGAGCGAATGGTTCGGTTGAGCGACACCGCCAAGTACGCGGTTTTCGAGGGCGATGAGTACCTCACTTCCCCACTCGACCTGCGTTCGAAATTCCTTTGGTACCACCCGCACGTAGCTATCTTGACGGGTATCGCGTGGGATCATATCAATGTTTTCCCTACTTTCCCGGAGTACGTGGAGACGTTTCGGAAGTTCGTAAAGAGCATCGAACCTAAGGGAAGTTTTATTTACTTCAAGGGGGACGAGAACTTAAGGATGCTGGCAGAAGAGGTTTCCGGCACACCGGAATCCCGAGATACCGATATCACGACGATTCCTTATCAGGAATATAAGGGCGATGTGGCGATGCAGGTGTTCGGCAAGCACAACATGCAGAACCTGCAAGCAGCGATGTTAGCATGTCATTGCATCGGCGTGGCGCCGGATGATTTCTACCGCGAGATAGCGTCGTTCACGGGTGCTTCTAACCGCTTGGAGAAGATCGCCGAGACGGCAGACTGCGTGGCTTACAAAGACTTCGCACATAGTCCGAGCAAACTGAAAGCAACCGTCAATGCCGTGCGTGAACGCTATCCGGAGAAGAAATTGGTGGCGTGTATGGAGTTGCATACTTTTAGCAGTCTGATGGCGGATTTTCTGCCGCAATACAAGGACTGTATGGCCGAAGCGGATGTGGCGTACGTGTATTTCAATCCGAAAGTGATTGAGCACAAGCGCTTGACGCCGATTACGGCAGAAGAGGTACGCGAAGCATTTGGCACGAAAAATGTGGAGGTGTTCACCGAGAGCGAAGCGCTACAGAAAGCCGTCAGAGATCAGTTTTCAGTGGTCAGTCCTCAGGGCATAGCCCTGCTGATGATGTCCTCGGGAACGTTCGACGGAGTAAACATTAAGGAGTTCGCTGCGCAACTCCTTAGTTGAGAGTTTAAAGTTTAGAGTTTAGAGAAATGGATAAGCAACAGAAACGCGATTATTTGTATATGCGCATGGCGCGGACGTGGGCTGAGAACAGTTACTGCGTGCGCCGAAAGGTAGGTGCGCTGTTGGTGAAGAACCAGATGATCATATCCGACGGGTACAACGGTACGCCTTCGGGATTTGAGAACATCTGCGAGGACGAGAACAACGTCTCGAAACCTTATGTGCTGCATGCCGAGGCGAATGCATTGACCAAAGTGGCGCGGTCGAACAACAGTTCCGACGGTGCGACGCTGTATGTCACGGCTTCGCCGTGTCTGGAGTGCTCGAAGTTGATTATCCAATCGGGCATCAAGCGCGTGGTGTACGGTGAGGAATACCGTATCATGGACGGCGTGGAACTGCTCAAGCGAGCAGGAGTGGAAGTCGTTTTTCTGAACGACCGAAGTGAGTGAGTGAATTAGTGAATGAGTGAATTAGTGGTATGAAGAAGTATCTCTTTCCTACATTGACGGTTATTGGTGTGGCGCTGGGAATCATCATCGGCGGCGCACTGAGTCAGAAAGTGAGTGCACAGCGGATTGTCTATCAAAACGGGCAATTGCAGTGGGAGATGTCGAAAGTCGATCGGCTGCTGCAGTTGATGGAGACGGTGTATGTCGATGAACTGAATATCGACAGCATCACCGACGAGGCGATGACGGACCTGGTAAAGAAACTGGATCCGCACTCGGCGTATATCCCCAAAGAGGACCTGGAGATGGTGAACTCGGAGTTGTCGGGTTCGTTCTCCGGCATCGGTGTGCAGTTCACGATCCAGCAAGACACGGTGCGTATCGTAGCCGTCATTGCCGGCGGTCCGTGCGAAGGTGTGGGTGTGCTGGCGGGCGACAAGTTGATAAGCGTCAACGACTCTGCATTCGTAGGAAAGAAACTGAATAACGAGAAGGTGATGAAGACGTTGCGCGGCGAGAAGGGCACACAAGTGAAATTGGGAATACTGCGCGCGGGCATGAAAGAACCGCTCTCGTTTACCGTGACGCGCGGCGACATCCCCGTGACGTCCGTGGATGCGAAGTTTATTATAGAGCCTCCAGTAGTCAGTGGTCAGCAATCAGGAAAAATCGGTTTTGTGCGCGTGAACAAGTTCGGCGAGACGACTTATAAGGAGTTTATCACGGCCTTAGCAGACCTGCACGCACAAGGCGCGACGAGTTACATCATCGACCTGCGCGAGAACAGCGGCGGCTACATGGATCAGGCGATCAAGATGGCCAATGAGTTCTTGAAAGGCGGCGCGATGATCGTTTATTCGGAAGGTCGCGCGTACCCGCGTTACGAGGCGAAGGCGAATGGCAGCGGTCGATTCAAGAACGTGCCGCTGGTTGTGCTGATTGATAATTTCTCGGCTTCGGCGAGCGAGATCTTCGCCGGCGCGATGCAAGACAACGACCGCGCGACGATTGTCGGTCGCCGTTCGTTCGGTAAGGGACTGGTTCAACAGCAGATGCCGTTTGCGGACGGTAGTGCCGTACGTCTGACGGTGGCACGCTATTACACGCCGAGTGGCCGTTGCATCCAGAAGCCTTATACCTTAGGCGATCAGGACGATTATGAGAAAGATATCATGGACCGCTATGAGCATGGCGAGTTCTATTCGGCCGACTCGGTGCATTTCTCCGACACGACGGTCTATCGCACGAAAAACGGGCGTATTGTACACGGCGGCGGAGGTATCATGCCGGATGTGTTTGTCGGGCGCGACACGACGCTCAACACACCATGGTACAACATCTGCGTGAACATGGCATACACCTATCAGTTCGCTTACAAATACACGGACGAGCACCGCAAAGAACTGAGCAAATACACGGATTGGCAAGCATTGGAGAAGTACCTGAAGACGCAGAATGTCTTGCGTGAGTTCGTTAAGTTCGCCGAAGAGAAAGGCGTAGAGCCCAAAGAAGCAGAGATACAAAAATCAAGTCCGTTGATGACGCGACTTCTGCATGCATATATCATTCGTGACGTACTCGGCGACGAAGGATTCTTCCCGTTCTTCGAGCGCGATGATGAAATAACCAAAAAAGCAATGGAGGTACTATTATGAAAACAAACAATCACATTCTCATTCTCATTGCCATCTTCTTAGTAAGCATGGTAGCTGCACCCGCGTTTGCTGCAACTCCTCAAAAAAGCAAAGGCAAAAAGAAAGCCAATCCGGAATTGACCCGTGCGGGCAACACCTATTTCATTAACGGCAAAGACGCCATCAAAGGCAAGCAAGTGCTGGAGTTTTACGCCCAACACAACTGCGAGGCTGCGTACAAGCAGTACAAGACCGGCCGTAACTGCACGATAGCCGGTTGGTCGCTTCTCGGCGGCGGTGCCGGTTTGACCGTCATCGGTTTAGGTTGCATCATCGGCGGAGTGGTTAACACTATCGGCGGAGCTATGGGTTCCATGAGTGAGGCATCTCAAGGCGGAAGCGGAGAAGGCGGTATCAACCGCATGAATTCCGGCGCATCGACCATTATTGCCGGAGGCGTATTGGTCGGTATCGGCGCAGCAGCACAGATTGCCTGCGGTCCGCTGATCGTAGTAGGCAAAAAGAAAACGCGTCTGGCGATGGAGACCTATAACGCCAGCTGTCGTTACACGCAAGCACGTCCGCAACCCTACTGGTCAATTCAGACTTCCAGTAACGGCTTAGGATTCGCTCTGAATTTCTAACAAAAGAAGAGGCAACCCGTTGAGGTTGCCTCTTTTTTATTCGCCGTGTGAACGGATTAGATTGCTTTGAGTGCCGCTAAGACGTAGCGGTAGAACTTCTGCACAGTAGCGATGTTCACGCGCTCGTCCGGGCTATGCGGATGTTCGATCGTCGGACCGAAGGAGATCATCTCCATTCCCTCGTATTTGCTACCGATGATACCGCATTCGAGTCCGGCATGAATAGTGACGATACGCGGACTGTTGCCAAACTCTTTCTCGTACGTTTCTTTCATCACCTTGAGCAACCCACTCTTGAAATTGGGTTTCCATCCCGGGTATGCGCCGCTGAACTCCACCTCTGCGCCGGCCAGCGAGAAGGCCGATTGGATGACGGACGCCAGTTCTTCTTTGCGGCTCTCCACGCTGGAGCGGGTGAGGCAGATCACACTGACTGCTGATTGCTGATCGCTGATGGCTTTCGTTTCGATGATGGCGATATTGTTGGAGGTCTCGACGATGTCCGGCATCTCGGGGATGACGCGGTACACACCGTGCGGACAAAGGGTGACAGCGTGGATGAGGAAGTCCTGCACATCCTCCGGCATCTCGGTCTTCGGGCACTCGACTTCTTCGCTCACGAAATGCAGGTCGGGTTCTACTCCGTCGTACTCGCGCAAGAAGAGGTCTTCGTAACGATCGACGAGGTCTTGCACATCCTGATAGCTCTCGGCAGGAATGGTGATGACCGCCGAAGCCTCACGCGGAATGGAGTTGCGCATGTTGCCGCCATCGACCGAAGCGAGGCGTGCCTCGAAGTTCGCTACCGCATCTTTGAGGAAACGGAATAGCAGTTTGATGGCATTCGCACGCTGGAGATGGATGTCGCAACCGGAGTGACCGCCTTTGCAGCCTTTGACCGATACGCGCAGGGCGATGTCACCTTCTTCCACCTCCACGGGTTGGAATCGGAAAGTAGCCTCGGAATCGATACCTCCGGCGCATCCAACATATAACTCACCTTCGGTCTCGGAGTCGAGATTCAGCAAGTATTTGCCTTTGAGCCAACCGGACTTGAGGTCATTGGCTCCGTACATACCGGTTTCTTCGTCGATGGTGAAGAAGGCCTCCAAAGGAGGATGCACGGCATTCTTGTCAGCGAGAATGGCCATAGCTGTTGCAACGCCGATACCGTTGTCAGCACCGAGGGTCGTGCCGTCGGCTGTTACCCATTCGCCGTTGTCTTCGATATATGCCTCGATCGGATCTTTCTCAAAATCAAAGACTTTGTCGGAGTTCTTCTGAGGTACCATGTCCATGTGTCCCTGAAGGATGACACCCGGATGGTTCTCGTAGCCCGGCGAGGCGGGTTTGCGAATAAGGACGTTTCCTATCTCGTCCTGGAGGGTCTCCAGACCGAGCGATTTACCGTAGTTCACTAAGAAGTCCGCGATCTCTTTGCGCTTGCCGCTCGGACGCGGGATTTGGGTAAGGCTGTAGAAACTGGACCACAGGCCTTGGGGAGAGAGATTTTTCATTGATGATTTATGATTGATGATTTATGATTTTAGTCGATGGTCATTTCGCCGCAGAGGTCTTGGCAAAGCAGTTCTTTGGCATTCTCGGGTTGTTCGCCGAGGAGAAGCATCATCTTGGTGAGCAGCGCTTCGGTCGTAATATCATGGCCAGAGAGTACGCCGGCTTTCATAAGGTTGAGCGAGACGGCATAGAGTCCCATCTCCACCGAACCGGTGTTACACTGCGTCTTGTTGACGATGATGATGCCGCGGTCCACCGCTGCTTTGAGTTCGCGGTACAGCCATTTGTCGGAAGGTGCGTTTCCTGCGCCGAAAGTCTCGAGAACTACTCCTTTAAGACCGCGTGTACGCAAGAGCGCGCGCACGACAGAAGGCTGGATGCCCGGAAAGAGTTTGAGCACCGCCACGTTCGTATCAAAGGCCGTGTGGAGCGTGAGGGGTTTGGACGGATCGGAATAACGCACGAGGTGCGGCAGGTACGTGATATGCACACCGGCTTTCGCGAGCGCGGGATAGTTGTAACTATTGAACGCCGAGAAATGCTCGGCATTACGCTTGGTGGTACGGTTGGCACGGAAGAGCCGATCCTCAAAATAGATGGTCACTTCAGGCACAATCGGATTGCCTTCTTCATCTTTTGCGGCCGCTATCTCGATCGCCGTCAAGAGGTTTTCCTTCGCGTCCGAACGAAGTACGCCGACCGGCAGTTGCGAGCCGGTAAAGACGACGGGTTTACCGAGGTTCTCGAGCATGAACGAGAGGGCAGAGGCAGAGTAAGACATGGTGTCGGTGCCGTGCAGGATGACGAATCCGTCGTATTCGGCATAATGGTCATAGACCGTGCGCGCCATCTGTTCCCAACTGGCGGGACCGATATCCGAGGAGTCAATGAGTGGCGCGAAGGCCAGGATCTCCACTTGGAAATCCCCGGCAGAGAGTTCGGGCATAAAGGCCTTAAAGGTCTCCATATCCGCCGGAACGAGTGCGCCCGATGCCGTGTCACGAACCATCGTAATGGTTCCGCCCGTCGATATTAAAAGAATTTTACTCATGGTACGAGTTGCAAATGTTTTCAATTTTGCGGTGCAAAATTACATTTTTTTTTGGACATATGCAAATTTTTTTGTACCTTTGCAGCGAATTTGTTGGTATGAATGCGAAAATTCTCATCATAGACGGCGATATCAGCCTCTCCACGGTGCTGAGCGACTACTTTTGTAGTCGCGGCTATGCGAGTGAAGCGGTCAGTTCAGGCAAAGAGGGATTGGATTTTCTCTCGGCGACGTACGCCGATCTCGTGCTGATGGAGATTCAGGGCGTCGGGATGAACGGGTATGATTTGTTGCGCGAGATTCATCATCGCCAGCCGGAGTTGCCAATCGTCGTTTTGACGACGCGCACCGACCGCGAGAGTCAGATGCGGGCGTTCCAGTTGGGTTGCGACGACTATCAGTTCAAGCCCTTCTCGATGGACATCTTGATCTACCGGATAGAGGCTATTTTGCGCCGTGTGAGGAAGCGGGAAGAAAGCAAACAGCGGATTTTCAACCTCAACGGACATGCTTTCGATGCGACGCGTCAGACCTTCGACGGAGCGCATCTGTCGGGACGCGAAAGTGACCTATTATTGATGCTCTGCCGGAACGAAGACGAGGTGGTGGACCGACACCGTATTTTAGCCTCGTTATGGAAGGAGGACAATGCCTTCACTTCGCGCTCTATGGGCGTGTATATCAATCACTTACGCCGATTTGTAGAACCCGCCGGATACACGATTGCGGCGGTGAGAGGCAAAGGATACAAGCTCGTTCGTAACGAGCAGTTGAACGTTTAAAGTTTAGCGTTTAAAGTTAACAAATATGAGACTGATTGCACCGAGTGTCTTGTCGGCCGATTTCGGTCATCTGGCACAGGATTTGGAAATGATTAACCGCAGCGAGGCGGACTGGTTGCATGTGGATGTGATGGACGGCACGTTTGTGCCGAATATCTCGTTTGGTTTTCCGCTGATGGAACCGATGCGCAAGTATTGCACGAAGCCGCTGGACGTGCATCTGATGATCGTTCATCCGGAGAAATACGTGGAGCGATTTTGCGATGCGGGTGCCTGGTCGGTAGGTTTTCACCTGGAAGCCGTGGACGATCCGTTGCCTATCTTGGATTTGATCAAGGCGAAGGGCGTGCGGACATGCCTGACCATCAATCCGGACATTGACGTAAAGCGTTTGGTTCCGTATTTGGACAAGGTCGATATGGTATTGCTGATGTCCGTTTTTGCGGGTTTCGGAGGTCAGAAATTCATTCCCGAGACGATGGATAAGATCCGCTTTATCAAGGCGGAGATTGACAAGCGGGGACTGAAGACTTTGATTGAGATCGACGGCGGTGTGAATGCAGAGAATGCCCATGCCTTGTTCGACGCCGGCGCAGATGTGCTGGTAGCCGGAAGTGCGGTCTTCGGAGCGCCAAACCCCGAAGAGATTATCCATAAAATGAAAAAATCGTTCGAGTAAAACGAGATAAGAAAATCACGGAATAATATACTTTGTATATTATAAGGAGGGGTAGGATACGAGATTACCCCGAGATGATAAGGACATGCTAAGCAAAATACGTGCATACCCGATGGTTGTATTGCTGTTGCCGCTGGTAGCAGCAATACTTATTTTCGACCATTTTCGACCCTTTGTGCCGGAGGCAGAAGAAGCCCGGACGTACGGATTTGTGATCGAGAGCGCGCCGAAATCCACGGCGAAGTGCGAGCGATTTGAGGCGAAGGTAATAGGGGTTAGAGGGTTAGAAGTTAGAGGGTTAGAGGTATATTTATATCTGCTGCGGGACAGCACGCGGGCTTTGCCGAGTTGGGGCGATACGGTGGTAGCCAAGACGCAGATCGAATGGTCGCGAAGGACGGGCAGAGCGTTCGCGGCGCGGTACACTATTTTGCCGGCAAAGGAACATCCAATACCGCTGCAAGTGCGATTGTACCGGCGTTTGGATGATGCTGGATTGAGCGGGGATGAGTTGGCGACAACGGGTGCTTTGACCTTGGGTTACAAAGATGACATTGACCCGGAAGTGAGGCGGCATTTTCAGGCTTCCGGCGCGGCGCATGTGTTAGCTGTGAGTGGTTTGCACACGGGTATTTTGTACGGGTTGGTGTTGTGGCTCTTGACCTTGGGCGGGCGCTTCAAACCGCTGTATGAGAACCGATTCGGGCGATGTGCGAGCAGTGGGGTGGTCATTGCGGTCATGTGGGGGTATGCGTGGTTGACGGGCATGACACCTTCGGTAGTAAGGGCGGTGACGATGGTAACTATTTTTGAAGTAGGGCGAATGGTATACCGGCAGGCTTTCAGTCTGAACACGATTGCCGCAGCGGCGGTGCTAATTTTGGCGGTGCGACCGACGGATTTATGGAGCGTCAGTTTTCAGTTGAGTTTTGCGGCCACGACAGCGATAGTAGTGATTGCAAGCTGTCAGTATTCAGGATTCAGTAATCCGCATTCCGTTTTCAGACATAGATGGCTTCGCTACATACTTGGAATTATCGTAGTGTCGCTTGCGGCACAGATAGGGACTTTACCTATCACGATGTACTATTTCGGCCAGATCAGTTGCTATTTTCTGCTGACGAATCTGATTGTTTTGCCGATTGCGACGTTGCTGGTTCCGTGCGGGTTGGCGACAATCGTTTTGGGCGGTAGTTGGTTGGGAACAATGATGGGCAAAATCACGTACGGTTTAGCCTGGGCAATGAATCATTCGACAGGATGGATAGAGAGTCTGCCGGGCAGTACCGTCTCAGTGCATATCGGCCTCGGAATGGTGGTTGTATATTTCCTGTTTTTTATTCTTTTTAGTACTTTTCTTATAAAAAATCGTTAAAACGGCATAAAAATTGTATTTTTATTTGTGTAGATGCAAAATTATTTATATCTTTGCGCCCTAAACGAAATTATTAGACGAATATGAGACACACACGTCAATTATTAGTAATGATATATGCCCTTTGTTTGGCTGTTGTAATGCAGGCCCAAACGCCGGTATCGCCGGTAACGAGTACAGAGGGTTATGATTTCTATGCAACTTTCTTGCCGAACGGTACTGCCCAGCGAAACGCTCTAGACTTGAAGTTGCAGTTTTTGGTCAGTTCCCGTGCTGTTCCCGGTCATCCTGAGATTACCGAGAACGTTGTCACTGTGCAATGCGGTACGTTCCGTTATGATTATCATGTGCCGGTTAACAGTACGCTGCCTATAGAGATCAAACCGGACCTTGCGTATTGGGACATCGCTAACGAGAAAGAACAGGTAGAAAAGCCGCTCACTTTGGGTGTGCATATATACAGCAAGAACGGCGTGAAGATGACCGTTTATGCCCTCAACCAAATCGGTACCGATAAGACGACACTCTCTTTGGACGGTTCACATCTGCTACCTAAGCAAGCGTTGGGACACGAGTATATCGTAGCATGTAACCGCGAAGACAATATCGCTACCGAGTTTGTGATTATGTCCACAGCGGCCGGCACAGAGGCCAAAATCCAGTTGCCGGACAATGTAAAGACAAGTTTGGGCCACACCGGTACCATCACAGCCAAGTTTAACCAAGCTTACCAAATTTATATCGTTCGTGCGTCAGCCGATCCGGAGCAACCGAACAACCCGATTGATTTGTCCGGAGCAAAGATTTGTTCTGACCGTCCGATAGCCGTATGGAGCGGTAACCAAGCCGCACGTTTTACCACCGACTTAGGTAACGCAACGGCCGATCATGCGTTTGACCAGTTGTTGCCTATCGACCGTTGGGGTTCGCAATTCATTGTGCCGATGACGGGTCTTAGTACGCGACTCAACAAACTCGATATCATCGCACGAGAGGAAGGAACGAGCGTAACGATCACGAGTTCCAAAGGTCCACAAACTCAAACTTTGGGGTCCGGAGCAAAATGGGAGAGATTGGTCGATGCGTACCACGGACAGGAAAGCAGTTTCCAGACCCTGGCAGACAGTGTGCTTCTTGTAAAAGCGAACAAGCCGGTGGAAGTATATCTCCACAGCTCCAGTGCGGTATATAACCTTGACAGAAATATCCAGTATCACGGCGATCCTTCCATGACGATGATTTCGCCGTTGGAGTTTTTGACAGACACAGCGGTGTTTACGACATACGCCAATCAGTTAAAGGACGTTGATCCGATGAGTTATGAGTTGGTTCTTTGGGCTAAGGAATCCGCTATCTCAACGCTTCAACGCAACGGGAAAGAAATTAAAGATAGTTCATTCAAGAACCTACCGGGCAATGTATATCCCGGCTATAAGTACGCCCGTATTTCTATCCCGAAAGCGGAAGAAGGATACCAAATCATCACATCTAAGGTAAAGGGCTTCGGCGGATATATATGTGGAATGGAAAATGGTCAAGCTGTTCTCTATCCGATTGGCTACGACTTCCAACCGGCAGAGGACTCGCTGTTCCTGTCCAAGAAATACGAGCCGAAGGAAGTGCACGGCGGCGAGTTTAATGCCAAGTATCCGGATAAGGCTAACGGCGGAGGTTGGTATTTGGACAAAGTAGAGTTGCCGAATCAACCGACGCAATACGATACGATTTTCATTTGCGACAGTACCAAGTTGCGTTTCCCAGCTATTCTCCACAACAAATGGAACGATATCAAGTGGGAAGTGATGCGTATTGACCCGAGCAACAAGAAGCGCACGGAATACACGGATGACGGCACTGCGCGTCAGACAGGCACGCTGTCCAACCCATTCCTTGAGACGCAGTTCTTTGTATTACCGGAGAAAAAGCTGGCAGCTGGAAGACGTCATCCGTACGAGGACTTTGAAGTGCGTGCTATTTTGTACCGCGAGCCTGTTATGTGCCAGGAGACAAACCAAGAAAAATGGCAGAAAGATACGTTGAGTACTATCGTGCGCACGTACCGCAGTTACAATGACACGACGTGGCTTATCCGTTGTACAAATGACACCAAAGACATTGTCGCGAAAGACGGCAAGTATTATATCAAATTCTTCAAAAATCCCGGAGCGACCGATTGGGAGCTCACAGAGATAGCGGTAGGCGAGAACATGACGATTCCGACGCACAAGTACAATACCGTCAGGGGCTGTGAGAATGACTCGATCGTCACGCTGCGCGTGCTGCTTTGCGAGAGCGACGTAAAACCTACAAAAGAATTTTATCTTTGCGAAGACGAGTTGGAAGGCATCCATAGCGAACTCGACGGATTCTTCCCAAGTACTGATTTCTATGGCACGCTCCAAACCTGCAAGCAGAATAAACAAGGAGACGGAAAATGGTCATGGAATTCGGCCCAACTGCGCTGGGACTTCACGGATACCGATACCCGGCGCACGACGGATTGTAACAGCGAGATGGAGAGATGGTATAAAACGTACGGCGCTGCTTATCCGCGCCCAACGGTGGGTTGCGACCGCACGTTAACAGTTAAACTGCACGTATTGCCTATCACTGCGTATGACTATTCTGCGGTAGTATGTAAGGATAGTTATACCTGGACATTCACCGTTAACAACGATGCCAACCCGACCCCCGCGACGGTGGTCGTCACAAGAGCGCAATATGGGTACGGCTCTCACGACATACCGTATCCTTATACACCAAGTGGTCGTATACCCCAGGGTTACACTCATCAGTGTCAGCGCGAACTGCATACGCTGCATATCAATTTCATTAGACCCAATGAAACCAGCCCCAAGGTTGTTGAGTTATGCCAAGACGGCGCCCCATTAGTAGTGAACAAGACATCCGATCCCGATATCGCAGACGATGAATTCGAATGGATTTTTGATCCGAAAGAGCATGAACCGGATGTATATTACAGCGATAAGATTGAATGTACCAACAGTGATGACTGTCCGTACTATATGCAATATAAGATAATAGTCAACCGGGTGGAGATGCATCGCGACACCGTTGTATATTGCTATGATAACGGTTCCCGTGTAGAGCACAAATGGGAAGGTCACGCTTCCTTCTGGGCGCGCGACAAAAGCAAGCCGAACGAAAAGCCAAAACATTATGATGCCAACCACCCGTTGCGCATAGATCGTCCGAAGGCTGATAAAACGAAAGATACACGTGTTATCTATGAGTTGGCAGATACCATTCCGGGCAATCCTTGTCATATTGTTTACAGTCAGACGGTTATTCTTCTGCCGCCCTACTCCACTTCGGAGAAAGGCGAGCCTATCTCGACCGAGCAATGGTTTGAATGGCATAACGTGATCTGGGCAGGAGAGAGAGTGGATACAGATACGGTTCCGAGTGGCGGCAAGCAAGTGGTTGTGCTTCAAGAATACGGTCAACAAGTACCTGAAGGATGGAAGGTGACATATGTCAAAGGCGACAACCTCTTTGCGCTGACAACCACTACGACTACCCGCCAGTACCAACGTGACGACGGCTCGTTGACTACTCCTTGCGACTCGACCGTGGAGTTAGCAGTTCGAGTGGCGGATGTACAAAGAGAGCATACCTACGCATGGGTTTGCAGTAACGAAACGCCCTATGAATGGAAGGCCGGCGATACCATCATCTATATCAACTTGGAGGACCACTACCAAATTGTTGATGGAAAACCTCAAGGACTGCCTAAGACCATCTATTTAGAGGAGCATCGTAAGACTGTGGAAGACCCCAAACGGACTACCAGTCCTTGGCCGGTAGCAGGTATTGATGCCTATTTCTATCGAGACTTGACGATTTATCCGGCTTATGTTACGACGGAAGATTCCGCTGCGTGCCAAGATCCGGGAAAAACAGTAGTATTCAAAGGCAAGACCTTCTCGTTGGACAAAGACACGACATTGGTGGCCGGTAACAAATTAAAGACCCAACCGAAGTATTGGACGAAGCCTGATGCCGGTCCCGACGAGGACCCGCTGGTCAAAGTAGAATGCGACAGTATCGAGGGTGTACGCCTGTTCGTACTTCCTAGGTACACGGAGGCTGTTAACAAAGAGCGTTCTACCTACAAACATGAGTTCTACTCACATGACACGGTATCCTTCTTTACGAATCCGAGAGTGCTGTTTGTAGGAAAAGACTTCTTGGATGTCCACCCGGACATCAAGAGTATTGAGGATCTCAAGCGGATTGCGAAAGTGGATTCTGCACTTGTTATTGATGAGACCTTAGTACCGGAATTAGGAGACGAAGGTTCCAGAGGCGGCATCTATCATGGTATACAAATCTCTGACGGAACACATGCGCTGTCTTGCGACAGTACGACCTTCTTGGATTTAACTATTTTCAAGACAAAAATCATACCTCCTATAGATCTCGGCGATAACGGCGATGTATTAGACGGAAGTACAACCGATGAGTGGAAGTTCGGCGGTGATACCACGGTAGCACGTGAAGATGGCACCCGCTACCACACCTGCCCGTATATGACAGGAGATTATTTCCATTTCTACTACGACGCGAACGGGAACGTCATCGTAGATGCTGATGGGAATCCCATCGAGGTTGACTATTTCGACCCGAACAATAAACGAGGCAATAGGGACTATCATTATAGCGAAAACGATGACGGTACCCGTACGTATCTGCTGATAGATACCGTGCTTAATGCCGATGGTACGCAAGACGTCTATGTACAACACGTGATTGTCTATCCAACCTACCTGGTAGATGCGAACGTAAGCGAAAGCCTTGGAACCGTTGAAGTGTGCGCGAGCGACACCTATCATTGGGAAGGGCACAAAGATGTTGTCGTTAGCGAGCTCCCCTTAAACAACCGTCAAGCGAGGGTAGAAGACCGTTTGTGTGCCAAATTTTATGAGAATCGCGGTATCTGCGTGGACTCTATCTGCCTATTGGATTTGACCGTTTTCGGTAACGCAAACGTCCCGCAGGAACGCCACCATTGTTTCAACGACACCGTGTGGAAATGGAGGAATAAGGACTCTATTTATTACGATGCCGATGCGCCTATTTCCGGTCAGATACGCGATACCATCAGGCCGCACGATTCCGATGAGCACAACTGCTATGATGTATATACGCTTGACGTGATTTTCGACCCTGCGTATGGTGTAAGACCGTACAAAGGTTATAATAATCAATACCATTATACCTACGTAGAACCGTATATATACAACGACGTGGTTGCTTGCTATAAAGAGGAGAATTTCGAATGGGTGCGGAGCGACGGCAAGGCACAGGATCCGAAAAAGAGCAACTTATACTTATATAAGTATGACGGGAACAAAAACGATGTACCAGACAACATCTATCCCGCCCCAGATGGAAATCTGACCAATAAGATACCGGACAACAAAGTTCCGACCGACTTAGACTTCGGATTCCACACCGTTCGCGACAGTTTACGGACCGCCGTTTGCTTCTGCGACTCCGTGCTTACGCTCAACTATGAGATTATAGAAGCTATGCCGGAACAAACGATTACACAAACGATATGCAAGGGCGAGACGTATGAATTCGGCGACACCATAATAACCGATCCGGGCACCTATGTAAGATTTATCCAAGAGGAAGGCAAACCGTGTAAGACCCGGACCACGCTTTATCTCACGGTAGATGAGAAAGCGACAACGGTCAAAGTTGACTCTGCGCTGGTATGTTTCGGCGAGGCCGACATCGATGTCACCTACGCATTACGCTATTCGTATAAAGGTAATCATCCAAAGAGTTACAGCGTGTCTTACAAGGAAGATGCACAGGCGATCGGCTTTGTGGATATCGAAGAAAGACCTATCAATCGTCCGGAGAGCGAATGGAAAGCAGATTCTGTCTATGTGCTCAACCTGCCACTCCCACGACTTGACACACGCAAGGATTATCCGACGCCGGGTGAATATCATGCATCCATCAGCTTCAAGAACGAGGTTTGCACCGGAAGCAGTCTGATGACCTACGACTTCAAAATGAAGGTGAACTACCCCGCTTGGGTTATGGAGCAGCGTCATAACGACCTGATTGTATTGTTGGATGCCGATTATAATGGCGGTCACGCATGGAATCGCTTCGAGTGGTTCAAAAACGGAGGCAGGTTACCTGGTTATACCAAACCCTATCTCTATATACCGGAAGGTCTTCTGGTTGGAAACGAGCAAACTGCCGAATACCATGCTGTGCTCACCGAGACAGATGCCTTGGGCAATGTTATCAGTTCAGCGCCTACCTGTCCGATTGTAGTTAAAGCAGGTCTGCCGAACTCCCCGACAAATCCCGATAAGGACCATGGTCCATCGAGTGACTATCTATCCGTAACGCCGACCTGTGTTCCGCGCGGAGGATCTATACACATCCTCTTCCTCAATGAGAGTAGCAACATCGAGTACCGCATCACCACCGTGGACGGTCAATTCATCTCCAAAGGCGACAATCACGAGCACATAGGAACGTCCTTACCTGCATCTTTGCCTTCCGTAGAAGGAATGTACATCGTTCAGGTATGGTCGTCGGATAAAGAGTCAAAAGAATCATATAGAGCTATTAAAGTAATCGTAAAAGACACATGTCCAAACTGCGACAAATCATCGTTCTAAGCCTCTGCCTCGCCTCTGTTGCGACATGGGGGCAGAACCGCTATTCCGCTACATCCAAAGCGGAGAGAAGCCTCTCAAAAGTGAAAGGTTTCTCCAATAAGGATGCCAATAAGTCCAAGAACGCCCTTGGTCTGCATTCCTCGACCTACACGGGTTCAGGCCACTACCTCGGTCTCTCTGTGGACGGAGGTTGGAGCACGTTCCTATCCAATATCCAAGGAGTACAAAGTACGCCTGGCGGATGGACCGCTAGCGGCAAGTTTCTATACGAGTACCACAATGGTAACTTCTTCCTGCAGACCGGTGTCGGTGTCGGTATCCAACAGGTAACGACACCACTTAAGTCGAGTTCTACGACGGATCGAGCATCGACGTTCCTCAATGGATACTCGGATCCGGAGTTGGGACACCAACATCCTATGACCGACCCGTATGACGGTATGAAGTTCCACATGAAGCAAGTATTCAGCGACCGCAGCGACATGGCGGAACTCTATTATGCCCAACTGCCCATCAACTTCGGCTATTATATCGCCGGTCAGGGTGGCGTGGGCTATGTGATGCTCGGTGCGCAAGTCAACTATGCCTTCGGCGGTAAGACGCGCTCTAATGCCACCTGTACCTCCCGTGCTATTTTTGAGAAATATATCGGTATTTTCGAAGAGATGGACAATCATGGCTTCCGCAAGGATGTACCTATTTCCTCCACAGGAGGCCAGTTGCCGATTCGCCTGGGTAATACCGGTGTCAAAAATCTCGATATCATCGGTCATATCGAAGGCGGCTACGAGTTCAACACCTTCGAGGCTATTCAGCAATACCGTACCAGCAAACTCGATAATACGGATTGCCGAATGCGTATCTCGGCCTTTATAGACATCAGTCTGCCCAATATTGCCCCCAAAGGTGCGAACAAACTCTACGATCTCAACTTCAACGAAGCCGAGAACGATCAGTCAAAGATAGAGATACAGCAACGCGGATTGTATGACTTCCATACGTTTAAGATGAGTCATGCCTTTACGACAGATGTCGCTAACGGTAGCAAACTCTGGGTGCGCAATTTCACGGTCGGCGTACGCTTTACGATCCTCTTTAGCTTGAAGGCACAACAGCGTTGTATCCTTTGTGACCCGTGGCGACACTAACACTCTCTGAACTATGCGCCCTGATTGGTGAAGCGCTGGACGACAGTCTGGCCGCTTCATATTGGGTAAAAGCCGAGATCAGCAGCCTCAGCGAACGCGGGGGACATATGTATCTGGACCTCATCGAAGGAAAGTCCGCGAAGATGCGAGCGACCTGTTGGGCCGGAACAAAAGAGCTACTCACTGCCTATTTCGAGTCGGAGACAGGTCAGTCCCTGCAACCGGGTATGTCGGTGCTTGTGGAAGTGGAGATTCAGTACCACGCCGTATATGGATTGAGTCTATCCATCATCGGCATCGACCCGAGTTACACACTCGGAGACCTCGCGCGGCAACGCCAGCAGACGATTGCCCAACTGCAGAAAGACGGACTCTTAGACGCCCAACAGTTACTCCCCTTACCCACCCTCATCCGGCGTATTGCCGTCATCTCTTCGCCGAAGGCGGCAGGTTACGAAGACTTCAAACATCAGTTAGAAGCATCTCCTTACACGTTCCGTCTTTCCCTTTTCGGGGCTACGATGCAAGGAGAGGGCGCAGCGCCCTCTATCATCGCCGCACTGGATGAGATAGACAGTCAGTCCTTCGACGCGGTGGTTATCATTCGCGGCGGTGGAGCGACAACAGACCTCAGTTGTTTTGACGACTACACCCTCTGCGCCGTGTGTGCGCAATGCGAGTTGCCGATTCTCACCGGTATCGGTCACACGCGCGATATATCGGTATTGGATCTCGTAGCGCACGAAGCACTGAAGACGCCTACGGCTGTAGCCGAATGGCTTATCCATCGGATGGACGCACAAATGGATCGCCTCGCGGACCTGTTGGTTCGCTTGCATCGCACAGCTGAACGACAGATTCTCGTTCGCCAACACCGCGTAGAACTCTTAGAGCAACGCCTGACGGCATGCAACCCGGAGCGAATCTACCAACGCGGGTACAGTCTCTTGACCAAAGACGGAAAAATCATTCGTTCTGTCGCGGAACTGCAACCGGGAGACAGAGTCACTTCGCATCTCGCGGATGGCACGGCAGAAATGACAGTCAATGGTTAAGAAGGACCGACATATCTTGGCCAAAGAGCAACGCATCGGCGCGTTTATTCTTTTCGGCATCTTCCTGATTATATGGTTGACCGTGGCTTTATGGCCTTCGCAGGAACCGGACCTGCAAGCTCCGCAAGACCCCGTCAAACGTACGTGGGAACAGCGCAAGGACTCGATGCGGCGTGCCGATTCGCTGCGTTATGCGCAGTGGTCCAAAGAACGCGAGCAGCGTTATGACTCCTTTCGATTGGCAGACTCGATGCGTCGCGACGAATGGAAACGCGAGCGGCAACTGGCCTATGATTCTTTTCGCGTAGCCGACTCTCTCTGGCGCGACTCCGTAGGATGGCATTATGCGCGGCATATCAAGAAAGATACCGTCTTGGATCTCAACCATACGGACACTGCCGAGCTGCAACTCATCCGCGGCATCGGTCGATATACCGCCATGCAGATTATCCGATATAGGGAGCAGTTAGGCGGGTATATCAGTCCGACCCAACTGACGGACGAAGAGTTTGTCAAACTGCGTTTGGACACCTTATTAAGCCATTTCACGGCGGATAGCAACGAGGTACAGCAGATTCCTGTTAACAGCAGTTCGGCCGAGCGACTCCAACGTCATCCGTACATCCGCTATCAGCAGGCGAAAGCTGTTTACACACTGCGCAGAAAGCGCACACGGCTAAACGGCATAGAGGACATGCAACACCTTCCGGAATTCACGGAAACGGAACTCAAACGCCTTGCTCCTTACCTCTCTTTTGAATAAAAATTCAAAAATATTTGCATAATTCAAAAAAAAGCAGTAATTTTGCGCTCGCTTTTAGCAATCAAGGGGTATAGTGCCCCTTCCGGCGGAGGCCGGTTTCCCCGATTAACGGGGACACCTCCGGGGGCTATTTGGTTTTGACAGCAGGTAGAATGGTTGTGTAAGCACGCCGAGCAATGAGGCAACGCTCGTAAATCTCGCTTCGA
>JAEEGL013363027.1_pt1 | contig 21490 bp, 16 predicted proteins | sample 9134231 | NCBI WGS metagenome assembly JAEEGL01 (sample SAMN16246548, study PRJNA631951) | gut metagenome | biome: gut microbiome; feature: rumen; material: fiber-attached | host: Bos | place: Iran: Karaj | collected 2018-10
ACAAAATCCAAGTCGTTTATCACCTGGATTCTTACAAGAATTAAAAGCATTAGCTAATCCACATTATCAATATTATAGTTGTATAGGAAGTTATGCAACTGATTTAATTAAAGCACAGAATGCTGGCGATTTATTTGCATTTGCTAACATAGCTATTAATGCTACAAGCGCAGTTAACTTTGCTGATTCACCAGTTGTTAGAAGTTGGGCAGACCAATTAGATAGAGAATTATCCGATATGGAATGTTACAATGATGCAGATAATTATCGTTATCAAGAAGCATTAATAAATGTTAAAGCAATCGAAGATGAAAATGGAGATTTGTATACTTTAAACGAATTATATATTCTAAATGTTAAAGGTGATTTAGATGAAACACCAGCTCAGACTCTTGATTTATTTGATACAGTAGATGAAACAAATAACAATGTAGAAACTAATGATGCTGAAGATCTAGAAAGATTACATCAACAAGATGAAGGTTATCTAGATGAAGAAGATGTAGATGAAGATGATGACGATGAAGACTATGATGAAGACGAGGAGGATTATGACGATGACGAAGAAACAGTTGATTAATTTAGAACCTGTTCGTGCAGTTGTACGTGAAAAACTTTTAGAAAAATACGATACAACAATGTATATGAACACAGATAAAATCGATTTAACTATTGATATATCTGAAATACTAGATAATTATCTAGAAGAAAAACATATCGAAGAACCAGACATTTATATAACAGCTGATGCTTATTTAAAAATGCGTACATTAGTACTTGAAACATCAACTGAAATAGGTTGGTATGGTATTGTTAATCATGATATACCTGGATTCCCTAATGCATATGTTATTGAAGACATTATAGTGTATCCTCAAAGAGTTACTGGTGCTACTTGTGAACAAGATGAAGACAAGATGTTTGAATTTGAAATGAGTCTTACAACAGAACAAGTAAATAATAAAAGATTTCACGGACATTCTCATGTTAATATGAGCACAGGTCCATCAGGTGTAGATGAATCTTTTTATCAAGATTTATTAAGTCAAGTAAAAGATTATTTTATTATAGCTATTAATAATAAAGCTGGTAGTTTATATACTAGATTTTATGATGTAGAAAATAATGTAATGTATACTGATGTTCCAATTAAAGTAATGTTAACTGACGGAGCATTATTAGATAATTGGTATACAGCAGCAAAAGAAAGATTACACACACCAACAGCAACAACGCCAACTAAAACTAAGCAACCAAGTTTATATGATACAGAAAGTGTTTGGGATAAATACTATGATGATTATTATAATTGGCATGAGGATGATGAAGTAGATCCATTAGTTTGGGAACCTAGTTTAACTTCTTATATCCGTAGATCAGAACAACAACGTATAAGAAAAGCAGAACGTGCTGTAAAGAAAGTAAAGAAAGGGGCTGCTTAATATGGACTTATCTAAATCATTAGAGTACTTGAATCCTATCACAGATATCCAAGGTGATATACATATTATAGGTATCGGTGCAATGGGTTCAAGAGTAGCAGAGTTATTAGTTAGATTAGGTATTGAAAGATTACATATCTGGGATATGGATACAGTTGAATCAAAGAATATAACTAATCAATTATATTTCACAAGACAAATCGGAATGAAAAAGACTGATGCTTTAGAACAAATATTAAAATTAATTAATCCTAATTTAACAGTAATCAAACATGATAAGTATACAGATCAAGTACTTAGTGGTTATGTATTTCTAAATGTAGATAGTATAGAACTAAGATATCAAATAGCAACAGCTAATAAAGATAACGATAAGATTAAAGCAATGTTCGATTGTCGTATGAGATTAGAAGATGCACAAAGTTATGCAGCTGACTGGACTAAGAAAGACCAAGTAAATACGTTTATTAATACAATGGATTTCTCAGATGAAGAAGCTAAAGAAGCTACACCAGTATCTGCATGTGGTACAACTTTATCAGTAGCACCAACTGTTGTATCAACAGCAGCATTTACAGTAGCAAACTTTATTAATTTAATTCGTAAAGGTACTTGTGATTCAATGATATTTACAAATGCATTTGAATTTACAGTGGTTAAATATTAATGGCAGAAAGATATTTAGAAATTAAGTTTTACTTTTTTATCTTGAACTTAATAGCTAAATTCAATTATGATATTAATGTACTAGGTATCATTGAAGCGTTATGCTATTTAGGTAATGTAGATGTTGTATTAATAAAACGTTTGATTAAACAAATAAGAGAACGAGATACTATGTTTACACCAGTAAATGCAGAGGTTATGTTTATCTGTAAAACTTTAAAAGTACCAGTCAGATATATAAAGAAACATTATGGTATGTCTCAATGTAAACAGGAATCTAATTATAAGTATGCAGTAGAGCATCCACAAATATATAACACAATGAGTATACACAAAGTACTTAAAGATGAAGAGTTTGAAGAACTCAAAAAATTTATGATTACATTAGATAGGATACAAAAGTTATGAGTAAAATAATAGATATAGACTTTAAAGAAAATGAAAAAGATTTTATAGAAATGCAAGAGCTATTTAATGCTATTGGATATGAAGCTTTGTTTATGTCTCACTATGATTTAGCAGAAAGAACAGAGCTTTCACCAATAGACTGGAAGAAGTTTATTACAGATGTTAGAGTAGCAAATGCACTTAATGAAGAATTAGATTTAATAAAGAAATCTAAAGTAGCATTAATGTTAAAGAATGTAGAGAACAATAAGAATACAGGACAAGCACAGCTACTTAATACATTATTAAATCAAACAAAACAAGCTGATGTTAAAGAAGGACCTGTGTTTATTTATACTCAGATACCTCTTAATGATCAAGAACAACATGCACCAAATGTTAGGAGGATAGACAATGCCAAAGTTAACAGCACTGAGATATCTGACAAATAATCCTACATTAGGATTAGGTACAGGTAAAGATACAAAAGAAGAAGTGTTTCCAGTAACAGATACTTTACTTAAAAGATTACAAGTACCTGAAGAAACAAGAAAAGCAATACAAGCAGAGCAACACAAAGCTTCAACTGTATTGCCTAAATTTGAATCATTTGATAATTTAAGACCATATCAAAAGGAAGATGTATTATTCTTAATGGCTAGGAAAAGTGCAGGTTGCTTTAATGAACAGCGAACTGGTAAAACTCCAACAGCATTAAGCGTAATGAAAGCTAAGAATGTAATTAAATTATTAATAATAGCACCAGCTTCTACATTATATACATGGGCTAATGAATGTAAGAAGTGGTGGTTTGAAGGATTAGATGCCGTAGTTGTAGATGGTACTGCAGCCAAACGTAAAAAGATTATAGAGGATTGGAAGTACGGCGCACTTATTATTAGTTATGAATGTTTACGTGAGACAACTAGAATAAAGAAAGATGAAGCTGGAGATATTCAAGAAATGTCAATCACTGGAGATATAGCATTGATTAAAAAACATAAAGATATACAAGGTGTTATATTAGATGAAGCACATAGAATTAAGAATCATAAATCAAAACAAGCTGAAGCTTTGTTTAGTTTAAGTGGTATACCAAATCGTTTAGCATTAACAGGTACTCCAGCACCTGGTAAACAACATGAAATATTTAGTATACTTCATTGGTTATACCCAAAAATATTTACGGGATATTGGAGATTCATTGATTACTACTTCACACAATACGAAGAGTACAATGCATCAGGTAAGTATAAAGTTATCGGAGGTTTTAAACCTGGTAAAGATAAAGAACTACAAGAGTTCTTGAGTGCTATTGCCACCCGCCGCATGCGCGCGGGCGTTATGGAATGGCTACCAGCTAAAGATAAAGAGGTGATTAAACTTCCGTTAACAACAGAACAAGAAAAATATATTAGTGAACTAAATGATACATTTGAAATTACAGGTACAGATGTAGATGCAATTAATATATTAGCTAAATTAATTAAGATAAGACAAATCTTATTATCACCTGTAGTATTAGGCTTAAAAGGAAAGTCGCCAAAGATAGAATGGATTAAACAATATCTAAAAGATTATCCAGAAAAGAAAGTAGTTATATTCAGTAACTTTACAACATGGTTAAAGTTATTAGGTAAAGAACTAGATTGTAATAATTTTATTATAGGTGAGACATCAAAACTTGAACGTAGTAAAATTATAAAAGACTTTCAAGATGGAGATACTAATCTATTATTAGTTAATATTAAAGCAGGTAAAGAAGGTATTACTCTAGACTCTGCTGATGTATTAATATTCACAGATAAGTATCCACCAGTCGGAGACATCATGCAAGCTGAAGATAGGTTTGTAGCAACAACTAAAGATAAATTAGATAGAGGACATCAGATAATTGATTTAGTTATGCAAGATTCCTATGAAGAAAATATATTAAAGATGCTTGAGCATAATGCAAATGAAGTAGATATTGTTAATAACTATATAAAATATATAAAAGAAACAAGGAAATAGTATGAAAGCAATAACTAATTTTACATGTAATAATAAATGTTCTAACTGTGGTAACTGTTGTATACCTTGGTTACCAATAACTAAAACAGAATATAAGAATATTAAAAGTTATATTAAGAAACATAATATAAAACCAATACCATTACAGGATGGTAATAACTTTTATTTAGATTGTTGTTTTCATAATAGGTTTGAACATAAGTGTAACATCTATTCTGTCCGCCCTGCTGTGTGCCGTGCGTTCCGTTGCGATTTACCAGAAGAAAAGATACAAAAGAATAAAGAACATTTTAATCAAAGAGCATATTATAATAAGATAGTTCCTGATACAATACGTAATTTAAAACCAATGGATTTATTATTTTATGGGGACTACACTTGTTTACTAATGCTTATAATGAGAGATGTAAAACCAAAGAATATGAAAGACTTAGTTGATTTTTTAAATAAAACTAATAACGAAGAATTGATTGAGTTGATTAATAAAGGTATTGTAAAATTAGAATGGAGTGATGATTAATGTTAAATCAAGTAATACTAGTAGGTAGAATTAAAAGTATTATTGATAATTTTCTTAACATAGAAATAATTGGTACAACACCTCAACAAAAGAAAGTTGTTGAAGTAAAAGTATCAGATAATATATTTAAGAATGCAAAAGAATACTGCAAAGCTGGAGACTTAGTTGGTATTAAAGGAAAACTTAGTCTTGAACAAGACGTATTCATTGAAGGTGAGAAGCTAACATTCTTAAGTAGTCGTCAAAATAATGAAGGAGGTGAATAAGATGGAAACTAAATTTCATAAAGCAGCTAGACAAAAACTTAAAGCTTCTATAATGATTGAAGGTTTACAAGGTTCTGGTAAATCTGGTTTAGCTTTGTTAATAGGACAAGCACTAACTAAAGATTGGAACAAAGTATATGCAATCGATACTGAAAATAGATCATTAGATTTATTTCAAGGTATTAAAACAAATACTGGAGAAAACTTTGGTGAGTTCAATAAAGTTGATTTAACTTTAGCTGAAGGATTTGCACCAAGTAAATACTTAGCATTAAGAGAAGCAGCTATTGAAGCAGGAGCAGAAGTAGTAATCATGGATTCTATATCTCATATGTGGAATGGTAAAGGTGGACTACTTGATTCAGTAGCTAAAGCACAAGCAGCAGGATTAGATAACTATCGTAGCTGGGGAACTGAAGAAAATCGTAGAGAGAAACAACTACTTACAGATATAGTAAGAAGTGATCGAGCTCATATTATTACAACAGTTCGTTTAAAAGAAAAGTTTGGTTTAGAATTTGATGAGACTAGAGGTAAGAACAAAGTTGTATCTTTAGGTGAACAACAAATTCAACAAGATGGATTAAAGTATGAACCAGACTTAGTACTTCGAATGGTATCGCCAGGTAATATGGATGGAACTAATCCAGTTGTAACTGTAATTAAATCTAGATATGCAATCCTTAGAACTGGAGAAGACTATGAAGTAACTAAAGAATTATTAGAACAACTTCGTACATATCTAGAAGAAGGTATAAGTCCTGATGTAATTTTTGAAGAACAAAAGCAAACTTATATCGAAGCAGTAAAGAATTACTGCACAACTCCAGCACGTAAGAGTGTATGGAAATCATTAAAAGATTCTAGTGGACATACAGAAAAAATAGAAGACATGCCACTTGAAGTAATCAAAGAATTATATATTAAATTAACTGAAGAATAGGAGACTAAAATATGAATAGTGTTGATTTATTAGAACCTACAGAAAATGTAGAAGCATTAGATGTACAAGGAATAGACTTGAATAATTTGTCAAAAGAAGAATTAATTAGTCTTATTGAATCTCATAAGAAAGCATCTGAAAATTATGAACATACAATAGAAGAAATGAAAAAACATAATGAAGATGTAATGAAAGATATAACTGACCATTATGGTAGAGTTATAGAAGAAAAGAATCGTTTAATAGGATACTATGAACGTAAATTAAAAGTATTAAGAGACATTATAACTATTGAAACAGGAGGTGAAAAATAATGTTAGCATTCGATTCATTACCAGAAAAGAAACCAAACCAAAGTAACATTACTGATGGTAGATATGCTGCATCTATCTTTGATGCAAAGATGATGGAAAGTAAAACTACACCAGGAACTACATATTTAAATGTATCATTCAAAACTGCTTCAGGTTTTGTAAATGAAAACTATTTTGATAGTGATAAACCATTCTTACAATATAAACTAGCAAGATTATTAAAAGCTTGTAAAGTTAAATTAGAAGGTAATGGTACATTAGATGATGTACGTAGAGTTGTTAAAGGTAAAGATGTTGTTATCGATGTAGTTGTTAATGATAGAGGATATGGTTCATTAGATTATAGTGGAGACCATGAAGGTATCTATAGTCCAGATGAAGTAAGCGTACCAGTAAGTGAAGCAAACGCACTAGAAGAAAGTGTACAATCTGTTACTATTGATGCTGAAGTTAACGAAGCATTACAAGAAGATCCATTTAATGTAGCAGACAATGACTTCTAATAATGAAAAGCTTTTTTGAATATTTCTTTAGCGACTATGATTTCAGTAAAACGGAGACGGCAGTATGTTGTCCGTTTCCGCATCATACTGAGTCAGGTATAGAATATAAAGAGACAAGACCAAGTGCACATATTAACTTGGAAAAAGGTTTGTTTCATTGTAAAGTATGTAATGAAGGTTTATCTGAAACCTCATTCATAGCTAAAGTCTTAGGCTGTTCATATGAATCAGCTATTAAGATAGCAAAATTATTTACAACTAAAGAAGATAAATATACGTGGGATGTAGACAGAACTGTTACTTCTGAATTTAAAGAACGCTGTAATAACTTAGGTATTAAAGATAATGTAATTGAAGAACTCAAATTAAAAACAGAGTTCGGAGATGAGATTGCCTTTCCAGTATTCATGTACGATAAGTTAGTAGATGTACGAAGTTATCGTCCACAAGATAGAGCCAACAAAATTCGTAGTCGTATTGGTACGACAACAGGTCTAATCATTCCTTTTGATATATGGCGAGATACACCAGTACATAGATGGACTTTATTATGTGCAGGTGAAAAAGACATGGCAGTCGCAAGAAGCAATGGCTTCAATGCAATCACCTTAACAGGTGGAGAAAAAGCATTACCTAAATTAATTACAGCATTTAAAGATAGAAGAGTAGCAATATGTTATGACAATGATGAAGCTGGTATAACTGGAGCTAAAGCATTAGCAGCAGCTCTACAACCATATGCAGCTGAAGTAAAAGTTGTTACAGGTTTTCATGAAGTTTGTAAAGAACATGGTGAAGATATCACAGACTTCTTTACAAAATATAATAAGAGTGCAGATGATTTAAAACAGTATATACAAAACGCACCTACATTTACAGTTGAAGAAGCACGAGCAGAAAAACTAAAACAACGTCCACTCATAACATTAATTGATGCATCTAAACCACAATATATAAATCGAGTAGTTCAATCTAATATACAAGTTGTAGCTACATATGAAAAAGCTATGCCAGTTCCTACAACTATTTATGCAAAAAAGTTTAACATCGTTGGAGACAAGAAGTCAGACCAAATGCATATAGGTGAGGAACGTAGCTGGGAATTATCTGAAGACACTTGTCAAGATATTCTAAAACTTGTTGATAATAATTTTACAGAAGAAGATATTAGAAATAATATCAGAGAAATCTTACATATACCTAAAACTGAAAAAGATATTAAGGTAGAGAAACCTACCAAAGATACAGTATATGAATGTAGTGTAACAGATTTATTTGAAACATCTTCTAAGAGTATTGCAACGATGGAGTTTACAGCTTACGTATTAAAGAAAAGACTAGAGAGTGGAAAGAAATATTTAATTACATACAAGTTAGTTCCGCATCCATATAAAGGACAACAATTAGTTATGGTTGTACTAGATGCAGAAGAAGCTTGTGATAGTATATCAAACTTTAGAATAACAGAAGAGGTCAAAGCACAACTAGATAAGTTTAAAAACTTAGAAGGCACTGTAGAAGAAAGACTAGATAAACTAACAGAGATGGCTAAAGCTTATATAGGTTATGATGGTTATAATAATCTAATCAAAGCTATTGATTTAAGTTATCATACTGCTTTAGAATTTAACTTCGGTTCATTTAAAAATGTAAGAGGTTATTTAGATACATTAATTGTAGCTGAATCTAGAGTTGGTAAATCATCAACAGCAGAAGCATTACAAAAACTATATCAGCTTGGAGCATTTACATCTCTAGCAGGAAATAGTGCAACCATTCCAGGTATCATTGGAGGTAGCACAAAAGTAAATGGCTCTTATCAAACAAGAGCTGGACTTATCCCAATGAATCATAGAGGTTTAGTTATCTTTGAAGAGTTAGCAAAATGCAACAGTAACTTAGTTAAAGAACTAACCGATATAAGAAGTTCAGGACAAGTTCGTATAGCACGTGTTAGTGGTACATTAACATTACCAGCATTGGTAAGAATGATATCATTAACTAATGTAAAGAATACAACTCATAAAGTAAAACCAATTAACTCTTATCCTAATGGAATAGATATTCTTATAGAATTAATTGGAACCCCAGAAGATATTGCACGATATGATTTAATGTTAATCTTAGGTGAAACAGGTACTAAAGAAATTGACCCATTCTGGCAACCACAGACACCGTTCGAAGAAGAAGCTTATCAAACTAGAATAAGATGGATATGGAGTCGAAATGTAGATCAAGTTATTATAAGTGCAGATGTAGGTAGATACATAATTCAGAAATGCAATGAACTAAATACTGAATATGATTGTCATATAAAGATATTTGGTACTGAAGCATGGAAGAAAGTATCACGTCTTGCAATCGCAATAGCAGGTTATCTAGTTTCAACAGATACAACCTATGAAAAAATTATTGTAACTACAGAACACGTAGATGCAGCAATCAAGTATCTAACTAGTTGTTATGATAATCCAACATTTAAGTTACGTGAATATGTAGCAATGGAAAAATTATACAATACGATTGATGATGAAGGCGTACAACTATTACAAGAACTTTATAATCAGAATGCTAGTATGTGTTTACAATTAGAAAGATTAAGTACAACTAATAAACAAAACTTAATGGCTGCAACTGGTCTTAATCAAGATGATTATAATATCTTAATGCAAAGATTAACTCAAGGATTATTCGTACAATATGAAGGTTATAATATAATACCAACCCAACGATTTAGATTAGGTATGGCTAAAATAAATCGCGCAGGTAATATACACAGAGTAGGTGAAGTAGATGCGTAGTATAAAGAACATTGAAACCAAGAGAATAAAAACTATAAGTGATGTAGTCCAAGCAGTTAAGGACTATCATAAACGCACATTCAAAGAGAAAGGTGCAATTATATTTTTCGATACAGAAACAACTGGATTAAATATAAAGTATGATACACCTTTCTTACTTCCCTGGGGTTATCAAGTAGGTGATACAGCTTATATTTATTGTGCAGATAGAGACATATCTGCATCAATATTTTTCAATATGGCTGTAGCTGTTGTATGCATGGGTAAGGACAAAGGATTATGTGGGCATAATATTAAGTATGATTTGCATATGTTAAGTAATATTAATGTAGCAACACCTGATGAAATACATTATATAGATACAATGATTCTTATACGTCTTGCACACAATGCTTTAACTCCTGAGAATGGAGGACCACCACTTGGACTTAAAGAATATGCAGTTAAATATATCGATAGAAGTGCTAAAGATCATGAGCATATTGTTAAAGAAGAACGTACAATGATGTCTAAAATGTATAATAAACAACTTAAAGATGTATTATACAAGGTAGATAAACGATGGACGGTGTCTTATATAGACGATTATTTCAAAGATGTGTTACACTCTGTCGATACTTTAGAAGAACCAATTCGAAGTGCATACGTAAGTTGGTATGAAAAAATACCAGAAGCTATTAGAAATAATATGACTACTGGTAGAGTTGAATCAGACGACATACCTTATAATTTATTAGACAGAGATAAATTAACTGAGTATGCAATGTATGATATAGTATGGACTATGGAAGTTTATAATCAATGTATGCCAGCTATTATAGCTAGACAAAATGAGAAAGCTTTAAAGTATGAAGAAGAATTAATACCTGCATTAGTACGCATGGAATCTTGTGGATTTCAAATAGATGAAGAATACGTTAGACAAGTTACAAAAGATTTAGCACAATATCTAAAAGAACAACGTGATAAATTATATGTACTTGTAGGTGGTAAATTAAATATAGGACAACATGCTAAGATAAAAGATATTCTTTTAAACAAATATAATTTAAATGTACCAGGTACAGGTAAAGAAGATTTAAATAGAATATATGATGAGATGAAAGTAAAAGAACCTGATTCAGATGTTGTTAAGTTTATTGGATTGATTCAAGAACTAAGAACATTAGAGAAATGGTATGCTACTTATTTACTTAGATTTGTCCGTGAATTAGATTTACATCACAAACGTATTTATACACAGATTAATCAAGTAGGTACCGTATCAGGTAGAGTTACTTCTGACTTTCAACAGTTTCCAAAGTATGGAATAACTAAAGAAGATGGCACAGATTTATTCCATCCTAGACGTATGATTGTAACATCAGACGGATTCAAAGGAATAGCTTATTTAGATTATTCACAAGTTGAATTAAGACTTCAAGCATTATATACAATACTTGTAGGTCATCCTGACTTGAATCTATGTAGAGCTTATATGCCATATAAATGTAAAACTGAAGATGGCACAATGTTTGATTATAAAAATCCAGAACACATTAAACATGCATATGACTGGAAATGGTATAGAGAAGAAGATAATAAAGAGTGGGTAGCAACTGATGTACATGCTGCAACAACGCATGTAGCATTTCCAGATTTAGATATGACTAGCGATGAGTTTAAAAAGCTAAGAGGTAAAGTTGGTAAACGTGTAAACTTTGCTAAGAATTATGGAGCACAGTTTAATAGAATTAAATTAATGTTTCCAGATTATGATGATGAAACTATTCATAGAATAGATGATGCATATTATACAGCTTTTCCAGGTGTTAAGAAGTATCATGAGTATTGTAATCAAATAGTACAAATGAAACCATATGTGGAAAACTTATTCGGTGTGAAATATTATGGTTTATCTGGACATAAACTTATTAACTGTTTAGTACAAGGTAGTGGAGCTTATCTACTTAAAGGTAGAATAAAAGAAGTAGATGAGTATATACAGGCTCATCATTTAAAATCTAGAATGCAAATGCAGATTCACGATGAAATCAGTTATGAAATATATCCTGGTGAAGAAGAACATGTATTAGAATTTAAAAAGATAATGCAGAAGTTTGAAGGAAGCTATGTCCCAATCATAGCAGATTTAGAATTTACAAAAACAAATTGGGCAGATAAGGAGGAATGTGAAAGTGTTTAATAGCAGATACATCCTTGCCTTAGACCCTAGTGGTAGTTATAAAGAAGGACAAGGAACTACAGGCTGGGTGTTATTCGATCAAGTTACAAATAAAATAATTAAATTTGGAGTTATACAAGCATCTAAATATAGCTGTCAATTCAGGTATTGGGATGCACATATTAATTTAATAGATGGTTTAATGGGTTATAAACCTGTAATAGTTATTGAAGATTATTTATTATATGGACCTAAAGCTACATCACAAATTAATTCTAGATTAGAAACACCACAGTTATTAGGTATTATAAAATATGAAACTTATAAGCGTGGCTTAATGGTATATATACAAACAGCTGCACAAGTAAAAATAAGATGGAATGATAATGTATTAATGACTAAAGGTTATTTACATAAAGATGGAAATCAATATACTATAGCACATACACCTGTAGTAGAACATGTGCGTGATGCATTAAGACATGCAATACATTTTGCAACATACAATAGTGATTTTAAAGATAGGAGGTAAAGTATGGCAAAGAAAATTGAAGAAGAATTTACGAAGATAGTGGATTTACGTGAAGATAAATCAACACCTATAGATAACAAAGAAGCTACAAGAGTTGAAATATATATTGAAGAAAACGGTGATGTAAAGATTAAAGCACCAACAGAGTGGATTCCAGTACATGTTGCCGAAGCTTTAGCAACTGAAGTAGCTAAGAGTGTAAAAGAAGGCGTAGAAAAAAGTTGGAATGACGCTTTAGATAAAGATATAAAGAAGTTTGAAAAGCAACGTGACGAGTTGGTTAGACGTTTAGAGTATCTAAAAAATGAACCTGGTCACGCTATCTTCTGGCGCTGGGTATGTATTATACAAAGTATTATATTCATATTAGTTTTATTAAAAGTCGGAGGTATTATATAATGACTATAGAATCAAAAGGAATACTTAAAGTAGCTGTTAAAGATATACAATCAATGGATCATGAAACTTACGCATTACTTCGTAAGAACTCTTTTGGAGCTAGTGATTCATCTGTATTATGTGGTGTTAATCTATATAAAAGTTTAGATGAATTACTTGTAGAAAAGAATACTAAATATTTAACAGCTGAAGAAAAAGAAGTAGGAGAAAAAGCTATCGTGCGAAAAGGTTACGATTTAGAACCTATTATATTAGAAAAAGCAGAAGCTGAATTACATGTGAAAATACATAAGCCATCAGATATGTATGCGTTCAAAGATATTGACGGGCTTACAGTTAATTATGATGGTGTATATGAAGATGAGTTTGATGGTTTAATACCTGTTGAAGCTAAACTTGTAAGCAAGTTTGGAGAAAAATACTATAACAAAGGAATAAGAACTGTTGAAGCAATGGACGTTAGAGTAGATCCTGAAGGCGGTACTTTAGAAAAACATATTAAATTAAAAGCATTAAAGCTAGGTATTCCAGCTTATTATTACACACAAGTACAACAAGAAATTGCAGGCTTAGATGCACCTTATGGTTATCTAGCAGCTTTGTTTGATGACTCTTGGACATTTAAAGTATTTTATGTACCAAGAGACCCATATGTAATAAGAAGTATTTATGAACTATGTAAAGAAAATATAGGAAAAATAAAAAGAGACTAATGTCTCTTTTTATTTTGTCTTACCTGTTTCATTTGTCTAGTATATTTAGCAAATGCTCTAGCTGTACGTCCTTCTTCTGGATTGTAATAAGGTTCTATACTTATTGAACGATTAAGTTTAGGACGCCACTTCTTCATGTAATAACGTTTAGTATAAAAGTTATATGCACGTTTACGCATTTGTTTAGAAATAGTACTAGATTTTCTAATAGGTATTCTTTTTGTTTTTATGTTCCAACTAAAGTTATAACGGCGTTCTTTATTTGGATAAATCCTACGCCCATATTTTGGGTATAGTGTGGCGTATACACTAGGTAAGTAACTTTGTCCACTAATAATTTGATTTATCCTATTAATAGGTGTTTGTAATGGATTCAACTCTTTAGGTGATTCAAAACCTAAGGCAGTAGACAAGAATGGATTAAGTCTTTCTTTAGCTTCACCTATTGGATTCATTAATATATTTAAGAAATCAAATACAGAAGCACCTGTTTTTAGAACAATATTATTTCCAGCAACTTTGAAACGTATGTTTCCAGCTAATGCATTATAAGAAAGATACTTAGAATTACGTACATCTTCCCAAGTATAATCAGTTTTATTATTCCAAGATAATTCCATTAAATCTAATTGTGTGTTAAACATTTCTGGATTCTTAGTTAAACCTTCATTCATATAGTAGAATAAGTTATTTATTGGGAATGTAGAGAACCAGAATAACTGATCTAAACGTTCAAGTCCTGGTGTTTTAAGTTCGTAATCAAAGTGAGTATCAATAACTGTTTTAATAGCTTTAGTAAAATCATTATTATAAGTATCCATAAGATTTAGAAATAAAGCTAGACGAGCAGTTTGTTCTATATCATTATTGATATAATTAATACCTGCTGTTATTTGATTACCAAGTACTGTTTCTCTATATTTTTCTGCCCATAAATAAGTAGGTGCCATATTACCATGTGCTTTATTATAGTTTAGTAAAAAGTCTTGTAATGCTTTTATCTGTCCACCACCAGCACCAGTAGCCATGTATCTATCCATGAATAGATACATCTTTTTATCATCCTCAGATAATTGAGATAGCACACGTTTTATAGAACGTGTATTAAATACTCCGTCAGCAGTCATTTTCTTTACTATTTTATTATAGTGTTCTAATAACTGGTGTGCTTGTATTTGATATTTAAAATTATCTAGGATAGATGTAAAGCCACCAGTACTACTTAGGTTCTTATAAATAGCTGAATCTAAATAGTTACGCATTAAGAAACCAGGATTGGTTAAGTAAATTGTTTTAAAAGTAGCAGCTATAACTGTTTGATAAGCATTAATAAGTTTACTTGTGCATAGGTGTTTATTAACTGTTAATACTACATTACGATAAGCTTCGTGTGGTAAACAAATTGCACCAAGTTTAATTGCTTCTTCAAGTTGTTTTTTGTTTTCAATACTTATTTTGTAAACTGTTGGTCTACCCGCACGGTTATATCTAAGTATACAGGCATCCCAATTATTACGAGCAAAGAATTTTTTAATATCTGCATCAGTTGCACGTTCAAATGCTTCGCGGAACGCGGGTGAATCTATAGCAAAATCTTTATTAAAGAATAGCTGTAGGTATTTGTGTTCTGCATTCCATGCGTTTATGGCTTGCGTAGTACCTTGCCATGCTGTCTTATCGATTGCGGTAGATATTCTTGCATACTGAAGCTTTTGTGCGTCTATGCCCCGTCTAAATCGATTTAGGAAGGTGTTGACTGGGTCTTCATAACCAAGTATGGTCATGTTAGGTCTATATATTTCTCTAACGTGAAATAAATTTTGTCCTAAATTATCGATTTTTCGATACGTTTTTTGTACCTCTAAGTCCCCAACTAAATCTGAAAGTTCTTTAGTATTAAGTAATAAGTCAAGTGTACTTTTACGAAGCATCTCACCTGAATAATTATCTAAAGCAATATACATATCATCAATATTAAAGTAGTATGCATCTTCTTTGATTAAGTTATTTATTTTATCTGTTATATCTTGTATAACAGGTATTTGTTTTTTAGATATATCAAATGTAATTAATGCATCGTGCATTTTGTTGTCTGTTCTTCTAATAAAATAGAATCCAGACTTTGCACCTTTGAGTTCTTTAAGAAGAAGTCCCGCTTCTTTTATTTCTTTAGCTGTGTATTTATTTAAGAATGTACTTGTTGGGTCATAAAATAATAAGATACCATCAGTATTGTGGTCTATAAATGCACGTAGTTCTGTAGGTTTTAAACGCATTATTGAATTATAAACATTATGTTCCATATTACGTTTAACAAGTTGCATTAGACGTCTGTCATTCATTTTAGTTGTATTGTATTCAATACCCCAGCTCTTTAAAGTTTTTATATCTTTTTTAGATAAGTTTGGATATGCTTCTTCAATAGTTCTGTCATCTGCTAAAAACTCTTTGAACATTCTATTACGTTCTATTGCAGTGATATCCTCTTTAGTTTTTTTAGTTAGTACATCTGATGCATCATAAATAGAATCAAGTGATTTAAAGTTGCGTTGAATAACTACTTCAGAAGTAGCCTGTATTTTATCATAAAGTTCAGGAATATTTGCAGCTCTATTTGATACTATTCGATCGATGTCTGTTGCATCTAGTTGTAGTTTACTACTTGTTGTAGTATCTAAATCTAATGATGTATCGCTAATAATTGATTCATGTTCTGCATCGTCTATTAATTTATTAAAGCGTGTACGCATTGTTTCAATTTGTTTAGCTTTAATATCTTTATTACGTTGCAATAATGTTGCTTGATAGTCTGTTGTTTGTTCAGCTAATTTAGCATTAAATGCTGCAAGTTTAAGATGCAAGTCATCTGTGTATGCATTACGGTAGCCAACATATAAAGAACTTGTATAACGATGCCAAGCAATAAGTTCTTGTTCATTTAATGAATTAAAGAATCTTATTGGGTTTTTAGGCATTACATCTAGCGTATTGTTTTTATAATAGTCCTTTAAAGATTCACGTACTTGTACTAAGAAGTCAGTTGTGTATTTGCGTGTCTTAGCAGTTTTATTAGCTATATCATATATTTCAGAGAAACCATTTATATATGCATTCTTTTGAGCTTCATTTATAAATACAAGTGAACTTAATTTAAGCTCTGTTGTATTTAATAGTTTAACTTTTTTAAAAGCAATTTTACTATTTGCAGAACTAAACTCATAAATGTTATGTAGTCCTGTAGCTTTACGTATAGCATCATTTATTTCTTGTTTTGTTAAATAGTTTATAACATTATGTATTTTTAATGCTCTGCCACCAGGATATAACTTTTTAAGAAGTTCATCTGCATCTTTATAATTTAGATTTGCCATACCTATATTACGATATGCATTAGCTAATACACCTGCTAAAGACCTACTTTCAAAAGCAGATAGATAACGTTCAATAGATTCTTCGCTAAGTCTTCCTTCATCACGTAGCTGTAATAAGAAGTCATTAAGTACACTATTTTCATTAAGTACCGTTCTTGAACCAGCAACGTTCATTATAAATGAACTTACTTCTGCTTTTATATCATCTGTAAACTTTTTAGTATTAAGTATGTTAAATATTTTGTCATACTCTTGTCCTAAGTTATTAGCAAATTTAATATCATCTTCTTCAAAGAAATTAAATAATTTTAAATCAGTAATTTGTTTTTGATTAGAAAGTTCTTGTAATGACTTAATATAATAAATAACTTTTTCTTCTATACTTTTATAAAACTTATCTTTATCAGTAATTAAAGCATCAGAGAAATCTGAAATACTACTTAAATTAGCTAAACGATCGGTAGCTTCAAAGTGTTCTGTTCTATCAAGATCGCGTATTATGTGCTTATAAATACTTTGAATATCATGTTCTGTTAAATCTTTAACTGCTTTAAAACGAACATTGTCATCGTAAATAGCATTGAATAAATAACCTTGTAAAGTTGCCTTTATATTTTTAGGCAAGTTATAATTATTAACTAAATCTGTTGTATCTAAATATTGATGCATAATATTTAAAGTATCAAACTTATTAGTTATTCCTTCAATACATTTAGCTAAATATTCATACTCTGAATCATTGGTTTGTGCAGCTACTTTTAATAAACGATTCTTAGTAGACTCTAGTGCTATTCTAAGTTTACTATTATTAGTTGTTAAATCTTCTACAAGCTGTTTATCTAAATCAGTAGATAAAGACATAAGTACTAAACGTACACGTTCTTGTGCACCAAGCACAGGTACATAAATGCTTTGTCTTTGTGATTTTAAATTTGATAACTGAATACTAAGTTCCTCAAAAGTATCTTTAGTTTTATTTAGTTCATTAGTTAACCTTGTATATTCTTCAAGTTGTTTAGAAGGAATACTTCTAGGTTTTTTACCACCTTCAAATACCCATTTACGTTCTGCTTTATCATGAGCATCTAACAAGTCTTGTATTTTATGCATTTTGTCTAATATTTTTTGACGCTGTTTATTTATAACATTATATTTCTTTTGTACTTTTAAAATTTCCTTTTCTAAATCTGGGTCTAAAAGTTCTGTTAAATTAGATATATAATCTAAAGTATTTTTATTATCTAAAATACCTTTAAAAGCATTCAAAAAATCAGACACTTCTGCATTACTAGCAAAAGCAGTAGACCTATTTATTAAGTCTTCGTATATGGCTTTAATATTTTTTAATGCTGCATTGTAATCTTTTTTCTTTAATAAGCCTGCATCTAATCTAAATTGTAAATCATCAAGGTGATTGTTATACCAATCAAGTGCAGCACTTTGTTCTTCACCTGGAAGTGTAGCTGTGCTTGTACGTAAGTTATCTATAGAAGAAACCCAACGATTAATACGTTCTCTAAGCTCTTCTAGTATAGTTCTGTTATTTAAATCAAGATGGTCTATGTTTCCCATCTCATCTAGAACGTTAAATAAATTCTTTATATAGATACTTGGTTCTATATCATCAGCATTGCTAATTAAATAGTTATCTATATAATTATAAATACGTTCTAAATCTTCAGCAGTATAATTATTTTTTAAATTTTTAATATCAGTTACTAATCTTTCAGCACCATTATTAATTTTTTTCATACGTCTTGTTGCAGGTTTAATTACTTCTCTAAGAAAAGCTGCATCATCTAAAGGCATTCCATAATTAATAATAGTTGCTAAGTCTATAGCTTGACTCGTATTACGTAAAGATGCAACAGTTTTTTCAAGATTAGTATATATATCTCCTGTGTGTGCATCAGTCATGATACGTTGTAATTCATCTTTAATAGCTGTATTTTCTACATTCAAAGCTTTTATTTGTTTATCAAAAGCACCAAGTCCATTTGCAGCTTGAGTAGAATAACTACTTATTAACTTTTTATTTTGAGCATACTTTTCAATATAAGAATTTATTGTTGCAACATTACCTACATTAATACCTAAAAAATCTAACAATGTTGTTAATTTTAAATAAGCCATTTCATCTATATTTTGTAGCTTAGTTAAAAAGTCTATATCTATATCTGCAATAGTCATCTTTTTTGTAGCAGTTGGATTTACCTTTACATTAAAGGCAGGTAGTAATTGATCATTAAGAAATTTAATTTGGTCTAATGGTTTAAATTTATCTACAGGGATACCTAAATCAGATGTGTTAAAGAAATTATTCATTAACTGTTGTACTGTATTTTTAAACTTTATTATTTCTTCTGTATTAGCAATATTAACTAAGTCTCCATAAGATTCAAAAGCATCTAAAAGTACATCTAGTTCTTTATCATAATCTTTTACAGTTGCTTCCACAACTCTTTTAGTTATTTTCTTAGAAGCTTTTCTAGTTTGCTGTGCTAAAATTTGTTGATAATCAGTAGCTTTTGCTTTATTAAAAAGACTAGTAAGTTCTGGGTACATTTGTGTTGCACGTTCAATAAATATTTCACGTAGTGCAGCGGTACTATTATTTGCATATTTAGGATTACCAAATACATCAACAGCTATTGCACGTAGCTTTTTTATAATTGCATTTGTTTGTTTATTATCTGCTTTATAAATATATTTAATTCTATCACGTAAAGTGTTATAAGCATATTTATACATGGCTTCATTTTTAGCAGCAATAGTATGTTTAATATAAGTACGAACTTCTTTAGGTCTACCAACTAAATCATAAGGATTTACCTTATTTAATGTCTTTAAATAGCTTTTATAAAGTGCTGTAAATTTAGGTGATATATATTTTTGAAAAGCTATTTGTGCAGGTTTAAGTCCTGTAAGATATAAACCAGCATCTTGAATAGTATTCTGTATGTTATCTGCACCTTTTTGGACATCTTTTAATGTAGAATAAATATCATAAAGTTTGGATTGTCTCATAGATGTTATATCTATATTAACTTGTTCTGCATTTAAGAATGCTTTGTTGTATCTGTTATATAACGCTTTTGCTTTTTTATAAGCAGTACTACCAGTAGCTGCATCTTCCATAGCTTCTTTATAGATACGTCTTTGAGATTCAATGTTATTACTTATGTATCTAATAATATCGCTATTTTCTTTTGTTAAATCACCAGTAATATCTACAAGTTGTTCAGGTGTTAGTTGTTTTATAATTGCTTTTATTGCATCATCGTTAACAACTTCTTTGCCCAATTTTTTAGTTAGTTGTTCTGTAAGTTCTTCTTGTATTTCTTGAGATATTTTAGAACCTGCTTTGTTCATAGTTTTAGTACCTATTTTGGCACCTACAGAAACTAAAGTAGCAGGATCAGAAAATATTTCTCCTATTAAGTCTACTAAAAATACACCTGTATCCCATTCATATTGTTCACGATAAGCACCATCTAACCAACCCATTGACTTTAAGAAATCATTAGAAGTACCACCATGTGCCCAAGGCATTAGAGATTTCACAGGGTTAGATAAAAGATCTGCAGAATGTCCAAGCGTTTCAAGAGCGTTAATACCAAAAGTTAAAAATTCTCCTTTGAGTATTGGTTCAACAGCTCTTTCTTTTAACATTAAACCTAAACCTACTATACGATTTAGTATTGGAACATAAACTAGTGAAGCTAAATCATTGTCTCTTAAAGTTTCTTGTAATTGACGTGTACCTGAAATAGGGTTACCTAAAAGTAAATCTCCTAAATCAACAACATGACGTGTGTTTCTTTGTTTAGGATAACTAACTCTAGGTAATGTTGGTATTGTTAAACGAGGTATTGTTACACGTGGGGATTCTAAAACAGGTAAAGTAAGAGAAGGCACAGTTAAAGTAGCATCATTACTATTGTACATTTAACCATCTCCTTCTCTTTTATTTGTTATTATTCATCATATAATCTAATACAGTAGGTGTAACACCTTGTGTATTTTGATTGAGTATCCAATTATTTACTTTAGCATAAGCTTCTACTGGATTAGCGCTACTACCTATAGCATATTTTAAATATTCTTGTAAAGTATTAGTGCCTCTTTGAGCAGCTGTCATGTTTGCTTTAGCTTGTGCATATTGCCCAGCCATAGTTGCATTAGCAAGTGCACGTTCTCCACGAAGTTTTTGATCTGCAGCATAAAGTATTGCATTCGCATTCCAGTCTGCACCATAACGATTTGTATCATTAGCATAAAGTGTAGCTGAGTCTCTAGATAAACTTTTTGCAAGTTGATTGAAGTAATCAACAGCAGAAAGTCTAGACTGCGCATTAGCTAAAATATAACTGTCAATATTAGCTAAGTTATTATTTAATGTTTCTGAAACTGCATTAGCTCTTTCATTAGATGCAGCAACATTAGCTAATACTTC
>JAEEGL013624627.1_pt1 | contig 21490 bp, 17 predicted proteins | sample 9134231 | NCBI WGS metagenome assembly JAEEGL01 (sample SAMN16246548, study PRJNA631951) | gut metagenome | biome: gut microbiome; feature: rumen; material: fiber-attached | host: Bos | place: Iran: Karaj | collected 2018-10
GCTTTGATTAAGGATACTGAATACAATATCCGCACAGACAAGGTTTTGCATGCAGATTTCTTTGTACCTGCAGCAGATGAAAAGCTTGTTATGAAAATCAAGGTTCATTACACTGGTACACCAGCTGGTGTTTTGAAGGGTGGTTTTAAGAAAGAACGCAACAACGAAATCAAAATTAAGGCTGCTATTGCAGATCTTCCAGAAACAATTGTTGCAGACATTTCTAAGATTAACGCAAGTGAAGCTTTGCGCGTAAAGGATCTTGAAGTAGGTAAGAACGTTGAAATTCTTACAGACAAGGAACTTCCTTTGGTAACAGTTTCACCAGCACGCTAATTTTGTTTAAGTACAATTAAGCAATTTTACAGGCACGGGTGGTAGACAGTAGTTTATCATCCGTGTTTTTTTATTTATAATATAGTAAATGGAACTAACAATGCCCGGTAACGGTGAATTTACAAAAGAGGTAATGCAGGGACTTTCTAAATGTGGTGTGAACCTGAAGCTGCTTGCGGCTCAAAAAAAATCAATTGGGGTTGCCGTATCGGGAGGGGCAGATTCTGTATCTCTGCTTGTTTCGCTTTGTTCCATTTGTAAAGATTATTCTATTCCTTTAAAAGTAATCACAGTAAATCATTATATTCGTAGTGATAAAGAAACCTGCGGCGATGTTAAATTTGTAAAAAGTCTTTGCGGCTCTTTGTGTGACAGCGGCTTTAAGCTTACTTTAAAAATCCACGAATTAAAAAAAGGTGCTGCTCTGGAACTTGCCCAGTCCCAGAAATGCGGTGTGGAAGCTGCAGCGCGTGAACTCAGATACGCTGCTTTTGAAGATTTTATAAACGAAGAAAAACTTGAATACTTATGTCTTGCCCACAATAAAAATGATCAGATGGAAACTCTGCTTATGCGGTTTTTGCAGGGGGCAGGGGGAAATTCAAAAAACGGAATTCCTTGTGTGCGCCAAAAATATATAAGACCTCTGCTTTGGACGGAGCGTTCTAAAATAGAAGCTTATCTAAAAGAAAATAAAATAGAATGGTGTACCGACAGTTCAAACACCGATACAGCTTATCTTCGAAACCGGATCCGCGCTAAACTCATTCCGCTCTTAAACGACCAGTTTGAAGGCTGGGATAAGGCTGTGCTTTCGGGTTCAGAAAAATCAGAAATGGATGCAGATTGCCTCCAGACTCTGGCCCAGAACTTTTTTGAAAAACATGCCCGCTGTGGCAAAGAAATAAAGCTTGATGCTCCTGAGTTTTACAGCCTGCACCGTGCACTCAAAATGCGTGTGCTGCTGCTTGCGTTTAATGCTCTTGGAGTAAGCTCCCGTGTGCCGTTTGTTTTTTTACGGGATATATGCGATTATGCCGATAATTATAATGGCGGAGAATCGCAAAAAACTTTTGCAGAACTAAGCGTAATCTGTAAAAAAAAGGAAGTTTTAATAAAAAAAGCATGCCAGGTACAGAAGGAAATAGTTTTTTCTGTTATAATAAAAGAATCTGGAATGTACGAGCTTCCTTTTTGCCGGGTTGAAGTTCCGCAAGAGCTTGATTTTCCTGTCCTGCTTAGAAGCTGGCAAATGGATGATTCTATTCAAACGGCAGATGGAGGAACCAAAAAGGTTAATGACGTTCTTTCAGACTGGCATGTAGAGGAATCTCTTAAAAAGTATATTCCTGTAGTACAGGCCCTTAAAGAGAGGGAGCAGAGAATATTATGCATTTTGGGAAGCTGTATGGGTTACAGTGACTGGATTGTTAAAATGGAATGTGAAAAATGAAAGCGATTAGAGTTTGTTTAGTTTTAGGTTTTGTTCTTTTTGCAGGTTTTTCTGTGTTTGCACAAAGCAGCTCTGCAGCTGCCAACCGAAGAACCGCCGAACGCTGTTTGAGTCTTTCTGAAAATTTTATGCTTAATTCCGACTGGCAGAATGCGTTGAATCAGGCAGAGCTTGGTCTTTCTTATGATGATTCAATTTCGGATCTTTTTTATGTTAAGGCCGCTTCTCAGAGTAATCTTGGTGTTCGCAAGGCAGATGTAATTGAAACAATTAAAGAATCTTTTGCAAAAGATAATTGGGTAAACTATACAAAAAACAGTGCGCGAATTCTTTATGCAGATATGCTTAGTGATACAGGGCTTTATGACCAGTCACTTGCAATTCTGGATTCCGAACCGCTTTTGTATTCTGCTGATTCTGAATTTATAAGAATCAAAAACTATTATAGACTTGGAACTACAGATTCTATTGCTCAGGCAAGAACAAGGCTTAATTCTTCACGTAAGATTTATCCAAAGGATGAACGTTTTCCAAAGCTTTTCTTTATGTTTGAGTTTGCCTTTATGAGTTATGCTGAGAGAACAGGAACTCCTTATGAAGTGCCGGAAATTGTAAGAACAATTACCAACTCTTATACGGTTTCTATTCCAGATTATTCTTCTGCAAATGTTGAGTCAGAAATTCTGGCTCTTATGTTTTGCGAACCGGAACAGCAGAAAAGACTTTTAAAAGCTGTAGGAGAAAAAAATCAGAACAATCCGACTTTTGCTTATGCAGGATTAAAAACAGGAGTTATTTCAGAAGAAAAAGCCTTTAATCTTTTCTTTGATTCATCAAACGGTTCTTATTCACTTGGGCTTTTGGAAGACTTTGGACTTTTGCTCAAGGATGAAGAACTGATTCAAAACTTTAAACAGCGCATAGCTTCACTTGAAGGAACTGTTTATATAGATAATGACCTTGATCTTCAGTCCGAAATTGTTGTTACTTATGAAAGAGGAAGAGCCCGTACAATCAGCTATGATAAAAACATGGACGGAATTCTTGAGATTTTTGCAACCTGTGATTTTGGTGCTCCCGTTTCTCTTTCCTTCTCTGATTCAAAGCTTGATTTATTTTATGAGTTTTATCCATACGTAAGCCGTGTTGTAGATAATACCAGCGGAAATGTTTATCACTTTTTGACAAATGAATATTCTTACAATCCTTTTGAGATGACAGTTGATACATTGTTCTCTCGTTATGAAGTTGAATTTTTTGTTCCTTATATTGATCAGGAAATAGAAATCCCTGACGAATTTATGCTTGCAAAAAATGCTTCGTCGCTCGAGGTTGCAACAAAAGAGCGCCGCAATTCCCGTGTAAGCTACACAATTTTTGAAGGAAGGCCTGTTTATGCAGTATTCCTTGATTCTGGTTCGCGCTATGCTTATGCTTCAATCGAAAATAGTTATCCTTTTGTCCGTTATGTTGATTATGATAATGATGGTGTTTATGAAACTTCTGAAACCTTTGACATGGATACCGAGAATAAATATTCAGATGCCCAGAATGTTGAGCTTATAAAAAATATTTTTGGCAGCAATACTTTTAGCGAAAAGCTTTATCTTAAGAAGGTTCAGATTGACCGCGACGGAAATACAATCGTAGAATTTTCTGAAGAATACCTTGGCTATAATGGAAAGATTTCTTCCTGGGATGCAGATGAAAACGGTGTACTTGATTATGAATATATCCGCTATCCAGATGGTGCTGACGGAGTTTTGTTAGAAGAGACTATCATTTACAATGAAAACGGTGATGAATATCTTTCTATAAAAAATCAGAATGGAGTACCAACAGCAATTCGTTCAGAAGGAAAAGATGTAGAAGTCTTTAAGGGACAGAATGAAAACTTTTTCTGGATTGAAGAAAAGGGTGGCGACCTTGAAGAAACTGCAATCTTGAATAATGTTTCCGGCCCAATAGAGCAGGGTGCTGTTCGAGTTGTTCAGCCTGATGATGCACAACGCTTTTCTGTTATTAAGGTTGGAAACGGAATATTTTGCAAAAAGCTTTACTCTTTAGTAGCTGGAGATGAAGAGTAAAATGAAGCTTAAACAATTTACCGGCTGCTTAGTATTTTTTATTTCTGCAATTTTATTCTTTGGCTGTAAGTCTTTTGAGCAGCCCGACAGTGTTCAAAAACCTCTCGATTATACCGACCAGGATGTTATAGAAAACGAAATTAATAATATTCATGAGCTTTTAAAAACTGAAAGTACAAAGGCTTTGTTCCGTGCCTGTCTTCTTGGAAACGAAGACGTTTTAAAAGAATGCCGGGAAGCTGTTAATAAAGAAGCGTTCGAAAAAGAAGATTTTTCAAAACGAGTTGTTCTTTTAAAATCTTTGCAGACTTCCAAAGATAATTCAGAAGAAACAATTAAGAATTATCAGGAAGCTTTGAAAAATATGTATCAGGATGTCCCGGGATATAATGTAGATAAAGCTAAACTTCCAAAAACTACAGCCAACTGTATTGATGCTACTGTAACTGTATGGGTAGATCAGGGCTACAAAGTTCAGAACGGAGCCGGCTATAAAGATAATGTAATTGGTTCAGGATTTTTTATTGATAAGCGCGGGTACATAATCACAAATCATCATGTAATTCAAGAGGTTGTAAATCCTAAACGAAAATCCTCCTGCAAAGTTTATATCCGTCTTCCATCTGATATGGAAAAAATGATACCGGCAAAGGTTGTAGGCTATGATTCAGTGCTGGATCTTGCGCTTTTAAAAGTAGCTTATGAACCGGCTTTTGTATTTGAGCTTGGCGACAGTTCTGCACTTGAAGTTGGCGACAAGATTTCTGCAATAGGAACTCCAATTGGTCTTGAAGGCACTATTACAAGCGGAATTATTTCTTCTACTTCCAGAAGTCTTATTACCATTGGAACTGTTTTCCAGATTGATGCTGCTGTAAACGCAGGAAACTCAGGCGGTCCGATTATTGATAATGACAGAAAGGTTCAGGCAGTGGTTTTTGCGGGAATGCTTGACTCACAGGGCTTAAACTTTGCAATTCCTGTTGAATACCTTAAACAGGAGCTTCCTTTATTATATGCCGGTGGAGAAGTTAAGCATGGCTGGCTTGGAGCTTATGGTCATACAAAAAAATATAATAATGAAAATGCGGGACTTGAAGTTCAGTATGTTATTCCAGGCAGTGCCGCAAGTTATTCCGGACTCCAGATTGGTGATGTTATTAAAAGCATAGATGGTGTTGAAATAAAAACTCTTGAGGCGTTTCAAGTTGTATGCCTTAAGTATGAAACAGGAACTATGCTTAACTGCAAAGTAGATCGTGACGGAAAGCTTATAGATGTTATAATTTATCTTGAAAAGAGACCGGCTTCCCCTCTTAAAGAAGCTTTTAAAAGTGATTTTGTAGATAATTCTTTTATTCCAATTTTTGGTATGAAGATGACACGTTCATCGACAACAAACAAAAAATTATATAGAATAGAGTATGTTCTAGAGGGCAGCATTGCAGATCAAAACGGATTTTCTGAAAACGATAATCTTGAATTGTATGATGTTTCCTTTGATGATGAAAACGAAATATTTTATGTTGTAATTGTGGTACAGAGAAGAAAGAAAGGTTTCCTTGATATTCAGATGGGACTAGGAACCACTTATGACAATCCTAATTATTTCTAAACTACGGAGCTTTAAATGATAGAAATGAAATATAAGCGCAACTTTTGTATTGTTGCACACATAGACCATGGAAAATCAACTTTGTCTGACAGACTCATTCAAAAGGCCAAGATTATTGATGATCGCAAGATGATGAATCAGATTCTTGATAATATGGATATTGAACGAGAACGTGGAATTACAATAAAAAGTCAGGCTGTAACAATTCCTTACCATGCAAAAGATGGTCATGACTATGAATTAAACTTTGTAGATACTCCGGGTCACGTAGACTTTAGCTATGAGGTTTCGCGTGCTATTGCTTCCTGCGAAGGCGCCCTGCTTTTGATTGACGCTACACAGGGTGTTGAAAGTCAGACTGTTTCAAATATGTATATGGCGCTGGAACACGATCTTACTATGGTTCCGGTAATCAATAAGATTGACCTTGCTTCGGCTGATATTCCTTCGTGCAAGAACCAGATTGATAACGAGCTGGGACTGGATTCTGAAGATGCAATGTGTGTTTCTGCAAAGACAGGGGAAGGAATTGATGAGCTTATGGAAGCAATCGTTACAAAATTTCCTCCTCCAAAGGGAGATCCAAATGCTCCTCTTGCTGCTCTTATTTTTGACTGCCATTATGATATTTACCGAGGTGTAGTTGTTCATGTAAGAGTTATGGAAGGTCGTCTTAAGACCGGGGACCTTATTAAGATGATGAGCAGCGGTACTCAATATAAAGTAGAGCAGTGTGGTATTTTTAAGATTAACTATGAAGAAACCGGAGTACTGGAAGCCGGCGATGTAGGTTATATTATTTCGGGCTTAAAAACTGTAAGCGATGTAAAGGTAGGTGATACAATTACATCTGTGGAAAATGGAGTCAGTCAGCCTTTGCCTGGATTTAAAGAAGTTAAGCCTGTTGTTTATTCTTCTATCTATCCAATGGATTCAAATGATTACGAAGAACTAAAAGACAGCATGGAAAAGCTTAAGCTTAACGATGCAAGCCTTATCTACGAAAAAGATAATTCTCTTGCACTTGGTAACGGTTTCCGCTGCGGTTTTTTAGGGCTTTTACATCTTGAAATTATTCAGGAACGTCTGGAACGTGACTTTGATCAGGCTGTAATATTTACAGCTCCATCTGTACGCTATCTCTTGCATCTGCAAAACGGCGAAGATATGTATATTGATAATCCGTCGGAATATCCTCAGGGACGCATTGCAGACGCAGAAGAACCATATATTAAGGCAAGTATCATAACTCCTGCAGAATATCTTGGTTCAATTATGTCGCTGTGTACCGAAAAACGTGGTGTTCAGACTAACATGCAGTATCTTGATACAAAGCGTGTAGAACTTTCCTATGAAATGCCTTTGAGCGAAGTTTTATTTGATTTTTATGACCGTCTTAAAAGCTATAGCCGTGGTTATGCTTCTTTTGATTATGAGGTTATAGGCTATAGACCAACTGATCTTGTAAAGGTAGACATTCTGCTTAATGGAAAAATGGTTGATGCTCTGTCTCTGCTCACCTTTAAGGCAAATGCAGTTGACCGTGCCCGCAAGGTTTGTGAACGCCTTAAGGGAGAAATTTCGCGCCAGCAGTTTAAGGTTGCCATTCAGGGTGCAATCGGTAGTCAGATTATTGCCCGCGAAACTGTAAACCCTGTACGTAAGGATGTTCTTGCCAAGTGTTATGGTGGTGATATTACCCGTAAAAGAAAGCTTTTGGAAAAGCAGAAGGAAGGTAAAAAGCGCATGAAGATGATTGGCGATGTTGAGCTTCCACAGAGCGCCTTCCTTGCAGTTCTTAAAGAAAACGATGACGAGTAAGGCTTTTACGCTTTACTTTAATATTTTCAAAAAATAATCTATTTCTACTCGTACTCGGTTTAAGAAAGATTGTGTATAGTTGAAGCGCTGTCCGTCCGGAAAGTGCAGGAATAGATATTCCCGTTCAGAGATAAGTTTTGTAAGCACGTTTTGAAGTTCGGCTTGAGGAAGTTGTTTTTCTCCGGTCAGGAGCGACTTTATTTCCAAAAGAGCTTGAGCTTCTTGTTTTAAGATGAGAAGTGTGTCAGCTTGTCCTTGGACAGGCTCAGGAACCAGGATGGCTGCTTGTCGAAGGGTATTCAATATTGCATCATATCTTGCCATTATGGGAGTAGTATACATCTTTTCATTTTTCTTAAAGGCCGGTTCACAAAAGGCTGCTGCATAGTTTGCATCGTTTTTGATGCGGTTTGAGTTGAAAAATCTTGCATTGTCTGCCATGGCTCCTTTTGTATGAGTTCGTCCTGCAGAATAGGCAAAATCAAGTCCCCAGGTGTAAACGGGAACAGTGTCGTCTTTTCTAAAAAGCATTGCATAATACCAGGCGGTAATACCAACAGAACCAAAAGGATCGTTTTTGGGAGGAAGAATGCCGGCTTTGTCAAAACGTTCTAAAAAAGAAGCATTAACAAATTGGGTTGTAAAAAAACTGATATCAACTGGTTTGAAAAAACGTGTAATACTATGAACGGAAGAAAGTCCTGCAAAAATATGTGTGCCGCATTCACTCATGCCAATAAAGCATTTGCTTATTACGTTCTGAGCTTCTTCTATAAAAACTCCATCTGGAATAATTCCGGATTTTACCAGAGGTTGCAGTGCTGTGTCTGCACATAAAATAAAATATTTTTTTGTACCGTCAGAACACTCTTTTTTTATTTTTTTTATTCCGTCTAAGGCAGATTCACCGGCACCAAAAACAATGATTGGTTTTTCAACGCTGGCAAAAAATTTTGTAATTGGAGTTGTGTCTGTCAGTATAGAAAGGTTTTTAAAAAAGTTCGTTGTATATTTGCGGCCAAATTTTACAAGGGTTACTCTGTTAGCCCAGAAGGTCATAAGTGCATTAGTTGCGTTTTCCATTACCTTTTCATAAATGGTATTAGACTGTGGATCTATGGCAGAAAAATCTATACGGATAATTCTACGGAAGGTTCCAGGCGGGGGCAGAGTATAACCGCTTTTTAAGGTAACGTGAGGCTTTGTTAAAAGCGGGCCAAGCTCAAATAATTCCTCTTTTTCTATAAACGTGTATTTAGAAGAATCTGGTATAGGGGAGGCAGCTATAACCTCCGGCTGTTTCATAAACTCTCTTAGTGCTGGATCAATTTCGCAGCCAAGAAGAAGGCAGTCCGGCGGAAGCTTTTGAGCAAGCTCTTTTAATCCATAAGTAAGAACCGGCGAAACGCAAAGGATTAGAGTCTGTGGCTCTATCTTTAACTCACCGATTATCTGATTTATTGCTTTGGATGGATTATATTTGGAATAAAGAAATCTGTTTTTATAAGAAACAGTAAAGCCCTGTGCCGTTTGAACGAGACAGGGCTTATTATTATTTATTGAAGAGTTATCCAAGATTAGTATGAGCTGCTCATGAAGTTGTCGAAGTATACTCCAATAAAGTTATTTTCAAGCTTTGGACTTGCAAAAATAACTGCCTGAGAAGCATTTTCATCAACATCTGCAATTAAGAGCGAGTAGTTGCTTTCCTTCTCTTCTTCTACGGCTTCTTCTGTTCCTTCTGCAGGCTCTTCTTTGCCTTCTGCAATGTACTGAAGAACGGCAATGTCTCCATTAAGTACAATAGGATTAGAATATTCGCCTAATTTGATAGAGAAGGCATTCTTTAAGAAGTCTTCATTTCTGTCTGCAGAAGCAAGAGCAGTATTTGATTCTGTATCCATTGTATCAAAGAATTTTACAGCTCCGTAGTTTAATGGAGATGCAGGAACATCAGAAACTGTTACATCTGCATAATTTGCTGCTGCTTCGTCAAATGAAGTCTGCTTAGCTTCCTTAATGAATTTGTTTGCTATATCTGTGTAATAATCTTCGATGATTGTTTTTTCATAGATTGTAATATAGTTCTTAACATCTTTGATTGTTTCTTCTGAAGTAAAATCCGGGCTAACAGGAGCAGCGTTATTCTTGAAGATTGAGAAACCAATTGTTGTTTCAAGAGCAGGACTTACTTCTCCTGCAGCAAGACCAGTTACCTTAATAAGAGAATCTTTGTCATTAAGAATGTTTTCAATCTGATACTGAGAATTGTTAGAAAGCTTTCCATTTGAGTCGCTGTAGTTTTTATCTGAATATTCAGCAACAGCATCTTCAAAAGTAATCTGTCCCTTGGCAATTCTTGAAGTAACCTTGTTTGCAATTTCTTTTGTTTTTACTGTTATAACAGACATGTCATATTTAATAAACTTGTCTGAGTTAGCCTTACCAAACTTAACCTGTTCTTCTTCCGGATAATTGTTGGTAGAGAAGGTTGCCATCTTAAATGAACGGAATTCTTTTGCAAAAGTATCAAGGAATTCTGTTTCTGCATCTGCTGCTTTAAGACCAAAAAGCTTGTAGCCACAGAAGCTTTCTGTTGTACCAAAGTTATCATCAAAATAGCGGCCTGTATAAAGAGACTCTTTTATGCTTTTTGTAAGATTATCGATATAAGAAGAATCTGCCTGCATATAAGCTTTCTTTGAGAATTTTCCATCTGCATCTGTAAAGTAAACCTTAACTTTGCGGTTAATGGAATCCTGAGGAACTTCATAACCAGCAGCCTTAAGAACTTCTTCCTGTGCATATTTTACTACTGTGGAATTGAACGCATAACTATAAATTGTAAATTGATTTGATGAGTTTATTTCCATTCCATTGTTTCTGTACATTTCTGCATACTGTGAAAGGAAATTTGTAAAATCAGAACCATATTCATAGCTGATTTTTTTGCCATCGTATTTACCAAAAACAAGTCCCTCCTGCTGGCCTGCTGTTCTAGATAAAGATGATGGAAGTACGAATGCGACAAAACAAATAATAAGAATGATTGACGCACCGAATGTGTAAAGTACACCCTTTTTCATATTGTTACCCTTTATATATTAGTTTTAAAATAATTATACTATTTTAACACAGAATCGACTTGTAGTCAATTTACGGGTTTTATAGTTCAAAAGAACAAAAAAAGTTTCAATTTTTTTAAATTTGGGTTTATAATATAAGAATCTACTTTATAAAGGAGTGTCTTTATGGCAAAATCAAAAGATTATTTTGGATTAGGAAGACTTGTAAGCATTATTCTTGCAATTATTCCTTTTACAGCCTGGATTTGCGGTTTTCTTACAAGATTTAAGGAAGGAAAAATCATCGCAGGTCTTATCCGTTTAATTTTCGGATTCACAATTGTATGGGTTCTTGACCTGATCTTAATGATTCTTCAGGGCAAAATCCTCCGTATTCTTAACTGCTAGTTTCTGGTAGTAGAAGCAAATAATTAAAAAACGAAATCAAATTAATAAGCCCAAGGATTTTCTGACGGCGAGAAAACATCATTTTCGTCCCCGTTTTCTCGCTGGCAGAAAATCCTTGGGTATTTTAAATTCATTTTTTTTTATTTTATCTGCTTGTGCTTAATTTATTTTTTGCTTCGTATCTTGCAACTGCTTCACTAATCAAAAGATCTACAAGGTCTGAAAACTTAAGTCCTGCTGCATCACACATTTTTGGGAACATGCTTATTGGTGTAAAGCCAGGCATTGTGTTTATTTCGTTCAGATAAACTGCTTTTGTATCTCTGTCAATAAAGAAATCTACTCTGGAAAGACCTGTTGCGTCCAAAACCTTATATGCAGCACAGGCTGTCTTACGGATTTTTTCAAGGTCATTTTCAGAAAGCTCTGCAGGAATCAAAAGCTTTGCCCCATCCGGATCATTGTATTTTGCATCAAAATCATAGAAGGTATGGCTTGGAGCAATTTCGCCCGGAATATAGGCAACAACATCTTCAACATCACTATCTGCAGGGAAGGTAACAGAGTTGCCGGTAACGCTGCATTCAATTTCACGTGCATTGATTGCTTTTTCTACCAGAACCTTATCATCCCAGTTAAAGGCTTCCATAATTGCAAAAGAAAGCTCCCTGCGGTTATTTGCCTTTGAAGCACCGTTAGAGCTTCCTGCACAGCAAGGCTTTACAAACATAGGATAACCAAGCTCTTTTTCGGTTTCTTCTATAACGGCATCATAAACTACGCTATCAAGTACAACAGAACGTTTTACACATACATAAGGAACAACAGGAAGTCCTACGCTCTGCCATATCATCTTTGTCTTTTCTTTATCCATTGTGATGGCAGAAGAAAGATGTGTACAACCAACATAAGCAATATCTGCCATTTCAAATAATCCCTGAATGGTTCCATCTTCGCCGTAGGTTCCGTGAAGGGCTGGAAAAACAACATCAATATCTAAAGCTTTTCCGCCGCAAACAAAGGCATTCTTCTTTGCGCCCGGAATTATACTTACAGCCTTTGCAGAATCTTCTTTGATTGTGAGGGCGGCTTTTTCATCACTGCAAATTCTTTTGTATTCTGCTTCATCCTGGAGGTACCAGCGGCCATCTTTTGTAATACCAATTAAAATCACCTTGTTTTCTTTTTTGATTCCGCGGGTAATTGCTGCTGCAGAAATAAGGCTTATTTCATGCTCACCTGAGCGGCCTCCGTATATTACTGCTATGTTCATAGTGAAAAAATCTCCTTTAATGCTTTGCGTGCCTCTGTTATTTCATCATAAGGCATAACATGGTCTTTATAAATAATACTGTTTTCGTGTGATTTACCAAGCAGAAGAACAATGTCCCCTTTTTTTGCCATCTTAAAGGTCTGGCGGATTGCCTGAGGTCTGTCGTGAATTATAAACAGATTTTCATCCATAACCTTGCCTTCTTTAACAGCTCCTTCTGCAATCATTTTAAGAAGCTCTACCGGATCTTCGCCGCGGGGATCTTCGTCTGCAAGAACAATTACATCACAAAAACGGGCTGCAATTTGTCCCTGAAGAGGTCGTTTGGTAAGGTCTCTTTCTCCACCGCTTCCAAAGACTGCAAAGATTCTGCCGTTACAGCGTTTGCGGATTGGAGGAAAGATAGTTTCAAAGCTCGAAGGTGTATGAGCGTAATCTACTATAAGTTCAAAATCCTGACCTTGATCAATTACTGTCATGCGTCCCTTGATTGGAGTAAAATCACAGATTTTTTCTGCAAGCTCGCTAAAGCTTTTGCCTGTTACACTGCTTACGGCAGTAATTGCGGCCATAAGGTTATAGGCATTAAAGGCACCCGGAAGAGGAGCTTTTACACTAAAGCGGCTTCGTGGACGAGGCTGAACAGGATCGTAATTATCCGGATAAATTGCGGTTTCTCCGTCTGCCTCTACATCAAAGGTAAGGCCGTAGGTTGCAGCTGCAATGTTTCGTGCAGTCATATAGCGGAGGTTGTCCGGAATTGCAGGAAGCGGAGTTGCATTGCCGCCTGTTTCGGCTGCAGCTTTACCGGCTTTTCCTTCTGTTGTAAAACCGTATACCGGATGACTTGTTGAATCAATAAAATAGGTTGCAGAAGGGTCTTCCAGATTTACAATCCCAATTGAATTGATTTTCTGTTTTACACCTGCAATTGTTTTTATATGACTGTGTTTGTCCAGAGCTCGGAAAAGGTTTGCCTTGTCTGAACGGTAGGTTTCAAAGTTTTTATGAAATTCAAGATGCTCAAGCGTTACGTTCATAAAAACACCGCAGTCAAAAAGAATGTTTCCGCAACGGTTTAATTTTGTAGAAAGCCCGTGAGATGAAGTTTCTACTACAGCATATTTACAGCCGTTTTCGAGCATTTCGTTTAAGTGGTGCTGAATTATCGGGGCTTCTGGTGTTGTCTGATGCTGTGGATTTGGCTGAGCATCTCCTCCAAAGGAATATTCAACTGTAGAAATAAAGCCTGCTTTTTCTCCACAGGCTCTGAGTAACTGCCAGATAAAGCTTACCGTGCTGGACTTTCCTTCTGTACCTGTAACACCAATTACAATAAGCCGTTCGCTTGGATTATCATAAAAACAGGAAGAAAGCGGAGCCATAGAAAAACGTGCGTCAGGAACATTTATGAGGACCGGTGCAAACTTTGGAGTTTCATCGCTTAGTGCATTTTTCATTGTTCTTTTAATGATTGCTTCGGCAACATCTTCCTGCTGGGATTTAGAAAGCTTTCCCTGGAAGACTACTGCATTTGCACCTGCCAGAATGGCCTGAGCAATATAATTATTTCCATCTGTATGAGTGCCTGGTAAAGCAAAATAAAGGGAGTCTTTGCCGGCTTCGCGGGAGTCAAAAACCAGGTTGGTAACAGGAATATTATTTATTTCTGATAAATCGTCGATTTTAGTACCATCTGCCGCCACCACTGCGTTTTCGAACGCCGGCAGAATCTGTGAAAGTTGTTTTGTCATAATTTTATTATAACGTATTGCATTGGCATTGTGAACTGTTGCGAAGTAAACCTCATTACAATATAATCAAACTATGTTTGAAGTACGCGTAGAAGCAGATTTTAGTGCTGCTCATTTTTTAAAAGACTATAACGGTAAGTGTGAAAATCTTCACGGCCATAACTATAAGGTGTTTGCTCACGTAAAGGGAAGTGTCCTGAATGAAGGCGGCATGCTTCTTGATTTTACAAAATTGAAGGGAGCACTGCGTTCTGTGTGTGCAAAGTTAGATCATACTAACTTAAATGATATGGAAGTCTTTGAGCAGAATCCAAGTGCTGAGCGTATTGCAATGTTTATTTATGATGGAATAGTTTCTGAGCTTGCAGACCAGGGAATTGATTTGTCTTATACACCAGGCAAGAAAGAAGCCTTCCTTTTTGCAGTTGATGTTTTTGAGACCGAAACCAGCCGCGCAAGATATTGTGTAGAGTAGTATCCTTTTTTAGAATCTCATAGGAACGCCCATTCCATCAAGCTCTTTCTTAATCTGACCTACAGTATAAGTTCCGTTATGAACCATGCTTGCAATGAGTGCGGCATCTGCTTTGCCTTCTGTGAGCGCGTCTGCAAGGTGCTGTGGGGTTCCGCCGCCGCCGCTTGCAATAACAGGAACATTTACGTTTTCAGAAATCAAGCGGGTAAGCTCAATGTCGTAGCCGTTTTTTGTTCCGTCGGCATCCATTGAGTTTAATACAATTTCTCCGGCGCCAAGGCTTACGCCCTTCTTTGCCCATTCAAGAGCATCAAGACCTGTGTCTACGCGACCGCCGTTTATAGTTGTTCCAAAGCCGCTTGGTTTTGTAGGATCACGGCGAACATCCATTCCAAGAACAATACTCTGGTTTCCGAATACGCGTGCGCCCTCTGTGATGAGGCCCGGATTCTTTACTGCCTGGCTGTTGAGCGAAACTTTTTCGGCACCGGCAAGAATTGTAGAACGGATATCTTCTATAGTGCCGATTCCTCCACCAACGCAGAACGGAATGAATACCTGCTGTGCTACGCGAGAAATCAAATCAAGGATAGGGCCACGACCGCGGGCAGAGGCGATGATGTCATAAAAAACAAGCTCGTCAACACCCTGACGATAATATTCAGCAGCCATTTCTACCGGGTCACCAATATCTATATTATTCTGAAACTTAACGCCCTTTGTAGTGCGTCCGTCCTTTACATCAAGACAGATTATAATTCGTTTTTTTAGCATTTCAACTCCATGTCATTACCGGGCTTGACCCGGTAATCTATTTTTTTAAGAAAGATTGTCGGGTCGAGCCCGACAATGACAATTAAATATTGCAAAAATTTTTTAAAATCTTTAAGCCCATTTCACCGCTTTTTTCGGGGTGGAACTGGGTTGCAAAAATGTTTCCGCTTTGAATTACAGACGGAACCTTAATTCCATAATCTGCGCTTGCTTTAATTACACTCGGGTCGCTCGGGCAGATTACATAACTGTGAACAAAATAAACGTCAAAATCATTTTTGATTCCTTTGAGGATAGGGCAGTTACCGTTTTCAAGGGTAAGGTTATTCCAGCCCATATGAGGAACCTTCATATTCTGGTTTTTGAGTTCAGGCTTAATTGAATAAAAATGCCTTATTTCGCCTTTTACAAGACCAAGACATTCTGTGTCGCCTTCCTCTGAATGCTCAAAAATAATCTGTGAACCAACGCAGATTCCAAACAAAAGTTTTCCGGCCGCAACCTGTTCACGAACAAAAACATCGAAGCCGCTTTTTTTAAGCTCGCTCATAGCATAAGCATCGTCGCCGTCGCCAGGGAACATAAAGCGGTCACAATCTGCCTTAGCAAGTTCTTCCGGATTTTTTGAAGTAACATAAGGAATGTTCAGGTATTCCAGAGCGCGTTCAAGACTTGTAATGTTACCTGCATTAAAATCTATAATTCCTACCATAATTGTGATTATAGAAAAAAAACTAAAAATTTGGAACTGCAGGGTCGATAAATTCTATATGAAGATAAAAGAATTTTTCAATCTTGTTCTTGGGGTAGTAAAGGACTGGCACGTAATTGTTACTCTGGTTGTAATGCTTTTTGTTATGTGGGCAGCTAACTTTATTATTACTTACAAGAAGAAACCTCGTAAGGGCAAGAAAGGAAAGAAAGCCGCTCCGGCACCGGCTCCAAAGCCTGCAGAAGAAAAGACCGAAGAAAAGAAAGAAGAAGAAGCTTCGGAATAATCCCACCATTTTTTTCTCTAAAACTTCCTGTTTTTAAATAAATTCGACTATATATAATGTATGGAAGAATTTAAAATTCATGCTGATGACTCAATCTATGAAGATGATGAGGTTGCAAAGGCCGCCTGGGAAAAGTTTGGAATCCGTTATATGTTTCCGTGGCAGAGACTTGTTGTTGCAAATATCATGGAAGCATATGAAGCTTCTGACTGCCAGAATGATGCTTTTTGTAAAGGAAGACAGATTGTTTTATTGCCTACAGGGGCAGGAAAGTCGCTGTGCTTTCAGGTTCCGGCTTTGCTATTGGATGGACCAACTCTTGTAATTTACCCGCTTCTTGCACTCATGACAGATCAGCAGAGGCGCATGGAAGAAGGAAGTCTTAGAAGTGTAATGTTTAGGGGAGGGCAATCGGCAAAGGAACGTGAAGAAAATTTTAGAAAAATTAAAGAAGGGGCAAAAATCATAATTGCTAATCCTGAAGTCCTGCAGAATAAGAGTCTTGTTAAGCAGCTTAAGGAAGTGGGAATTTGTCATATTGCAATTGATGAAGCGCATTGTGTTTCTGAATGGGGAGATTCGTTCAGACCGTCTTATCTTGGTCTTGGAGAAGTTTTAAACGAGCTTGCGGTTCCTGTAATTACGGCTTTTACAGCAACAGCATCTCCTCCTGTTCTCTCTCGTGTTGCAGAAATTTTATTTGGAGGGCAGGCTCACGTTGTCCGAAGTGAAAGCGACCGTCCAAATATTCATTATTATGTAAGGAAGGCTGCTGTTAAGAAAAAAGAAGCTTTATACCTGGCTGCAACAGAACAGCGTCCCATGATTATATTTTGTGGAACCCGTGGCAAGAGCGAGGATATGGCTCGTGAATTAAATTTTTGCTTTGGTGAAGGAACAGCAATGTTTTATCACGCGGGACTTGAACGTGAAGAAAAAGAATTTATTGAAAAGTGGTTTTATTCCAGTAAAGATGGAGTGCTTTGTGCAACCTGTGCTTATGGAATGGGTGTTGATAAGAAGGATATAAAGACTGTTGTGCATCTTGAGCCATCTGCGACTGCCGAAGCCTATATTCAGGAAGCGGGCCGTGGTGGAAGGGATGGTAGTGTTGCAAAGGCAATCTTACTTTGGAGTCTTTCAGACAGTATTGAATATTCAGTTTATAAGGCCGGTTCAAGGGAGGCGGCTCTTCGAGATTTTGCAGAAACTAAAAGCTGCAGGCGTCAGGTGCTGCTGGATGCACTTGGAGCCGAACAGGCTGTTTGCAGTGGTTGTGATATTTGTGAAGGAATTGAGTATGCGCCATGTGACTGGGAGATTGCTTACAAGCTCATAAAAAAGAATCGTAACTATTATACAAAGGAGGATGCACAGGAAGAACACGCCTGGCGCATGAATAATGTTTTAAGAAAAACGCTGGGGCTTAATGTATGGAATCATAATGACAGTGTAGAAACCTTTAGTCAGCTTATAAAAAGCGGACGTATAAGAACCAGCGGAATTCTATGGAAGAACAGACTAAAGGCTAGTCCATAATCGTAATTTCTACGCGGCGGTTTTTGGCACGGCCTGCTTCTGTATTGTTGCTTGCTACAGGTTCCTTAGAGCCTTTTCCCTGTGTAAAGATGTGATACTGATCGCGTACCCCAAGCTTAATCAGGTAAGAAGCAACAGCTTCGGCACGTTCTTCAGAAAGCTTCTGGCGGGCAGCGGCTGTTCCACGGTCTGCGCAATGACCTGTAATCAAAAGATCATTTGAATATTGTTTAAGTAAATCTCCAATCTTTTGCAGTTTGAGTTTTTCGCTTTCCATAAGTACATCGGAGTCAGGTTCAAACTGAATGTTATCCAGACTGATTGTAAGTCCCTTATCACCTTTTTTTACCGAAATATCAGTAAGGTTTAATTTATCAAATGTATCCTGAAGCTGTTTTGCTGTGTTGTCATCATTTACGGAATTAAATTCTGTGAGTTCTGCATGTGCTGTACCGGTGAATACATAAAGATTTCCGTATACATCGCCAATTTTAATAAGAAACTCTTCATCGTAATGATCAAGAAGACCACGGCTGTTGTCCCAGTAAAGAATCTGCTTTGACCAGCCTTCAGAGCTTGCAAGAGTCTGGCCGTTTTTAAGCAAATCTTCTGTAGCTTCGTAGCTAAAATCATAATTTACTTCGATTACATTCAGTTTTTTGCCGTCTATGGTTTTATCTTCTTTATAGGTATAGTTTGCTTCAAAAGGAAAGATGAGAGCTTTATCCATGTTAAAGGCTTTTCGTACATCCTGAACTTCCTTGCCTTTTGCTGTCCAGGTCTCGCCCACCTTTATTTTTTTATCTGGAAAAACCGGAACATTACGAACTGTTGGCATATAAATATCATCCGAAATTGTAAGCTCTCCGTTTTTCTTGCGGCTAAAAACCGAAGTTGTTTCTTCTCCCCACGAAAGGCTTTTGCCGGTTCTCTGGCTTATTGTGTTTTCGGTAGTCATGTAGGTAGCGTAGATAAAGGCTTCTCCGTCTGTAGTAACATTTGTCATTGACGAAGATATTCGGTTTATGATTTCGGAATGATGACTTGGTACGCTGTTTATGTAAACGTCTTCTTCTACTGTCGAAATATAACTGCCCGAATTTCCTTTTTTCTGTTTAAATTCAAATTTTGTTGATTGGGCAAAAAGTGATGCTGCTGTGCTTAGCGCAATTAAAGCACCTGATACAAAAATCAATAGTCTTTTCATAAAAAATCCTTTATCATGTTATATATGTTAAACAATTTTTCGGTAACTACGTTACTTTTGATTTTCGTCATAATTGGGCTGGTACTTTTGTTAATTATTCAGCAATTTTCTATAAGCCGCCGTCTTAAAAAGGTAAGGCAGGATGCTGTAAAAAGATCGGGAGCAGTAAAAGGAGGCCAGCTTGCAGAGCAGATTGCTCCTTTTTTACCTGAGTTTCCGTGTGATCCCTCTGATGCGCGTTTTATTGGTAAACCTGTAGATTTTGTTGCTTTCCCGGGGCTTAGTGATGGTGGGGAAGTAAATGAAGTTCTTCTTATAGAAGTAAAAACCGGCTCTTCGCAGCTTAATTCCCACGAAAAAGGAATTAAAGAAGCTGTAAAAGCCGGTCGTATAAGATATGTTGAATATCGTATTAAAGCGTAACGTTATTTAGCTTTAACAATTCTTTTGCAGAATCTACACTGTCTGTTCCATGAAGGTTTTTGATTGGAGCAAATTCTGCTTTGCGCTCAACTTCAAAGGCAAGATTGTTGTCCATCATATGAACCATGTCTAAAACCAGCAGTTCAAACTTGTAGCCGTTTGGTTCTGTAGGAGAAACCTTATTACCGTTTGCGTCAATAAAAGGAATCTTTTTTTCTACAACATGAACTTCCAGACTTTCGTTTACAATCTGTTCGAGCTTTTGTAGAGAGAAGAGGTAGTTTAAAATTACGCCGAATTTATAGGTAAGGCTTCCATCAGAATCTCTTGCTTCTGCCATTTGTTTTGACATTTCATAGTATTCAACAATAGAAGGCTTTCCGTCTTCAAGACATAAGAGTCCCATTTTTTCATGAGGCTCAACCTTTCGTACTACCTTTGATGCACTCTGATATTTTCCTTCGATAGTAGCACCAACAAATACAGGGTCTGCAATTTTTTGAAGTACATTATCAACAGCAAAAATATTAATCCATTTTACACCGCGTGCATGCAGATCTTTATCAAGACCTGCCTTTATCATGGAAGTAAACCAGCCACCGTTTCCGTTAGGAGAAGTAGCAAGTCTTCCTTTTTCTTCGAGCAGGAGCTTGCCATCAAAATCAACAGCACAGGCCATATCCTGAATAAAGAACTTAACAAAGCTTTTGTCGTAGCCAAAGTAATTATGTTCTTCAAAAAAGCTTTGTGTTGCCTTGTCGTTCTTTTCACTGGTCATAATGTATAAAGGAACATAAACACCAGACTGTTTTACAACATCCATCAGATTATTGATAAGACATTCAAAAATATACAGATGGCGGGTTTCTCCAACATCATAGCAGCCCTTTGGAAGATCAAAACCAAGACGAGTTCCCATACCGCCTGCAAGGAGTACAGCTGCAACTTCGCCTTTTTTTACAGCCTCAAGACCACTCTTTTCGTAAGCAGCTTTGTTCTTTGCAATTTCATCCATGCTGAGTGCAGGAGGAGGTGCAAATTCACCGCGCTGCGATTGAGAAGCGGTCCCGATTTTTCCAAGATCATCCCAGTTAATATTTTCTATCTGCATTAAAAGCTCTTCTTTTGCTGCCTCATCCAGACTGTCAAAATATCTTAGAACCTGAGACTGGTTTTTGTTATTTAGTAACTGTTGTGCATCATTGAATGTCATATTTATATTCTCTTAGTCAGCAGTAAATCTGATTGTTTCCCACTTTTCGTTGAACTTTTCGAGGTTTTCACCTACGTCGAGCTTGAGTTCTCCACCAGCCATTTCTTCTGCCTTATACATAGGAACTGTTGTGCGGAGCTTGTCTGCTTCGAGGTTTACAAAGCCTGGGAAGCGGAAGTCATCAAGGAACATTGCATAGATTTCTGGGCGATGGATAAAGTTGATAAAATCCATAGCGCGGTCATAGTGTTTTGCACCCTTGAGGATTACCATAGAGTCGAGGTACTGAGGACCGCCTTCCTTTGGAATAAAGAAGTCAATCATTTCATCCTGCTTTTCTTCAGGAACTTCGCCATATACAACTTCGGCATAACCCTGGCAAACCCAGAAGTCACCGGCTGCAAAAGATTTACCAAAGCCTTCGGCATCAAACTTTACGAGATTTGGCTTCCAAAGGTTATTGATGAGGTCTGCAGCACCCTGAAGCTTTACATCATCAACTGTATTTACAGAAAGTCCCTGATAAGCAAGAGCGTCACCAATAACTTCGCGCATATCGTCCATCATAGACATGTGGCCCTTAAGATCTGTGCGTGCAAAAATGTTCCATGACTTTTCGTAGTCTGTAACCTTGAGTTTGTTTACTGCAATACCGGCCATACCAAGATAGTAAGGAACCTGCCAGTTCATATCAGGGTCAAAGGTCATAAGCTGTTTACATGCAGGATTGATGTACTTTTTATTTGTAAACTTTGTCTGGTCAATCTGCTGAAGCATTTTCTGATTGATCATAATTGAAGTGTAGTCTTGAGAAGGGAAGGTGATGTCATAACCCTTAGCACCGGCCTTGAGCTTGGCATACATAACTTCGTTTGAATCAAAGGTGTCTACCTTAACTGTACAGTTGAATTCTTTTTCAAAAGCCTGAAGTACTGAATCAGGTGTGTAATAAGTCCAGTTGTACAGGTACAAAATTCCATCATCTTCTTTTTTACAACCAGTTACGGCAAGTGAAGAAGCGACCAACAGTGTTGCAGCGAGTGCAAGCA
>JAEEGL011059309.1_pt1 | contig 21489 bp, 26 predicted proteins | sample 9134231 | NCBI WGS metagenome assembly JAEEGL01 (sample SAMN16246548, study PRJNA631951) | gut metagenome | biome: gut microbiome; feature: rumen; material: fiber-attached | host: Bos | place: Iran: Karaj | collected 2018-10
CATGCAAACGACAACGCTTCGTGCAGGGAGGTTGGTTGGTATCCAGTTGGTCGCAGTTGGGCTGAGGACGGCACCCGTCCATTGGGTGTAGAGTTCGCTCCATGCGGCATCCTCCAACGCCCCGACCCGCCGCTCTACGGAGGAACGGCCTATTCCTGCACGTACTTTGCCAGCCACTCATCGACCGTGGACGGGGCGGCTGGCGGTACAGGGTCGTAGCGCTCGCCGGCGGCAAACGTGTATGGGCGGGCCGCGATCGAATCGCTCTTCGAGGTCCATGTGGCCGCGACGGGATCCCAATCCAGCTCGTAGCAAACTGCGCTCCATCCAGACGCAATCGTCGTGCTGTGGACAAGGGCGCTGCCGACCCGCATGTAGTTGGTGCATGGACCGCCAGACACGTACTGCAAAACCACAATCCGCTTGCTGGTATCCGGCGCGAAGGTGCTCGGGATGGATACGACATGCACGCCGGACGTGTTGTAGACCACGAGCTTGAGCGTTCTGGTGGGGAAGTTGGTTGGAATCCGGTTGTAAGCAGACGAGCCCGTCCCCGCCGTCATCGTGTCGTCCGTCCACCAGAGCGTGCACGTCTCCGGGTACTCCAGCGCGGCGACCCGTCCCGCTACGGAAGCGACACGCTCCAGAAGCCGGGGTAGACTGCCCCCGAAAGGAGGCAACATGGACAAGAAAAGAACAACCCCCGATGAGCTGGCAAAGAGCGTGGCGAAGTCCCCCGCCCAGTGGCACGCGGTGATGCTGGCGGTGGCGCGGATGGTGGAGGCCGGCGGCAAGGTGGAGGACCTTCCGCTTGCGGTGGAGGAATGGACGGCGGCGCACTTGGGCGGAGCGCGTCGGAAGCTGGGGCGAGCCATCCGCGAGTACGTGGCGGAACTGGAGGCGCAGGGGCGGGCGCGCTCGACGGTGCGGAACCGCCGGTGGCGGCTGGAGACGCTGCTGGAGGAGGTGGGCAACAGGAGACTCGGCACGTTGACCCGCGGCGTCGTGTCCGGATGGATCGCGAGAGCAGCGCCTGGAAGCCGGAGGGACAGGCACTCGGCGGCGTCGGCCTTCTGCCGCTGGGCATGGGAGCGGGGCTACCTCCGAACGAACCCGATGGAGGGCCTGCGCGCCCCGCCACGGCCCCCGACGCCCGCGCCCAAGGTGATGACGCCCGAGGATGCGGCGTCGCTCCTGCGGGCCGTCCAGGAGGTCGAGCCGCGGATGGTGTTGTACTTCGCCGTGGGCCTCTTTGCCGGGCTTCGGCCATCGCGGGAGCTGGCAGGGCTGGAATGGGGAGACATTGACCTTTCGGACCGACGGATCTACGTGCCGTACGGGCGGACGAAGACGGGGCGGGCGCGGATCGTGCCCATCAGCCCGAACCTCGCGGCGTGGCTGTCGAGGGTGCCGAGGGCCGAGCGGCACGGGCGGGTTGCGGAGTACACGCGGGAGGGCTTCCGCCGGGTGGTAAAGGCATGGGGGATGCCGTGGCAGACGAACTACATGCGGCACACGCGGGTCAGCTACCGCCTCGCACAGTGCCGCAACCCGGTGCTGGTGGCGGCGGAAGGCGGGCACACGCCGGACGTGATGCACAGACATTACACCAACTTGCGGCTCAAAGCGGCCGACGTGGTGCGGTTCTGGGGGCTGACGCCCGCGAGGGTGCGCGAGCCGTAGAGAGTTGAGCGGGAGGCGGAGTGTATGAAGACGCACTCCTCCCCCATCCTCAAGACCCTCTCCATCCTCCTCGCCGCCGCCATCTTCGCGGCCGGATGCCAGCCCGCGCTGGCGGAGGATGTGGCCGTCCCCGACACCGCCCCGACGGTCGAGGTCGGCGGCCCCGCTGACGCGGACTTCGTGACGGCGAACGCGGCCGGCGGCGTGACGATGCTGTACACGGTGCCCACAATGCCCCGTGACGCTGTTTTGGACCCTGCCCCTGCCCCTGCGTCCCCCCTGACGCTGCAATTCGGCACGGGGCGCGACGCGCGGCTTGGATTGGACGTCCAGGCCATCAGCGATCAGGCGGAGCGGGAGGGCTGGCCGTGGTATGCATGGGCGGGCGTCATTCTGGGCGTCGCCGCGGTTGCCGGGCTTGCGACGTGGGCCATCGTGGAAGCGACGAACGACGGGAGCCACGACCAGGATTCCAGCACGCACATCACGGTGGTCGGCGACGACGGATCCACGGTGAACGTCCGCGTCGGCTCCGACAACAACTCCTCTTCGACGAGCACGGGGTGGTGACGTGAACACGCGGCAGAAGGTCGGACTCTCCATCATCGGCGTCGTGGTCGCCGTCGAGGAATGGTTCAAGAATCTCTTCAAGGGAGGCAAGTGATGGCACGGGTCGTTGATGCGGTTGTCCGGATTCTTTCCAACGTGCTCGAGCTGTTCACGCTCAAGGCGCGGAAGAAGGACCGCGAGGAACGCAAGGCGGACGCGGACGCCCCGGTGCAGGCGGCGGAGGAAATCCGCGTTGCGGCGGCCCAGGGCGACGAGGCCAAGGTGAACGAGATGCTGGCCGAGGCCCGGGAACGCAAGCAGCACGGCGGCGCCGTCCGCAAGGCGCTGACGGTCGTGGTGATGCTCGTGGCGCTTGGCGGCTCGCTGGCGCTGTTCGACGGGTGCGCCTTGGCGAAGCCGAAGACGATCGTCCTCTCGGCGGACCGCCGCGTGGTGAAGATGGAGCTGGACGGGATAAGCGGCTGGTTCGTCCCGGAGGCGCAATTCGTGGACATGGCGGCGGCCTACGTGGCCGAGGCGAAGCGTCTTGAGCTGCGGGAAGCAGCGATGGAGACGGGCGAATGATGGAGGAGCTGGCCAAGTTCGAGGACGGCTGCCTCGTCATCGTGGCCGCCATCTTCGTCTTTGCGATGGGCTTCGCCATCGGCTACGCGGTCGGAAGGGCCTACGGGGTGATCTGATGGGCAAACGCATCCACCGCCCCTGCATCTACCGCACGCGCCGCAAGGTCGGCCGCGGCGGTGTGATGGTTGACTGGTGCACGGTCAACGGCGACAAGCCGCCCGAGGCGCCGAGGTGTTCGTATTGCGCGGACAGGCGGAACCCGGTCCGCAGGATGCACGCGTCGAAATCGATTCGAATCAGACAGGAGGACATGCGATGAAGGCACTCTGGCAAAAGATTCTCAATCTCGTCCGCAAGCTGCTGGCGAAGTCCGGCGCGTACTTCGTCGTGACCTGGCAGGGCAAGACGGACGCGGTGACGCCCGACAACGACCTCGTCAACGACCCCAACCTGCAAGGGCTGGCGCTGGAAGCGGTCAAGGCCGCCGCAGCCCTCCTGCTGACCGGGGACGAGGCGTGGGACAAGGCCTACGCGCAGTTCAAGGCGAGCGTGGAAGAGCTGGGGATGCGGCTGAGCCGGTCGGTCTTGGACACGATTCTCCAGGAGATGTACCTCTGGTGGAAGAACCACAAGAAGGAGGGCTGAGCCATGTGCGACATGAACCTTTGCAACGAGCTCGAAAACGGGGGAGGCAACAGCATGCAGAAGCAGAGCCTGGCCCTCTCCAAAATCATGCAGGCGCAGGACGCCCAGGGCAAGACGATGCAAGCGATGGCCAAACGGCTGGAGGACATCCCGGACCGGACGGAAGTCCAGCAGATGGTCGATTCCGGTTTTGGCATCCACATCAAGACTTGCGCCGAGGCCCGTCCGAAGCCTGCCCAGCCCGAGCCCGTGGAGTTCCACCTCGGGAAAGGCGGGCTGGAGATGAAAGGCAGGGCCGCGATGCTCGCCGGCTCAGTCCTCGGCGGGGCGGTCGTTTTCTTCCTCGTCAAGGCCATCCCCTACATCAAGGAATGGGTCGCGCTCTGGAAAGGAGGAGCCCCGTGAAATACGCGCTGTGCATCGGAATCAACGACTACAACTGGCTTTCCGCCGACTCCTGCCTCCACGGGTGCATCACGGACGCCCGGGACTGGGGAGAGCTGTTCCTCGACTGCTACGGCTTCGACGAGGTCCACTACCTCCTCGACAAGGCGGCTACCCCGCAGGGCGTTCGGTCCTGCCTCTCGCGGATCGCGGAGCGGGTGGGTGCGGGCGACCTTGTCGCGGTCACGTACTCGGGGCACGGCACCCGCGTCCCCGACAAGGACGGGGATGAGGCGGACGGCTACGATGAGGCGATTGTGCTTCACGAGGCCTGCTACACGGATGACGAAATCGACGGCGACCTCAAGATGCTCAAGGCCGCGAAAGTGGTCGTGGTGGCGGACTCCTGCCACTCCGGGACGGTCCTCCGCGGCCTCATGGGCCTCATGGGCGAGCGCGTCCCATCCCCCCATCCTCCCATCCCCCGCTACGTGGACATGCTGGCGCGTGAACCGAATCCGCCTCCGCGGAATGTCCTGCACCACCGCTTCGGCAAGCCCCGTGCGATGGAGCCGAACCGCATCCTGCTGGCAGGGTGCAAGGACGTGGAGACGAGTGCCGACGCCTGGCTTGCGGGCGCGTACCACGGAGCCCTTTCCTACCACGCCACCCGCCTACTCCGCGAGCGGCCGTGGATGACTTACCGGGAACTTATCGCGGTCCTCCGGCAGAACATCAAGCGCACCTCCCCGCAGACGCCGCAACTGGAAGGCCCGGCGGCGCTGCTGGACGGCGTGGTGTTCTCGTAAGGGCAAGAGTCACGGCAAGGGCGGAGAACGCCGCAGAAACGAAATTGGGGCCAAAGCGGGGCATCTCCCGGAAGCGCGGCCTACGGCCTCCTGCGAAAGTATTGCAGGAGGCCAAGTGCGTAAAAGGGAGAGCCGCCATGACCCGGAAAACCATCCTTGCCGCCTTGACCACCATGCTTCTCGCGACCGTTGCGGAGGCGTGGGATTTTCTCTATTCCACCCCCCTCGGAGGGCGCTGGGTGCGGAGCGAGAACCCGCTCCAGGTCGAAGAGTACGACCACCGCTCGGAGGCCCGGCTGTCGGCGCTGGTGGAGGAGCTTGGGGAGAACCAGTGGCGTCTGTACACCGTCTGGAATCGGACGGAGTACACCTGCGTGGACGGGTCGGTCGCATTTCCCGACGGTTATGACAGGACGGTCTACTCCCCCAAGACCAACGCGCTTGCGCTGGCGGCGCACAAGGCGGACACGTCGAATCCGCATTCCGTGACGTCCAGGCAGGCTGACGAGGCTGGCGGCACCGCGAACGGCGCCGGGGCGGTTCTGGCGATGTACGGGGTCGGAGCGGACAAGACCAACGGGGTTTCCCTGCTTGACGGGTACGGGGATGCGATTGATTCCAAGTATGACCGATGGGTGCACGCGGGCGACCGGGACTTCTGGCTCATCTCGACAAATGCGACGTGGGATTTCCGGACGCTCGGGAGGCCGATGTGGTTCGGCGCGGGGTTGGCGACCACGGGAGAAGTCGCAGAGGTCGAATCCACGGCCGCCGAGGCCCTTTCCACGGCCTCCACCCATGCGGGGAATACCAACAATCCCCATCAGGTGACGGCGGCTCAAATCGGCGCCCTCACGGCTGAAGAGGACCCGGTATGGACGGAGGAGAAGACGGAGGTGTGGGAGGCCATCGGGAGTTTGAGCAACGAGGTGGGGAGCGTGCTTTCGGCGGAGGCGGACCCGGTATGGGTGGCGGCGAGCAACGCGGTGCTGACGGACATCGCCAATCTGAGGATGGACGTGGACGCGCTGAGCGGCGGCGCGAGCAACAGCATTTCGACGGTGGCCAGCAACTTGGCGGCGCACGTTGCGGCGACGGACAACCCGCACCAGGTCACGGCGGCGCAAGTTGGAGCGTTGCCGACGGACTGGACGAACGCGGCGACGGCGCTGAACGTGACAGGGGCGCTGACTCTGGGCGGGGAGGCGAGGACGAATTGGCCGGGGACCAACACGTTCACGGAGGCCTATCCGTACAACGGGCGGTGGGTGGTGGACGATCCGGTCGGGTTCGAGAGCGACGTGACCTTCATCGAGAACGTGGAGGCCAACACCATCCACGCCGAGGACATCGTGATGAATGGCGGTTCCGGGAACATCTCCGTGACGAACGGGGCGACCCTCACGCTGGGGGAGACGGCGGACAAGGTCCGCGCCATCCAGAGCTGGGAGGATCTGGGGGGCCTGTTCCTGCCGCTGATGAACCTCGACGCGAACACGGTTCTGTCCGGCGGACTGACCATCCGGAACAGCGGGTCGAGGTCGGCGCCTCCGATTACCGTTGCCCTTGAGCGGGCGAACCTCTCGCTGAACGGGGACGAGATTTCGACGTGGGGCGACATTACCGAGGCGGTGGAAGATGACGTTGCGGACTTGCAAGCGGCCCTCTCCATGCACGAGAACGACCACGCGAACCCGCATCGCGTCACGGCGGCACAGATCGGTGCGCTCTCGGCGACGGCCGGCGGCACCATTTCGCAGGGGCAGAAAATCTACTTCGCGAACGGGAGCAACTACGTCGGGACAACGGACGGCGGGTCGTTCATGCTGGTCGGCGCAGGTCCCATCATCCGGGATTCCTCGGACGGGTCGAGCATCTACCGGGATGACGGCCTCTGGGCGTTCGACGACGGGATATGGGCGCCGGTCGGCGAGTTCGGCGACAGCCTGACGGTGGGGACGAACACGGTGGAGAACATCGGGTTGCTGAACGACTCGGCGGCGGTGTACGCGCACATGGCGTCGACGAACAACCCGCACGCTGTGACGCTGGCCCAGCTGGACGCGAACGACGAGGGGGAGGCCCTGTTGGACAAGTACGGCATCGACGTCTACAGCGCGGACGGCGTTTCGACCTTGCGGGGATTCGGGCACTACCTCGGCTTCGAGGAGAATCTGTGGGAGCTGACCGGGGACTTCACCGTGTCCTCGGATGACGGAACCATCGACTTCTCTACGGACGGCATCCCGACGTACCACGGCACCAACCTTGCCACGATGACGGACTTGAGCGTGGCGACGGCGGACCTCGCCTCGTACACGTGGGTACGGAGCCAGATTGCGTCCTCGGTGGCAGGACAGTACACCAGCCTCCAGCAGTTCGGGAACCACACCAACGACGCCAACGCGCACGGGCTTGGGGCCATCCGGGACGCGATTGCGGACATGGCGACGGAGGACTACGTGGCCGACCGCATCGGAGACCTCATCAGCGATTACGGCATGGACGACATGATGACGTCCAACCAGATTGCCCAGAGCTTCATGCTGCGGGAGGAGTTCACCGATGCGACGAACGACCTCTGGGGCGCGTTTGCGGGGATGGCGACGGACGCGGACATCTCGGCGGCGACGAACGGGCTTGCGGCCCAGACGGAGGTGGCGGCGCTGGACGGGCGAGTCACGGTCCTGGAAAACACGGCCTTCGGCCCGGACGGATGCGACTTCTCGACGCTGGTTTCCGGGCTTGTGAGCGTGAGCGGGCGCGTGGACACGGCGGAAAGCGACATCGCGGCCTTGCAGGAGGTGGCCGGCGCGGCGTGGCCGACGAACCCGGCGGCGGACGACCGCGTTGTGTTCCCGAAGATGAGCTACTACCAGAACTCCTCCGATCTGACGGTCATCGACCCCGGCTTTTACGACCAGTCCGTCAGCATCAACCACGCGGGGGCCATTTCCAACCTCGCGCTGCTTGCGGCGACGAAGGTGGAGGCGGGAAAGATGTTCGTCCACGGAGACCCGGTGCTGGCCTCGACGCAGTTTTCGAGCAACTACATCGCGGGCAACTCCATCATCTCCATGCCGCGGACGTTCACGGCGACGAACGACACGCTGTGGTGCCACTACAACTACCCCGACTACATCGGGAAGCTGCACTTCGTCTGGTCCAACGCCTGGTACACCGAGGTGGTGACCAACTACACCGTGGTGACGAACGGGGGGGCGGTCACGACCAACGAAACGACGGCCACCGTGACGAACCACTACCAGCCGAGCGTCTCCCTGACCATCAGCGGGACGAACGCGGCGAACGAGGCGGTTGACTTCAATCTCATCCCGCGGCTGGACGGGACGGACCAGGAACTCTACATAGACCGGACGCCGCTGTACCTCATCAAGGGGTTCTACATCAAACCCAGCATGTACCCCATTCCGGCGGCGGCGACCGACCCGGTGCTCATCGGCTTCTGGTACGAAAAGCCGGCGACCTACGGCGAGGAGTTCGACCTGTACGGCAAGGTCTTGAAGGTGGACGAGCCGGACGAGGCGCGTGGGGTGGCGAACAAGGCGTATGTGGACGACCTGGTCGGCGGGGTGGACCTCTCGGCCATCTACAACCGGGACAGGACGACGAAGCTGAACGGGCACGACCTGGTCCTGAACCCGCGGTACACGGTGACGTGGAGCAACAACGACATGACCATCGGCTACGGCGGGTTCCCGGTCATGACCTTCAAGGGCGGGATGCGCGTGGAGCCGTGCATGACGGCGCTGACGCCGCGCGGGACCACCATCTACGCCTACTGCTCCGGCACGGCGGCGTCGGAAATCCGGCTGGAGTGGTGCACGAACACGCTGGCCTCGGCGGGGATGCCGTTCGAGGAGGTGCCTGCGGCGCGGATCATCGCGCAGTACATGTCGGACGAATACACCTGGTGCACGGAAATCGACGGGACTGGTGTCTCGGCGTGCTGGATGCGGGCGTGGCTGACGTCGCTGACGCAGGCGTTGACGGACGTCGAGCTGGTGACGGAGGAGGGCCCCCAGAGCATGGCGGAACTGTTCGCGAAGGTGGCGGAGTTGCACGCGGCTACGAACCTGTACGCGAGGGTGACGGACCTGGCGGCGCACACGGCGCGGCAGGACAACCCGCACAACGTCACCGCGGCCCAGATCGGGGCGCTGACCTCGGAAAGCGACACGGCGGCGCTGGCGGCACTGGCGGCGGCAAGCAACCACTTCGAGAGCGCCATTGCCGACATCGGGGACAACCTGCCAGGGCTGGCGGACTTCGCGGCGCGGCTGGCGGCGCTGGAGGCGTGGAAGAACGGCTCGCAGTCCGGCGGCATCACGTCCAACGAAGTCTTCACGGGCGTGTCCATCACGGTGCTGACGAACCTCGGGGAGACTGCGTGGACGGACGTGGCCATCGCCTCGGAGACGGAAACCGCGGTCTTCGTCGGGGACAGCTCCTTCATCTGGGAGGAGCGGGTCAACGGCACCAAGGCCGTGTTCACGAACCTCCCCCCGAAATACTCGTGGAAGAGCGCGTCCATCGGAGACAACGGGAACATGGCGATTGCGCTGCCCGGCTACGGGCGGGCGCTCGTCCGCACGGCGAAGACCGGGGCATACGTGCAGGACACGGGGAGCGTCCGGTACGCCTACTGGGATGTCGGGGCGATGGCAAGCGACGGATCCTTCGGCGCAGTGTCCGGGACCAAGGGCCTCTGGACCGTGACGAGCAACAAGGTCTGGAAGGCGTTCACGAACGAGGCGTCGGGGACCCTGCCGGAATACGGCGAGGCGTTCGCGGCGGACACCGGGGACATCCTGTTCTCCGGGGACCGCTCCGGCCAGAGGCGGTTTGCGCTGGCGAGGAGCGCGCAGAGCGTGATAACCGGACAGCTCCCGCTCCCGGCCGGAGTGTCGACGAACGCGCGGGTGGTGACGCGGATGCCGCGCGGGGCGGACCGCGCGATCGAGACGGCGAGCGGCACTGACGATTGGCCGACGGCGCTGGACGCCACGAACAAGTTCACCTACAAGGTGGCCGGCGGTCCGTGGCTGGACGTCATGGTGGACGGCACGACGCCCCATCCGCTGTACGTGCGGGACCTGGCGAAGTGGCAGGAAAGCACCTGGACGAGGCTCGACACGGGCGCACGGGAGGTGGTTACGAACTGGACGGTAACGGACACCTTCAGGGGCTTCTACAAGAAGTACCGCTACCGGGACGGAAACAACGTCTGGATTCTCCTGCCACAGCACCGGGAGGCCCCCGAGGCGTACGACGCGACCGGCTACAAGATCGTCTGGGTTCCCGACGACCTCGACGAGTGGGACCTCGGAACCCTCGGGTCGGATGACTACAGGCTGGGAGACCCGGACAGGTACGTGGTCTGCACGGACACGTCGAACGTCAACACGGCGGAAGGGTACATCAACTACGACCGGACGAGCTACGGCTACCAGACGTACAAGACGGCGACCGTCGTGACGAACCCGGTGGTGTCGCAGACCCACACGTCGAGCAACCGTCTGGTGGAGGCCTACGAGCCGATCACGGCGGCCGGGGTGCGCTGCTGGGTGGACGCGGCGGTTAGCATGGACCCGGAGATGCGGCGCATCTGGGCGGTGGAAGCGAACGGGAACGTCTGGCGGATGACCGGGTCGAACTGGCGGACGGGGACGTGGACGAGCCAGGCCGGGCCGGGGACGAACATGTGGACGCAGGTGGTGTGCAACGCGGACGGGAGCCGGGCCATCGCGGTCGGCGACTGCATGGTCCAGACCGGGGCCACCTACGGAACGGGCGAGGACGCGGTCCCGCTGGAAGCGAACGCATGGTACTTCGACGGGAGCGAGTGGCACGCGCTGGCGCATCCGGTGCGGAAGCTGGACGGAACGGTCGGATGCGTGAAGTGGAAGAAGGCGTACCTTTCGCAGACGGGCTACACGGCGTACCTGCTGCCGGAAGGGACGGGCTACGTCCACAAGATGGCCTACCATTGACGTCCATTCTCCCCCGCCCCGCAGAGGAAGTCCCCCGGCGGGGCTTCCTTTTGCGCGGGAGGCAGGTTGTAGCGGGGCATTCGACCTGCGGCAACCGTCCGGCCGCCGCCTTCTTTCTTCGCGGCGTTCCGGGGCTATCCATCTCCCCCCGAGCCGAGACCGCGTTGCGAGGCGGATGCCCCGTTTTTGTGCGGGAGGCGGATTGCAAAGGGCAATCCAGCAAAAGGAGAATCGGCATGGCATACGCTCAACATTACGGCGCGAAGGACAGCGTCCTCGCCCCCGGCGGAATCGCCGGGTGGCACCTGGTCAGCACGTCGCCGACGGAGACGATGGCGAACCAATCCATCCAGAAGGACGCGGACGGGCACTTCATCGAGGACAGCCTGCACAGCGGCGGCAACCGCAAGAACATCACGGAGACGTGGAAGCCGGACGGCGACAGCGCCGCCGCGCCGACCGTGACGCTCGGCGACGTCGGGAACCTGGTTGCCCTGGAAAGCGCGTCGCTGGCGTGCACGGGTTCGGACCGTCCGACCCTGACGCTCACCGGGCACGTCCACGGCTCGGTCGAGGACAACGCCTGCAAGCACATCGGCGACACGAAGCAGCACACCTTCAAGATGCCGTCGAACGCGTTCGGCGCGACGGATCCGTTCGGCGGGGAAATCTCCGGCGGCGCGGAAGCCTACGAAATCACGTCCAGCACGGAAACGGCGGCCATCGACCACGTGGACGAGTACGGGCGGACGGGCGAGTTCCTGGTGGGATGCAGCCGCGGGCTCCGCGTGACGGCGCACTACGAGGCGACCACGGACCACGACATCGCGGCCGGCGACGACGGCGACTGGACAATCACCAGCGTTGCCAAGCCGACCACGAACGAGGGCATGGTCAAGCTGACGGTGGACGGCATCAAGTACGTTTCCACGGCCAGCTGAGCGCGGCCCCGCCATGAAGCACCTCCCCCTCCATCGCCAGACGCGGGCGGCCCTGGACGGCATGTCGAAGAAGTTCGGCCTCCCCATCCCGTGGGCGGAATGCTTTGCGGAAATCGCCGCGTACGACGAGGCAATCCGCAAGACGTTCGAGCCCGCGGAGCTGGACCAGATTGCCATTCTCGACGAGGGCATCGAGGTGGGAGGGACCCGGTACTACGCGCTGACGCTGAACGCGCAGGACTGGTTCGAGGAGTGGTGCCGGGCATGGCCGGACGCCCCGGAGATGCAGCTGGCCGGGTTCCTGTACGCCAGCGCGCACAGCATGGAGCCGGAAACCCTTCTGCGGACGTGGAAGGACAAGTTCAAGCTGGCGGTGAAGGTGTGGCTCTGGCGGGCCCGGTGCGGCATCAAGCGCGGGCAGATCGCGCCGTTGCAGAGGCTCCTCATGCCGGAGACGCCTTGGCCGACGGTGACGCGGGATGGCGACGTCGAGCGGGAGGGCTACGCCGGGGAAGGCTGGCTGACGGGGACGCTGGGCCCGGTCGGCGGGGACCCGGACTACTGGCGGAACAAGGTGCCGTTCCTGAAGGCCCTGCAGAAGTACCGGGACGCCATCTTCTACCGGGAGGCGGACAAGGAAATCAAGGACCAGCGCTGGGAGCAGTGGCGGGACCTGGCGGCGGCGGACGAGTTTCGCGCGCGCAAGGCCCTGGAAGCCGCCTGGCTGGCCACAGCGGCCCCCGGAGGGCCGGAGCCCACTCCCACACCCCCGGCGGGAGAAGAGGCCTCCACAGGGCAACCAGAGGCCAATGCGGGGCAAGCGGAGGCGACCACCCCGGAGCCGGTGACGGAAGACGGCGTTCCGCTGGAAGTGAAGCGGCTTGTGATGGCGAAGATGGCCGAGATGGGCGTCGGCAAGAGAGGGGCGTGAAGCCATGGCGGGAGAGGTCGTCAGGTATGCGTTGACGCTGGAAGGGCGGCAGTTCCTCCAGGAGCTCGGCAGGGCGAGGCAGCAAGCGCGGGCCGCGGCTGGCGAGATTGGAAACGCCGGAAAGACCGCTGGCGGATCCATCGGAAAGCTGGCGGAGGCGTCGAACGTGGCGAAGCTGTCCGTTGGCGGCTTCCACAGCGCGTCCACGGCGTTGGCCCAGGCGATGGGCGGGAATTTGGTCGGCGCGGCGAAGAGCGCAACGGCAGCGGTCAACCAGCTGACTGCGGCGATGATGCGGAACCCGTTCATCGCGGCCGTGGCGGTGTTGCTCGCTCTCGGAGTCGCCCTCTACAAGGCCGGGAAGGCGGTGTACGACTGGCGCGTGAGGGTCCGCGAGGCGACCGAAGACAACCTGAAGTTCGCGCGTTCGCTGGCGGACATCGGCGAGAAGTGGCAGGCCGGGCGCGACCAGAAGGAGTTCGAGAAAAACCTCCAGCGGAACGGGGGCCGGTCCATCCAGACGGCCATCGAGAACCAGGAGCGCAAGACCGAGTACGCGTGGGACCAGGCCATCGCGGCGGCGCGCGAGCTGAAGGAGGCCCAGAGCAAGTTCCACCAGAACGACAAGGAAATCGAAGCCCTCAAGGCGAAGCGGGATGCGGCCAAGGAGGAGTACGAAAACCAGCTGGAATTGCTGGGCCGCTACAAGGACATGTACGAGGAGTGGGACGACAAGCAGAAGGAAGCGATTGCCGAGGCGCGCAAGGTGGCCGAGGAAGCGGCGGAGAAGCTGCGGGACGCGAACCGGAGCGAAATCGACCGGCGGAAGTACGAGGCGGCGAAGGACGATCCGTCGAAGCTGTTCGACCTGGCGGCGGAGAAGCGTGCGGCGGTGATCGGGAAGTACGGGTTCGAGGACGACTTCCAGGACCGTCTGAAACGCGGGACGGCGAGCGAGGAGGAAATCAAGGCCCGCCGCGAAGTGGATGATTTGATGAAGGCGGCGCTCGACCTCGGCTCCCAGCGTGCCAAGGAAAGCCAGCGGCAGCGCAATGAGGCCGCCAAGGAGGAGAAGGACCGGAAGGACCGCGAGGCCAAGGAACAGGAGGACGCCCGCAAACAGCTGAACAAGAGCCGGGAGGACGCTCTTGTGGCGGCTGGGCGGCCGGACGAGCTGGAGGCGCGCGCAAACCGGCTGGAAGCGGCCGCGAACCAGCGGTTCGGCGAATGGAACGCCGACAAGATCATGTCCGCTTCGCAACAAGAGCTGGACGCACGGCGCGAGGTCGAGCGGTTGCGCGGACTTGCCGACCGTGCGCGCGGCCCGGAAGAGCAGGAGGAGCAGAAGCAGGAGAAGCCGTGGGTGGAGGGCGTCGTGGCGGCGCGCGGCATGTCCATCGGCGAGGTCTTCAACAACATGCGCGGCATGAACGGGGCGACGGTGCGGGACCCGAACCTGGACGCGAACCAGACCACGGCGGCGAACACGGGGCGCATCGCAAATGCGTTCGAGCGGTTCAACGAGACCATGACCGGGAAGGGAGTGATGTGACATGGCCGACTACAAGGAGACCAAGTACATTTGCGACGTCGGCATGGACGTTGAGATCGAAGAGCGCGAAGAGCAGCTGTACGAGGACGACGGCAAGACCCCGGTGACGAAGACGCAGGATTCGGACAGCGCGGCCCCCGGCAAGAAGACCCGGGTGAAGCTCAAACGGTTCTACTACCGCCTTGTCGTGAGCGTGACGTACGCGCGGCTGGTGGTCGGGAACGGGCTGTCGGAAATCGGCCATAGCATCGGAACCCTCAAAGGGCAGGGTTCGTTTGGAATCAACGGGGATTCCGGCGTCAAGTACCTGTGCGGGAACGAGCGCGCGCAACTGGTTCGGTCGGAGTGCAACCTGTGGCGGCTGACGGAGACGTGGAGCGGCTTCGGACCGTGGAAGAAGGTCCCGAAGAACTGGAACCTCGACCAGGTCAGCGAAGAAATCGAAGAGGGCTCGGAAAGCCAGCCGGCCTCCGGCAGTGGGACTTGATGCATGTCGGCAAGCAAGCCATTCCGGGAGAACTGGCAGACCCCGATTCCCTTCCTGCAGGGAATCGTGGACTGGATGAACGGCATCGCCCACGTCCTGAACAACATCGGGATGTCGAGCGGCGCGCCGTCGAAGGTGCTGGCGTCGAAGGACGGCATCAAGTTCGTCCTGCCGCTGGGCGGGGCGGACGGCATCACGGACATGGGCGGGAGCTGGGGCTTCAAGATCATCGCGTACAAGCGCGGCGACGAGGAGGAACACAACCCGTTCCTCCCGCAGCCGGACGATGACGAATCCGACGGCGCCTCCGGCACGCGCTCGCTCCCTCCCCCGTTCGCGAACCTGATGCGGGACGGGGACGGCCAGCAGGGCGGCGAGGACGAGGAGGAGGAGGCCCCGGTGTTCTGGGTCAAGGTGCTGGGCGGCCCGGCACAGGTGCTTGGGGGCGAGGAGCACATGTTCGAGGACACGGTGTTCGAGGAGCCGCTGGCGAGCGGGACGCACATCTACGTGCGGTACAGGATTTCGACGCCGGCCGGCACCGCGCTGTGCCGGTGGGACTCGGAAATCATGACGTGGAACCCGGAGACGGACGGGGAGAACGAGAGCCCGTTCGACGAGGACAGCGTTGGGGGCCGGACGATGGTGTTCGAGATCGGCGCGGTGTCGAAGCACTACGAGAACTACGTGAGGCAGGACCGGGTGGGGAGCATCCTGGCGGTGGCCGCCATCAACACCAGCGCGGTGTTCGTGAACCCGGACCACGAGGAGCTTTGAGCCATGGACTACGGGCGGCTGGCCGGGAACCGCATCGAAGGGCTGGACAAGCTGGCGGGCATCCCCTGCGACATGGGCTGGACGGGGAACGGGCGCGACCACCCGTTCCTTTTCGCGCGGGCGCTGGCCATCGAGACCGACCCGACCGCGGCGGCCGACACCGGCGAGCCGATGTGCCAGGGCATCCCCGGTCTGGCCGTCCCGGTGTGGAAGGAGGCCCGCGGGGAGTGCCGCGTCTACCGCAACCAGCACAACCGGCACTACGTGCCGCACGACACGGACGGCCGGACGCACGAGTGGTACGACCGGCTGAAGCCCCCTGTGCCGGAGGAGCCGGAAGAGGGAGAACCCGAGCCGGAGCCGTACGAGCCGCCCTACGGCTATCCCGTCGGCACCGAGGAGCTGGAGTACCGGGAGGGAGGGAGCCGGACCATCCCCATCGTGAACGCGGCCCAGGCGGCGCAGGCGGCCCTAAAGAAGGAGTGGAAGCAGAACCACGGGCAGGGCAAGCACCCCGACTGGTCGTGCTGGGTCTCCAAGCCGAACTGCCAGAGGCTGTGCTACTGGATGGACGTGGTCGTGACGGACGGCAACACGGACCCGCACGAGGACGAGGCGGAGGCGCTGGCCGGCCGCCGCTGGGGCTGGTTCCGCCCGGTGCGCAAGCCGCCGGCCTACACGGCGTTCCCGAAGGACACGCGGCTCGTCGGGCGTCCGTTGGTCGGCGGCTACAACAAGACGATGATTCTGCCACCGCCGGAGGAGGGATGGAGCGAGGAATGGGAGGCGGAGCACCCCGGCGGGTCCAGCGCGTACGACGTGCCGTGGGAGGGCTACTGGGTCAAGACCGTCGACGAGGAGACTGGCGAGGAAAGGCTCGACCACTACGTTCCGCCGGACAAGAAGCTCAGGCAGGACCATGAGTTCGGCCGCAGCCCGGTCAAGCAGATGGCGTTCGGCGACGTCTGGGAGGAGTTCCGCATCCCGGACCAGATCGACTGGAACCCGGACAAGGAAGGAATCCAGGACGCACAGGGGCACGACGTGGAGCCGTATGCCGGCCTGAAGAAAGGGTACATCGGGAAATCGACGCTCCCCCACCCCGGATTCGCGAACCCGTACCGGGAAGCGGAGCGCTGGGCGCTGGTCCCGTTGCGCGGGTGCATCGGCTACGGGGACATCCCCGAGAGCTTCGAGGTCGAGGACTACGACCAGGTCGTCAACCTCAAGAAGGACGACCATCCCGAGGAGAAAATCATGGGGTTCCGCCACGTATTCGACGCCGGCGAGTACGACTGGCGCTTCTTCTGCGGGATGACGGAACGGCGGGACCACACGCGTGAGAAGGACGAGGAAGGAAACCAGGCCGTGCACGTCATCGAGCACCGATACCACCCGCTCTGGTGGAGCATCGGGGACGCGTCGGACGACCCGGCGACGCCGTGGGACGAGCCGGACCTGCTTGCGGAAATCGGCCGCTGGGCGAACCACGTCCACGGCATCCCCTGCGGCACGCGCATCGACGTGATGGTCGTGGCGTACGTCTACGGGATGAAGATCGGCAAGCCCGTTGCGGACCGGCTCCGTTCCTGGGGCTGGGAGCGGGTGGAGCTGAACGTCGGCTCGCCGACGAAATGGGGCCGGGAGTGGTGGCACACGCACACGGACTACGAGATCCGCATCCGGCAGCACCAGCCGCTCTGTTGAGCGTGGGGCCGATTTTGACACTCCATGAAACCGGGAGAATTCGGCGGACAGCCTACCGAACGCCGAGCCGAGCCAGGGGCGGCCCCCTGGAAGGTGTAGAGACTAGGCGGAGGGGCGGCACCGCGCCCCGCAACACGCCACGAGAACCCGGCGCCGTGCGGACGGCGAAGACATAGTCCATCCCGCGCAAGCGGGGGTTAGGTCGGGTGGCCAAGTGCCCCCGGTGGTGGTGGAAGCGCCACCGGAGTGTTTTCCGCAGGCGGGTCTTGTACAGGCCCGCCTTTTTCACACTCTTTTGTATTGGGGAAAAGTTGCGCGTGTGGTAAAAGACAGATACCCATGTTAGACACGGCTGTCTTGCATAGGGCGCCCCCGGAGCAGACTCCATAATCGCTCCGGGGGCTCTTTGCGTCCTGGGGTTTGGCGCGGCTACTTGTAGGCGATGGTGCGGAGGTAGGCGGCGACGTGGATGACGAGGCCGACGTGGAAGGCCGCCAGCGGCAGGGCCCCGATCCAGAGGAGCGGGGGCCAGTGCCAGCAGAGGAACACGGCGTAGACGAGGAGGCTGGCGCCGAGGGAGAGGAAGAACCACTTGGAGATGAGGGTGACGGAGGCCGCGAGGAGGTCGTCGGGGTCCGGGCGCGGAGGCTCGACGGTGAAGCGGGCGTCGCAGTTGGAGCACATGACATCCCCGCCGTTGAAGTCGGACGGGAGGTGGTTGACGGTGCCGCAGGCGGGGCAGTTGACTTGCATGGGGTCAGGCCTTGGGTTGGGTTGTGTTTCGGGCGGCGGCTTCGTCCCAGAACATGGTGTCGTTGAGGGCCCGGTCTAGGCATTCGCGTAGGGCGGCGGATATGACACCGTTGCAGTAGAGGTCGGCATAGTTCTGGAGGGCTTCGTAGAGGTCTGGGTCGATGGAGGCGCTGCGCTTGACGACGCGCCCGTGGGGGTTGCCGGAAAAGCGGCCGCGCCGGTCGTGTTCCTGGGTGGTGGTTTTCATGGGTGTTTCCTGCGGGCGAGGCCGTCAATCAGGCCGCGGAGAATGCGGAGGGTTTCGGCGGGGGTTCCTTTGGGGAGAACCAGGTTGATGACGATTTTTTTTTGAGATGGAGTTGGAGTTGCCGACGATGTAGGAGGAGTGGCAGGAGCGGGTGGCGTGGATTTGGCCGAGGATGGCGGTGTTGCTGGCGGACATGGGTTCTTCCTTCCGTTTTTGCCGGGAGAGTGGCAGAGGGGGGAGGCGGTTGTCGAGCCTCACTTGCGGCGGCGCTTGGGCGGCTTTTCGGTGACGGCCACGTCCACCCGCACGGTGTTGGAATGGCCTACCGTGATCGGGGAGTTCGACGCGTTGTCCGCGCGAACCGTCGTGGACGCGGCTTCGGGAGCGTTCAGGCCCGGAATGCGAGGCACCACAACGCCCTCGACGGGGCGGCCAATCTCCTGCATTGCGAAGCAGGTGAGGAAGTCCATTGCCGTGGATTTGACGCCATTGAAGAACTCGTCTGCCAGTTGTTCTACGGCGGCGACGGTCGATGGGGTCGCGCAGAAGCCGAGCATGACTTTCGGCGGTGTCGCTTTCTGGGCGAATTTACCGCCTTTTCTGGGCTGGTTTTTGGTCTTTCCTTTCATGGCTTTCAACTCCTTTCTCCGAACATGAGGATACCGAAGCTAGCGACGGTAGAAAGGACAAAAACCCACCGCCAGTAAAACGCACCAACACCCCAGCTTTTCGGAAAACCCTAGGAAATTCGCATGTTGCGCAACCCGCATTCGGCAAAAACGCCTTGCGAACGTAAACCGCAAGACACACGGGCGCAACGTGTTGCGACTGCGGAAGCAAGGGGCGGGTGGCGTCGTTCAACAGGCCAGTGGCGGCTGAAAATCGGCCCGAAAACGGTGTTGTCGGAAAATTTTTTCCAGCCACAACGGCCAACTTTCCAACCACTTACGAATAATCGAAAAATTTTTTGAAATTTCCGATTGACGCCGTGCTTAATGACGGTGAAACTCTCCCACGAAATCAAACGAGGGCTTGGCCAGCAACCAGGTCCGCAACCCCGAAAGGAACACGATGATGGTCGAATTTGAAGTAGGGACGCCGGAGGCGGCGGCGAAGGTCGAGAAGGCCGTGGCGCGGTACGCGAAGGAACGCGGGATGAGCCACGAGGCGGCGCTGGGGGCACTTGTGAAAATCGGGCTGGCGAAACTGACCGCCCAGAAGAACAACCGAAAGGAGACGAGCGATGGCAAGGAAGAGGCAAGGACAGGCGGACGGGGAAAAGACGTACCCGCTGGCGCTGGTGGCGGAAGGGGTGGTGAGGACGGCGGGCGGCCGGGAGGTGGCGGTCGCGACGAGCGGGGAGGACGCGTACGGGCTGCTCGCCCGCATGGTGCGGTGCGCCAACGCGCTGGAAGGGTTCACGGACGCGCAGGTTGAGCGCCGGGAGTTCATGCACGGGAACATCACGGTGAACGGGCAGGCGAAAGGGCACGCGAACCAGATCATCGGCGGGAAGAACATCCGGGCGAACTGACGGACGGCTTCCCACGGAACAAAACAAGACAACAACCAAACAAGAAGAAAGACAACGAGGAAGGAAGATGGACAAGAAGGAAAAGGCGATTGCGGCTTCGGTCAAGAAGTTCGGCGAGTGCATGGGCGGAGTGACGAAGCAGCTGGAAGCGGCGGCGAAGACGTACGCGGCGGCGGTGGCGAAGTACGGGGACGAGGCGCGGGACGCGTTCTCGGAGGCGTACCCGGGGGTGTCGCTGGGGCGGTGGGTGCTGATGGAGATGGTGGCCGCGCGGGAAGTGGTGGCGGAAGCGCTGCTGCTGACGGACCGCGTGGCGATGAAGGTCTCGAAGCTCGGGATCGGGACGCAGCGGGCGATGCTCGGCGGGAAGCGGTTCATCGAGGTCGTGAAGCCGGACGGCGCGGTGAAGGAACGGGCGCTGACGGACCTGACGCAGTGGGAGGAGGAACTGGTGTTCGGGGAGAACGGCGCGGTGCGGACGGTGGAGGAGCAGCGGGAATACCTGGAACAGCGGACGGCCCGCAAGAAGGACACGGAGGACTGGAAGGTGGACGGGCAGAAGCTCATCGTGCGCCGTGCGACGGTGTTCACGAAGGACGAGCTGGAAGAAATCCTGGAAGGGATGAAGTAATGCCGTACAAGGACCCAGCGAAGCGCCGGGAGTACGGGCGGCGCTACCAGAAGGCGTACTACGCGGCGAACCGCGAGACGTGGCAGGGGTACAAGGCGAAGTTCAAGGCCGAGCACCCCGGGAAGCTGGCGGAGTACGACCGGAAGCACCGGGAGGAACACCGGGCGGAGTTCAACGAGCGGTTGCGCGAGACGATGCGCCGCCGGCGGAGCCCGTACCGGGAAAAGGCCCGGTTCCTGCGCGCGCTGGGTCTGGCCGTGTCGTGAGAGGGCATGGAGTGACGTAGGAATCTACAAGGCACCACCCCCCGTCCGCGTCGGATATGGAGTCTCCGAGCGGTCGGGCGGTGGATTTCCCGAGGGAAACAAAGATGAGCAAGACAGCCGAAATCGAGATGGCGGAGCGTGCCGTCAAGCTGGAAGCGCGGTGCGAGAGCCTGGCGGCGCTGGCGGAGACGGCGGCGGGGGAAATCCTCGCGCTGCTGGGCAACGAGGCGATGACGGGGGAACAGCGGGAGGCGGAAGCGGCCAGCATGGCGCGGGGGCTGCTGGGGGCGGTGGCCGAGGAAAGGGCGAGGTGGACGGCATGAGCTTCTGGCCCGTACGGCTGTCGGCGCGGCACAGGAAGCCGCAGAAGGCGTCGAGGCGGTTCACCGCCGGCGGAGGGGTTTTCTACGAGGTGCGGGAATGGGGGACGTACCCGGACAGCGGCATAAAGCGCTGGACGACCTGGATGGTGACCGCGTCCGGGGAAGCGTCGCCCATGACGGCCCCTTCCCTCGTCCGGCCGTCGTTCAAGAGCGCGGAAAAGGCGCTGGTGGCGTTTGCGAAGCGCGGGGTCCTGATGGAGGTGGAGCGATGAAGTCGACGGGGATTGCGTTGGTGCTGGCGGCGTTGCTGCTGATGGCGCTGGTCGCGGTGCTGATGTGGCTCGATGCGCGGAGGAACCGGAAATGAACGACTACCCCGGCTTCATCGACATGGGCCGCTGGCCGTACGGCTGGAGCCCGAGCGGGCCTGGGTGGGACTACCCGGAGGAGCCGGAAGAGGACGAGGGGGAAGAGGACGAAGAGGCGGGGGAGGACGATTTGGAAAAGAGATGAGAAAGGACAAGACAGCCGTGAACGAAGCAATTGAAGCAAAATCTACCCCCCCCCCCCCCCCCCCCCCCGCCCCCGCCCCCCGCTCGGCAGAAGCGCTGCCAACTGACTCGTATGGGCGTGGATCTGACACCGCGGGGGGCGGCGCGAGAGGGACGGAG
>JAEEGL011382782.1_pt1 | contig 21489 bp, 21 predicted proteins | sample 9134231 | NCBI WGS metagenome assembly JAEEGL01 (sample SAMN16246548, study PRJNA631951) | gut metagenome | biome: gut microbiome; feature: rumen; material: fiber-attached | host: Bos | place: Iran: Karaj | collected 2018-10
ACGCTGATTATCAAGGAACTCAAACTCGCAAAAGGGTCTGGGACTCCGCACAAAGATAAAGTCGGCAAGATTACACAAGCCCAATGTGAAAAAATCGCGGCAGCCAAATTGCCCGATTTGAACACCAAAGACATTAAACAAGCCGCGGAAATGGTAAAAGGTACCTGCCGCAGCATGGGCGTAGATGTAGTGAAATAATTTCAACTAAGGGAGGGCGCAAGCCCGTTTGAACCTAAGGAGTATTTAGATGGGAAAAAGATTACAAGCAGCTCAAAAAGCGTATGACAAGTCCAAGGTTTACACCATTGACGAAGGCGTAAAAATCGTAAAAGATAACGCCAAAGCCAAATTTGATGAAACCGTTGAACTTCATGTAAAATTGGGCATTGATACCAAAAAAGCTGACCAACAAGTCCGCTCTACAGTGGCCTTGCCGCATGGTACGGGTAAAACCAAACGCATTGCGGTAATTGCCAAAGGCGAACACGCACAAGAAGCGCAAAAAGCCGGAGCCGACAAAGTAGGTTGTGAAGATATCGTAGAAGAAGTATTGAAAGGGAAAATAGACTTTGACGTCTTAGTTGCCACCCCTGATACGATGAAAGACTTGGCCAAGGCTGCTAAAATTTTGGGTCCGCGTGGCTTAATGCCTAACCCGAAATCCGGCACCGTAACCTTTGATTTGGCTAACACCATCAAAGCGTTAAAAGCCGGTCGTATTGAATTCAAAGCCGATGCTTACGGTATCGTGCATGCGATTATTGGCAAAGCCTCTTTTGATGCGGCCAAACTCGCAGAAAACGCAAAAGCTGTGATGGACACGATTCTCCGTGTAAAACCCAGCACCTCTAAAGGGGTGTATGTGCAGAGCATTTCCGTTAGCTCTACCATGGGGCCCGGAGTATTTGTAACAAACAAATAACAACTCTCTTTTGCATGAAAATAGCCCACTCTTATGAGTGGGCTATTTCTTTTCTAATCTAGCATACGTTTTATTGTATAATAAATTCTTGAGAGGAGAAAGAAAATGAAAAAATTGAGTGTTTTGTTGTTGGTTTTTTTAATAGGGTGTGGATCGACGAAATATTATGTGCGCGGTGAGCAAGCAAGCAAAATCTTAAAACCGGAAGAAACATTGGCAATTGTAGAAAACGCCCAAACGAGAGCTGGCTTTTTGGAATCTATAAAAAATTGGTTGGAAGAAAATGGTTTTACTTACGCTGTTGTTTCTCAAAGGCCAACGAATGCACCTTATTTACGTTATGAGGGGAAATGGTCTTGGGATTTAACTATCTATTTACGTCATGGTTTTATTTCGTTATATTCGGGGAATAAAATGGTAAGTCGTTGTAAAATAGATGTCCCAAATAATTTGAATTTATCAAAATTTGATAAAGGGAAAGATAAAATAGACATTATGATGGATTTACTGTTTTATCATGATAATAAAAACAATGTGAATGTTGTTTATGAAGATGGAGAATAGATTGTTCTGGTTTTTTATTCACTTCTCTTTTGCATGAAAACCCCCGCTCATAAAAGCGGGGGTTTATTTGTTTAGTGAGATTTTGTTTAGCAACTATTCTTCTGTCGATTTTTTTCGCCGTGCTTTACGTTTTGCCAAACGTTCTGCTTTAGTAGTACGGCGTTTATAGCCGGCGTGCTGTGGGGATTGGGGCGCTTCTTCGTCGAAATCACCGTTCCATTCAAATTCCTTTCCGCCCACTACCAACAAATCGCCGTCTTGGACCCCTTGTTTAAGAAGGGCTTTTTCCAAACCGATTTTCTTAAAAATTCCTTTTAACCGGGTGACGGCTTCGGGTTGGTTAAAATTTGTCATGGCGATAAATTCTTCTACTTTTTTACCGGTAATGTGTACCACATCATCTTCGTCGCGTGTGATGGTAAAAATCGGTTCTACTTTATGTACCACCGGTTTTTCTTCCGTCATATCTAATTGTTCCACCGGAGTAGTCGCTAAAATTTTGACTACTTCGTCTAACACCTTATCCACACCTTCGCCGGTGGCTGCACTCATGAGTAATACTTTTTGCTTTTTAAATTTTTTACTAATGGCTTTATAGGCTTTTTCTGCCGACGGCAAATCTTTTTTGTTGATGACGATAATACGCGGTTTTTTGTAGAGTTTTTTGTTAAAGTTTTTTAGTTCTTTTTCAATTACTTTTACACTTTTTTCGGCAGATAAATCATCGAATCCGTCAGGATCTACCAGGTGCAAAAGTACGCGGGTACGTTCAATGTGTTTCAAAAATTGGATACCAAGGCCCTTGCCTTCGCTGGCTCCTTCAATAATACCGGGGATGTCCGCTGTGGCAAAACTGATTCCTTTATGCAAAGTGATGCCCAGGTTAGGATTTAATGTCGTAAAAGGGTAATCTGCAATACGGGGGCGTGCTGCCGAAATACGGCTTAAGAAAGTGCTTTTCCCGGCGTTAGGAAAGCCTACCAGGCCCAAGTCTGCCAAAATTTTAAGTTCTAATAGAAGTGTTATTTCTTCACCGGGTTGCCCATTTTCGGCAATATGCGGGGCTGTATTTTTTTGTGTTTTGAACGATTGGTTTCCACGTCCGCCCGCCCCGCCTCTAGCTACGGTAAATTCTTGACCTGGTTGGGTTAAATCCACTAAAAATTCTCCTGCCAGATTGCGTACAATGGTGCCGCAAGGCACTAATACGTAGCGGTTCTCTCCGGCGCGGCCGGTTTTGTTGTAAGAGCCCCCCTTTTCGCCGTTGGGGGCATCAATGTGCGGATGATAGGCCAGTTCCAAAAGGGTGGTTAAATTGGGCTCGGCTTTTAAAATTACATCTCCTCCGCGTCCACCACAACCGCCGTTGGGTCCGCCAAATTCGATAAATTTTTCACGGCGGAAAGACAAACAGCCGTCTCCGCCTTTGCCTGCGGTAACATAAATTTTAACACGGTCTAAGAAACTGCCTGATTGCATATCAAAATCCTTGAGTGCCTTGCGTGTCTGCGCTTTGAGCCAATAATTTTTTGGATAGTTGCCTTTTAGCTTTAGAGCGCGCACGTTTTACTTTTTTACGTGCAGAAGTTTTAGTAGCGGTATAACTCCACTCGTCTTGTGCAACGTGTAATAAATCTTCCTTCATAGTCTAACAAAAAAAGCGGCAGGACAAGTCCCGCCGCTTGTAAATTACGAAGCCTTATTTATCTGCTTTTTTGGCAGCCGGTTTTTTGGCGGCCGGTTTAGCAGCAGGAGCTTTTTTCGCAGCCGGTTTGGCAGCGGGCTTGGCAGCAGCGACTTTAGGGGCCGCAGCTTTTTTAGCCGGCTCTTTGGCTTGTTTGGTTTCCGCAACTTTGGGGTACACGGAAATTTGTTGTTTGCCTCTCTTTACCCATTCAAAGGTAACAATGCCGCTTACGCGGGCAAAAAGGCTATCGTCGCTAGAGCGAGACACATTTGTTCCGGGCAGGAACTTGGTACCGCGTTGGCGGACGATGATTTCCCCAGCATTTACAAACTGGGAGCCATAGCGTTTAATGCCTAAACGTTGGCCGTGGCTGTCTCTTCCGTTAGAGGAAGAACCTTGTGCTTTTGTATGTGCCATTGTTTATCTCCCAATTTATAACTGGATATCCGTGATTTTAATTTGCGTTAAGTTTTGTCTATGGCCCTGGGTTCTTTCGTACCCTTTTTTGGGGCGGCGTTTATAGACAATCACTTTTTGACCTCTCAAATGTTTAACCACTTGAGCGGTGACCTTGGCAGCTTTCGCGGCCTTGGTATCTGCTGAGGTACCTTCTTCGTCAGCGGCCCAAAGAACTTTCAGTTCTACGTTGGCGCCTACTTCCGCGTCCAGTTTTTCAACCTGCAGATTTTGACCGGGTTTAACCCAGTACTGTTTTCCACCAGTTTCAATAATTGCGTACATAATAATTTCCAGCCGGATTTTCACTTACGGAAAATCCGCTACTATAATTATAGCATAAATAGGGGGAGAATGCTTATTCCTCTTGCAGATAGAGTTTTTCTATTCTTCGTACAGAATCTTGCAAATCGAAACCAGCTTGGGCAACGGCCGAGGAGCCATCTTCGCGTTTAAAATTACGGATATTTTCTAAAATGGTTTGTGCCCATACGTCTGCTGATTGTGACAAAGAAAGGAAAGTGGTGTTGCACACGTTAATTTCGGGGGGGAATCTATCAGAGAAAAAGCAGGGTAATCCGGCAGATTGAGCTTCCAAAGCCACAAGGCCTAAAGATTCCCAAAAAGAAGGCAAAATAAAAACATCCATAGCTTGGTAATAGGGAGAAGGATTGGGCAAAGCACCCAGAAATAGAACAAAAGGGAGAATTCCTAATTTTTCTGCCTTTTTTTCAAGTGAAGATTTTAAGGGACCATCACCAACCAGAGTTAATTTGGAATTGGGAATGCGTCTGTGAAGTTCTTGAAAAATATCCAACAAGAAGGGTAAATTTTTCTGTTCGGACAATCTGGCAACACAGCCGAAAACGAAATTATTTTCTAAATTTAATTTTTTGCGCATCTCAGCACGTACGGTGGGAGAAAAAGCAAAATTTTTTGTTTCAATTCCCGGGGTATATACTCTAAAAGGGAGATGAGGCCCGAACATATCAAGGCCTGCTTTTTGGGAAACCGCAAATCGTTTATCTTCATCAGTAAACCATTTTATAAAAAATCGTGAAACCATACGAAAAAATCTGTCTGTCCAAGGAGGATTTTCCGGCAGCATGCCGTGCATTAAAAAATACACCCGGGGAACGCGGGCCAATTTTGCCACAATGCATGGAAGACAAAAAAGAGGCATTACTGAATGGACTTGTACAATATCATATTTTTGTTTACGTAGGAAAAGATATAGTCGTACATAAAAAAACAATTGTAAGAAAAAATTGTTTTTTTGAGGCCCAAGAAAGAAGCTGTTCCCTTGTTTTTTAACGTGCCCCAGGAAATCAACATCAACGCCTTCTTTTATTAAAACACAAAAATCAAAGGAAACCTTTTGCTTATCGGCCAAGAAATACCAATTTTTTAAGATCGTTTCAATTCCACCGGCATACAAAAGAAAATTGGTAAATTGTAATGTTTTAATGAATTTTTGTGTATTCATATTGTTAATTAATTGTTGGAAAATTCGATTTATTATATCTTTTTATTGCTTCTTGAAAATTTTTTTCTAGCAGAGAATGCACTAGAGAAGTCCTGCAAAAAAATCGAGTTAACAAAGGGAAACATACAAACATTAAGAGAAAACTTTTTGCCGACAAGCGAAATGGGCCTCCGAATACTGTTCCCAAATGTTGGAACATATATTTACGGACTTCTAATAAAGAAGATGTAAATTGATTGTTCGTATCATACAGCAGAATAGTTATCGCTAGCAAAATAGCAGAACTTATAGAAGTGAATAAAATATGTTTATCAAGGTTCTTTGGAAGGTGTTTTTTACAGAAAAGAGCAATTTTTTTCCATGTTTTAAAAGTTAAAATACGTGTAGAAATCGAAGGGGTCCAAACAGCAGTTCCTTGGTGTAAATAATAATAATAGATTGGCAAAGGAGAAAAAGAAAAAGTGTGGGTTTTTTCAATTGTTTGAAAAAGGAAATCAACATCTTCTCCCAATTTATATTCCAAATTAAAGCGTGAATTATTTAATACACTATGCCTATACAATTTAGCCCAAACGACACAGTGACAAGAAAACAAAAGAGAGAGTGCAACCGTTTTTTCTATCCTTAGAACAGGTGTTTCCTTTACCTCTATGGCCAAAGCATTGGGAGAATTTTCTCGAGAATAATAAAAGTTTCCCATTACGACATCCGTCTGTGTTTGTTGTTGAGTATCCAAAAGTTTTTCACACGCATTCAATGTTAGCCAATCATCTGGATCAACAAACATAATAAAATCCCCTTGTGCGTTGTCTAACCCTGCATTCCTGGCGGCGGATACCCCTTTGTTTTCCTGATGAATAATTTTAATACGTCTATCTCTTGCCCCGTACGTTTGGCAAATTTCCAAACTGTTATCCGTGGAACCGTCATTTATTAAAATAATTTCTAAATTTTTATAGGTTTGCCCTACAATACTATCCAAACAGCGGGGCAACCACGGGGCCACATTGTAAATAGGAACTATCACGGAAATCAAAGGGAGATTTTGCATATTTTTATTATATCTTAAAAATAGCAAACTGGCATAAAGAGTGTAAATTTCATAAAATATAAAAAACTAACTTATGTCTACAACTATGAAAGAAGATTATTATCAAATTTTAGGGATTGAACGTACCGCTACGGAAGTAGAAATCAAATCGGCCTTTCGCCGTCAGGCAATGAAATACCACCCGGACCGTAACCCCGGGGACAAAGCAGCCGAAGAACAATTTAAAAAAATCAATGAGGCTTTTTCCGTTCTTTCCGATCCACAGAAAAAACAAATGTATGACCAATACGGCCACGAAGGGGTAAACGGAGCCGGAGGTTTTGGCGGATTTAATGCAAACGGGTTTGGGGACATTAACGATATCTTCGGCTCTGTGTTTGGAGATATTTTTGGCGGAGGTTTCGGCGGGGGGCGCCGTACTCCGCGCGCCCAACGCGGCGAAGATTTAAAGATGGATGTAACCCTTACATTGGAAGAAGCTTTCAGCGGCAAAGAAATCCCGGTAGATTATACGCGGCGGGATAATTGTTCCGCTTGTGACGGTTCCGGTGCGGCACCTGGCAGCCAACGTAAGACGTGTCGTTCGTGTAACGGTTCGGGCCATGTTACCTATCAACAAGGATTTTTCAGTATGCGTCAAGTTTGTCCTGATTGCGGCGGAAAAGGAACCGTGGTGGAAAAGCCTTGTCCGGAGTGTCGCGGTGTAGGCACCAAACGTGTGAAAGAAAAAATTACCGTTAAAGTTCCTTCCGGCGTACGCAGCGGGGTAACTTTGCGTGTATCAAACGGTGGAGATATTGGTACCAACGGCGGCGGTTTTGGGGATTTATATGTAGAAGTGCATGTAAAAGATCATAAAATTTTCCGTCGCGAAGGTGATGATTTGATTATTGATGCCCCTATTACATACCCACAAGCTGTATTAGGTGGCAGCATTAAAGTGCCTACCATTGAAGGAAAAGAAATAGAAGTAAATATTCCCAAAGGCACACAATTTGGTGAAGTTCTCAAAGTGCAAGGTAACGGAATGCCGCGTTTGGGTAAAAAAGGTTTTGGCGATTTGTTGGTAAATGTTCAAATTGAAGTACTCAAAAAACCCACCGCCAAGCAAAAAGAATTGTTGGAAGCATTAGCTGCGGAAACGGGTGGTAAAAAAAGCTTCTTCAAAGAATTGTTTGGGAAATAAAAATCTAACATAAAAAAAGCCCGGCCGAAACGGTCGGGCTTTTTATTTGCTTTTTTACTACAAAATTACGCCGCCTCCCAATACAATATCTCCGTCATAAAGTACGGCGCTTTGTCCGGCGGTAATAGACATTTGCGGTTCCATAAATTTAGCCGTAAAACGCTTTTCATCCTCTACTGTTACGTGTGCTTTGGCGGGCATGTGTAAATTGCGGATTTTGATTTCACAATCAAACTCTTTGGCGGGCGGCTCCCCTGCCACCCAAGACACATTATCCGCAGTGAGTGTATCGCTGTAAAGCGCCTCTTTGGGGCCGATAATTACCTGGTTTTTCTTTGCATCAATTTTTACCACATACATGGGCGTTGCAAAACCGCTGATGCCTAATCCTTTGCGTTTTCCGATTGTGTAGTTCCAAATGCCGTTGTGCTTGGCCACTACTTTTCCGTCTAGCGTAACAATATCGCCGGGTTTATTGGGAAAGTTTAACAGGTCGTTATAGTCACCACAATAAAAATCCATACTATCTTCTTTGTCAGCCACTTTTAAGCCGGCCTGACGTGCTTTTTCACGGATTTCCGGCTTTGTTTTATCTCCAAGAGGAAAAAGCACATGAGAGAGTTGCTCTTGTTTCAACCGGTGCAAGAAATAGCTTTGATCGCGCGACAGATCCACTGCTTTTTTTAAGAGATATTTACCGGTTTTGTCATCTTTCTCTACACGGGCATAGTGGCCGGTGGCAAATTTATCAAATTTAATTCCCTGTTTTGCGGCAGCGGAAGGCAACACGCCAAATTTGATAAGGCTATTGCAGAGTACGCACGGATTGGGGGTGCGCCCGCACGCATATTCTAAGCGGAAATTATCCAATACGGTGGTACGGTATTCATTGCGGCAGTCCACAGTCAAAAATTCAATTCCTAATTTTTTAACAATGGATTCTATTTCGCTTAGATCTTCTTTTTCCGGGGCGAGACACGCATTTTTTTGGTGCTCCCCTTTGGGGACCGGAAGGGATGAGTCCCAAATGAGCATGGTGGCCCCGATAACGTGGTATCCTTGCTCTTTTAAAATAACGGCTGTAGCGGCAGAATCTACCCCGCCGGATAGGCCGACTAGAATGGTCTCTTTTTCCATCAAAAACCTCTCGTTAAAGATTTGTACTTAAGGTTGAAAGCCAAAAGGACACTATATTTTATCTTTTTTATAAAAGCAATGCCCCTTCCTTTTCGGGAGGGGCAAAGAAATCATTCTTGCGTGGCTTGGCGAATGGTTTGCTCGGTTGGAACAGATGATTTTTGTTCCTGACTCTCTTGAACGAGCGTCGCTTTCGAAGGGAGATATAGTTTGCGAATTGTATGATAAATCTTTTTAAACGCAGCTACAATTCGTGGATCAAAAGATTTTCCGGATTCTTGCAAAATATATTCGTAAGCGTCTTCCGGTCTCCACGCACTTTTATAAACGCGGAATTGGCAAAGCGCGTCGAACACGTCTGCTACGGTTACGATTCTCGCCTCCAGAGGTATTTCTTCCCCTTTTAAGCCTTTAGGATACCCGCTACCGTTCCATTTTTCGTGGTGGTACAAACTCATCTTATACGCTACTTGCAAAATTTTGGATTTAGCTCCTTCCAAAATTTTACCGCCGTAAATGGTGTGTTCTTTCATTTTGTTAAATTCCTCAGGTGTTAATTTCCCGGGTTTTAACAAAATGTTATCGGCCAGGGCCACTTTTCCGATATCGTGCAGCGGGCTGGCATTTTTAATTACTTCCATATCGTGCTTGCTCATGCCCAGAGCGCCTGCCAACAAATAGGTAATAATACTGATGTTTTTTAAATGCGAACGGGTATCTTGTTGGTCGCGATATTCTGCAGTGATAGCCAAGCGGTACAATGTTTCCAGTTGTGCCCCATACAATTCCTGATACAACGTGGCAATCTCAATGGAACTGCTGGCCAGTGTGGAAAGCAGCAACAAAATTCCTTCGTCATTGTGATCAAAAGGCAAGCCGTCAGCTTTGTTGAGCACTTGAAACACACCCAACACTTTCCCGGCGTTGTTTTTTAGCGGGATAGCCAACAACGAATGCGTACGGAAATCAGTTACCATATCGATGGCCATGGAGAAACGGGGGTCTTCATAAGCATTGTGCAGATTAATAGTTTCCCCTGTTTGGGCCACGTGAGAAGTAATCCCTTGTGTTTTAAGGGGCATGCGAATTTCGGTATAAGCAAGGCCTTTTCCTTGCACGATTTTAGACCACAATTCTTGTTTATCTTCATCAATTAAGAAGATGATGCAGCGGCCTACGTTTAAAATTTGTGTGATTTGTTGAGCAATGCTATTCAACAGAAGGTCCAAACGAATTTCAGCTGAAATTCGTGTGCCGAAAGAAACGAGCAGTTTTAATTTTTCTTCTGCCGTTAATTTTTTTGCCGTTTGCGAATATTGCATAGAAGTTACCCATTTAATTGTGCAATATGCATTGCTTGTATCTGAGGAGCATGTTTTTTTCCCGCGGCAAATGCTTCCATCAGAGCCCAGCCGGAAAAAACGAAGAGCGTTTTTATTTCTTTTTTGACCAGCGGGCGAAACGCTAATAGCCTTAATTGGTTGGCGTTATTTTTCGAAACGAAACCATACCCGAAAGCAGGTAAATCGGCTTGCCGGTCATCACAATATACAAAATTTTTCAAAAAAAGTGTACTCAATATTTTTTGTGTGTTTTTAGAGGGGGTATTTTCCGTCTTGAAAAGGGCGCTTGTATCCAAGGCAACCGGGGTGGCTATTGCCCCCACATTTATCTTTTTTTGTGGGAAAAGATCTGTCACAAATAGGACTTGTTGGGAAAACTGAACGGCCTTTCGTTTCCAGCCCGGATAATTTTCAAATAAATTGGCAGCTTGTTTTAAATAATTGTAAACATCCATACTATCTGTTACCAATGGCAACGTTCCTTTTTGCAACTGAGCGTGGCGGGTAATCAGTTTTTTAAGCTGTTGGCGGGCTTTCCGTACATTCCCATATACATATTCAAAAAGCCCTGTAGGGGTACGTGTCCATAAAACAGGGCGGTGTTTTTGTGTCGCCAATGTCCATGCGCTAATGGCAATATCCGGCAAAAAGAGTTCGGTTTCCAGTGACGGCAGGTAGATAAGAGAGGGTTTTTCCTCTTGCTCTTTTTTCAATATACTCCATTTTTTGCGAATAGCTTTTTTTGTTGGAGGAATCATGCGGTCTATTTGATGCAACCAAGAACATCCCAATAAATTGGCCAGACCGCTGAAACGAAGCAGTTTGACGACTCCCCACCGCCGTAAAAACAAACCGCTTTGCGTTAACCCGTAAAAAAGAGTAGGGAAATCAGCCCGCCACTGTAGCAAAAGTTGGAGCGTTTTTGGCAAAAAACGCACTTTTAATAACCGTCGTAATTCTAATAGATGTTGTGGAGTTGGGATTTTTCCCGGACAACTTTGTGTGCACCGCCCACAAAGAGAGCAAGTTGTTGCCAAACGCAGGAATTGTTTTTTGTTTTTTTCGAGATTCAATTTGCCTTCTATCAACAATAAAAGCGCTTGGTTGCGCCCACGAGGGCTAAATGTTTCTTCTTGTGTAAGAACATAAAAAGGGCATTGTTGTAAACACAGGCCACAGCGGTTGCAATAGGCAAGAGAGTCCCGTATACTGCGTGTGCCGAAAGGAGTTTCCAAAGAGGGCAAATGATTTTTGGGTTTTTTGAAATCTATATCACAGAAAGAAAACACATTCATTTGAATATCCCCTTCGGGTCCAGTTCTTTTTTTAATGCTTTTGACCACGTATTCCACTGAAAAGATTTAAAAGGTTTTTCTTTTGCCACGGGAACGGGAGAGGCAAAAATACGGAACGTCAACTGTGTAATAAGTGCCCATTCCCCTTGGGAACCTGCCAGCAAGCGTGTAAGCGGATAACCTGCGGCATTTTTTACAAATTTCCCGCCGTATCGGATGAAAGAACCATCCGGCAAGAAGGCTTCCACACCCAAAATGTGTTGGTAAATAGCTGGCATGCACCCCGAAGCAAACGCTCCCCCTAATGTTCCGGCAGACGGGGCCCAGGAACAAAATAGATGTTGGGCAGATAAAGTTTGGATTAAATCATTTACAAGCACGCCGGTTTGGGCAGTTGCAACATAATTGGTCGTATCAATTTCTAGAATACGATTAAAACGCCGTGTGGAAAATAAAGAAGATTCCTTCGTTCCCAAACGAGAATTTGTCCCCACAATTCGGAAGGGTTTTTCTTCCTTCAAAGTATCATGTATAACTTGATATTCTGCCGGGAAAGAAGCATTTTTTGCTTCTTCTTCGTAGTGAACAGGTAAAATTTTAAGGGGATTAGCCAAATTATCCGGGTCGGTGGCGTGCTTGATGCAGGCAAATAGATCTAACGTTTGTTTGTCGTATTGATAGGTCATTAAACTGCGTTTTTCTACGCCGATACCATGTTCTCCCGACAGAGTTCCCTGGCAATCTACGCATGTTTTTAGAATTTGTTTTAGAACATTTTTAACCTGAATAACTTCTTGCTTGTTTTGTCCATTAAAAACAATTTGAGGATGGAAATTTCCATCTCCTGCGTGAAACAGCAAGCATGCGCGTAAGTGATGCTCATCTAATAATTGGCGGATTTTTTGTAAAGCATTGGGCAATTCGCTACGCGGAACGGTGCCATCTCCCACAAGGACATTAGGGGCCAGTTGTGCCATGGCGGCATAAGCGGAACGACGAGCTTTCCATAATTTTTCGCGTTCTGTTTCTTCTTCTGCCATTTTAAAATCTAAAGCATGGTGGCGCGAACAGATGTCTTGCAATAATTGGGTTTCTTTGTTGATTTGTTCTTCGTCCCCATCCAATTCAAAGAGTAAAACAGCCGGTGCAATAGGATATCCCGCATGGGCAAAATTTTCTATTGCTTGAATGGTTGATTGATCCAGGGCTTCTACACAACGAGGGAGGATGCCTTGCGCTACCAAATCGGTTACAGCTTGGATGCTTTCTTGCAGAGAAGGGAAGGGAACGAGAAACGTTTTAATGTGTTTGGCTAGAGGGAGAATTTTTACTTTTAGCCGTGTAATAAGGCCCAGTGTTCCTTCGCTCCCGGCCAGTAGGCCCAATAAATCGGCCCCGGGTTCTTGCAGAGACAAATGCAAGGGTTCTCCGTTGGGAAGAATTACATCTGCCTCTAGTACATGGTTTAGTGTTCCCCCATATTTCATACATCGCGCCCCGCTGGCATTTTGGGCAAAATTACCGCCGATAGTACAAACTGTGCTGCTGGCCGGATCGGGTGCATAAAAAAAGCCATAAGAGGCCAATGCTTCAGTCAAATGAGCAGTAACTACGCCCGGTTCTACCCACGCATATTCTTGGGCTGTATTAATTTCCAAAATATGATTCAAATGGGTTAAATTTAAGATAACCCCACCGTTCAAAGGGGTACAACCTCCCGCGTGATTGGTAGCACTGGCCCGGGGGACAAAAGGTATTTTGTATTGATACAACAATGTTACCAGCGGGGCTAACCACTCCGCTTTTCTAATAAGCAAAACTCCTTCGGGTTTAGTGTGTGAGAGAGAACAGTCGTAAGAATAAAGAGCAAGAGAGACGTCATCCGTAAGGATGTTTTCTTTTCCTATAATTTTGGCGCACTGTTTCAGAAAAGCGGGCGAAAGTTTACGCATTGTTTTTGCTCTCAAGTGTTTTTGCTATACTATATTATATTATTTGTAAGGGATAAACTTCATGCAAAATAAAACGCATCCGCGTCGGTTTGTAGTAGTGGGAGATGTACATGGGCAGATAGGGCCGTTTCTAAACATCTTGCGCCACGCACAACTTATCGATCGTTTTAGTAATTGGTGTGGCGGAGATGCGCGGTTGTTACAAATCGGGGACATTATTGACAGAGGTCTTTTTTCCGTACAGGTAGATGGAATTTTAGAACGGTTACAAATGCAAGCGCCTGCTACGGGAGGAGAAGTTATCCGCTTGGTGGGTAATCATGAATTGGAATTTATTTTAGGGAATTTCAGCTTATCTCAAATTCCTAAAGATCGGCAAGAATTGTTTCAAAAGAAATTTATTCAAAATGTAAAAGAAGGAAAAATGAAAGCGGCCTATGCCTATAAAGGGTTTTTATGTACGCATGCCGGTGTTAACAGACGATTATTCCAGGTATTTGACCGCCAGTTGGAAGATCTCAGTGCTGCCAACTTGGCAATTCTAATCAATTTAATTTTTAAAGAATCGGTTGCCCATCAATTCTACAAACATCCCATTTTCAATATTAGTTTGCGTCGCAATGGCCCGAACCGCTTTGGTGGAATTTTTTGGGAAGATTTGGAAGACTTGATAACTTCCTTTCATCAAAGCCCTATTTGGCAAATAGTAGGGCATACCCCGTTGGTAAATATAGTTGTTGATATGCAACGACAAATCATTCCGGTAGATGTAGGATTGCATCGTAAACAACAATATTTGGAAATCTCTGATAAAGGGAAACCGACGATTATTACCGTTCCGGCAGATAATCAATGAGGCAATAACCCGCGAATGATTTTTTCAGCCTGACGGTCCATTTCTGCGCGATCCTGTGGCTTATGATCATCCATCCCAGATAAATGTAACGCTCCATGCGTTACGTACATCATCATTTCTTCCAGAATAGTATGTTGGAATTGTTTGGCGTTTTTTCGCGCAACCTGATAACACACAAAAACATCCCCAAATCCCCACGGTTCTCCCGGCATAATGAGAGGAGGACGCTGATTGTTGAAAGAGATAACATCTGTTACGTAAGAATGATTTAAAAATTGTTTGTTTACCCGCAAAATTTCTTTTTCGTTTACAAAAATTACATTCACTTCTATGTTTTGTTTGGCAAAATATTTCAGTCCTTTTTCCAAACATTTTTTGAAGAGTCCCGTTCGGCGTAAATAAGCCGGAATGTCTGTTTGATAAAAAACATGTGCAATCATTTGGTTGTCCTCTTGTTCTTTTTGTCCCATTTATCGTAGGCGGCTACAATATCTTTTACCAGAGGGTGACGGACTACGTCTTCCCCGGTAAATTCTACAAAAGCAATTTGTTTTACTTTGCCCAATACTTCTTTGGCCTGTAACAAACCGCTTTCTTTTTTATTGGGCAAATCGATTTGGGTAAGATCTCCATTTACAATAACTTTCGATCCTAGCCCCATACGTGTCAGAAACATCTTCATTTGAGCGGGTAAAGTGTTTTGCGCTTCATCTAAAATTACAAAAGCATTTTCCAGTGTTCTGCCACGCATATAAGCAAGAGGAACAATTTCCAGAACATTGTTATATTTAAAAGCATTGAATTTATCAAAACCGAGCATAGCGTAAAAGGCATCATAAATCGGCCGGAGATAAGGATCGACTTTTTCTTCTACGTTTCCGGGTAAAAACCCTAGTTTTTCGCCGGCTTCCACAATGGGGCGTGTAACTACAATTCGTTTTACCATTCCCAGTTCCAACGCACGTAACGCGCAAGCACAGGCCAAGAAAGTTTTTCCGGTTCCGGCCGGTCCACTGGCAATCAGTAAATCATTTTCAAAAACTTGCTCTATATAAGAGGCCTGATGTTCATTGCGGGCTTCTACCGGTTTGCCGTGTTCCGGGCGGTAAATGATATTATTAACAAAAGGACGAGTGTCTTTTACCAGGCTGTCGGCTAATTTCTTCTCGTTAAGGGTAAGATCTTTTTGAATTTTTGCTAAGGCTTTATCTACGCGGGAGTTTGTTCCTTTAATACTCAAGACAACACCATCTCCGTCTTCATTATATTGGACGAAAATGTTTACTTTATAATTTTTTTCCAGCGCTCTTAATTTGCTATCTTGGATGCCCAAGACAAGCAACATTTCTTCTTGGTTTTTAAGACGAATAGTTTTTATCATAACAAAAAGGGCACTTGCCGTGCCCTTTTAATTTAGAATTTATTTTTTCCACGTGGTAATACCACAATCCCCGAGGGATCAATGTAGTATTTTTGAGCATCTTGTTCCATATTTAGCCCAATAGTTTGTTTGGGAGCAACTGTATTAAAGCGGTCCATAATTACTTTTTTCAGTTTGGCTCCGGCTTTAATCTCACAATTATCCATAATCACGCAGTCTTCCAATTCCGCACCGTCTCCTACAGTAACGCTATCGCTGATAACGCAATTTTTAATTTTTGCTTTGGGGCTGATGATACACCCATCTCCAACGATAGAATTAATGATTGTTCCCCCCAAAAATTTAGTTGCGGGAACGCGGTTAAGTGTAGTGCTGATTGGCCATTTTGGATTGTTTAAGTCTAATTTCGGTTTAGGTCCCAATAAATCCATATTAGTTTGCCAGAAGGATTCAATGGTCCCCACGTCGCGCCAATATCCTTGTTCTTCATATGGTTTAGCACCGGGAAGAACCTGGCTTTGGAAATTATACGCATACGTACGATAATCCTTTAGAATCTTCGGCAAAATATGTTTACCAAAATCAAGAGCCGGGATATCGCAAAATCGTTTTTGTAAAACTTGCAGTAGTGTTTCGGTATTGAAGATGTAATTACCCATGGAAACATAAGCGGATTTATGATTTCCCGGTATGGCGCGCGGATGTGCTGGCTTTTCATCAAATTGGACAATACGCCCGTCTTTTTCTGTCCCTAATACCCCAAAAGCGGAAGCCTCTTTTATGGGTACAGTATTAGCGGCAACGGTAACATCTGCTTTGTTCTTTAAGTGAAATTGGATCATTTGTCCAATGTCCATGCGGTAAATATGGTCTGCCCCAAAAATAGCTACTAAATCCGGAGCGAAATCTCGCACTAAATTTATATTTTGGCGGACAGAGTCAGCCGTTCCGCGATACCAAATTTCCCCTAAACGCATTTGCGGAGGTACGCAGGTTAAGAAGTGGTCGGAAGCAATCCCTTCCGTGCGCCAGGTTGTGCGCAAATACTCAATTAAACTTTGCGAAAGGTATTGTACCAACACATAAGATGAAAAAATACCGGAGTTTACAAAGTTGGACAGCACGAAATCCACAATACGGTATTTCCCACCGAAGGGGACAGATGGTTTGGAGCGGTCTTTGGTAAGTGGGTAGAGGCGTTCCCCTTTCCCACCGGCCATAATCATACCAAGAACTCTCATAAGATTCCTCTTTTGATTCTTTATTCGGAGCCTAACGGCAATTGCTTATTCAGAGCTTCAAATGCTTCCCATGACCACGGCATTTTTTCTGCTACCATTTTTGCAATTTCATCTGCATAATCGCGAATTTCTTTTTGGGCATGTTTATCCGTGCGTAAGCATAAGAAATTAAACAAACTGCGAGCGTTTACACTCCAGTAAAATTGGGTATATTGGCAAACGGGCAAAACACCGCGGGCCATTTCGCGGGCTACCCCAGCCTGCAAAAGTTTATGATACGCAGCATAAGAAGCTTCAATGCTGTCTTCATAAATCTTGCGTAGAGCTACATTATCTAAAGCGGAATCGGGCACGGAGCCTTGCTTGTTTTTTGTGTCTTGTCCGCGGAAAGCAGAAGGGATATAAAATTCATCTTTCACTTCGGTGTAGCGGGCGCTCACTTCGTTGTAAGAGCCCCAGCGGTGGCGCATCCACTGACGGGCCACATAAATAGGACAGCAAATATGAAACTGAAAATAGCAGTGTTCAAAAGGGGTATGGTGTGCATGTTCCATCAGATATTTAATCAGTCGTTTGTCTTGTTCCGGGCCTTTGGATACGGCGCCGAAAGATACGCGGGCTGCCTGTACAACGCGGTCATCTCCGCCCATGAAATCAATTAAACGGACAAATCCTTTGTCCAAAACGTCTTTCTTTTCCATTGATTGTGCCACAAAGATTCTCCTAACAATTATTTTAAAATTTCCACCACAGAACTTGTTCCATCTGTCAATACTTCAGCGGTTAAAAGGGCTTCGTTCGTGCAGGCGGTATCATATATAACTCCGTCTAAAGGAGTTATTTCTTGTGTTTTTAAACGACCTTGTTCAAAACGGATCCAATGAATTTTTCCATTCTGGTATTGGCCGAATGTATTGGATAAAATTCCCAGTTTGGAAATATTTTCCACGGCGGCAATTTGTATATCGTTTGCCGGGCCAAATACCTGCAGGGAGGGATAAAAGCGAATGATTTCTTGTTTATAAGCAATACGGTTGGGTGTAGCGGCAAAATCATCAGCGCTCTCCGTGCGTTTTCCATTTTCTAAAATCATGCGAATTTTCCCATTGGAAGAGGTATAAATCAAATTGTTATATTTTTCATTTTGGACTGGATAAAAATTCAGCCCTAACAACCAATTGTGTTGCGTGGAAAAATTCTCTTTTCCGGCGGAAAATTTCCCTTTTTGGTAAATTATGTTTTTCGCATTTCCCGGGCGATTAAAAGTAACAAACGGTTTTTGTCCCCAAAGTGTTTTTTGAGAACCACATCCTAGTTCTTTCACAAAATAAGGCAAAGTATCGATTTGAACGAGTTGGTTGTTTTTTACGGCTAATACCAATGTAGAAATGGTTTGCCTTGCTTGATCATATACGGGTACAAATAATTGAGGAGTCCCCGTTGCGGCTATATCTTTAACAGAAAGGGTAATTGCTTTTTTTCCGACGGGTAATTGGTAAGATAAAACTTTTTCCAAGTTTTTGTTTTCGCCACGTTTCCAAACAATTATTGCGTTGTCCTCACCCAAAGTAACCAAGGCATTTGTGTTGTCCGGTAACGCTATTTCATTCACACTGATAATTATTTGTTGAATAGGGTTGTAGCGAACAATTTGATGAGAATCTTGCGAAATGTTTTCTGTTTCTGCCTGTTTTTCGTTGGTGTCTGCAGTTGAAGTAGCTTCTTGTAACACCACTTCCTGGCCTACTTTCACAGCAGAAGTTGCAGGTAATTGCCCGACGGCAAAAAGAGGTTGCACTTCTATAATCTTTCCTTCGGAAGAATAATTATAATGGACACCTAATTCTTTGCCTGTTTGCGGATTCGTTATTTTTTCTTCGGATAAAATAACTTTAAAAGAATTGCCTTTTTGAATGGGTTGCTGGGCGGAAGAAATATCCATAAATACTTGGCTGCCTTCTACGCGCACGATAGTAATTTGCGCAAAAAGGGAAACAGATAAAAGAGAAAAGAAAGCGGTTAAAAAACCGGACATAAATTTTTTCATATAATAATTGTATAACATTTTTTGCCGGGGGAAACAATGAAAAATAATTTTGCGGACTTGGTGGAAACTTTCGCCATTTTACGTGGGCCGAACGGTTGCCCATGGGATAAAAAGCAAACACACGAAAGTTTGATTAAAAATCTACGTGAAGAGAGCGAAGAATTAATTGCCGCCATCGAGAAAAAAGATGCCGACAATATGAAGGAAGAATTGGGAGACGTTTTGTTGCAAGTATTACTACATGCCCAAATTGCCAAGGAAGAAGGATTGTTCTCTATTGACGACGTTATTCAGGGGCTTTATGACAAGCTTCATTATCGTCATCCGCATGTTTTTGGAGACGTGAAAGCCAAGAGTGCGGAAGAAGCTCTCGCCGTTTGGAAAGAAATGAAGCGCAAAAGCCGGGAAACAAACTAGTTCTTTTTATTAGTAAAAAAGCAAAAAATAAACCCCCGCATATCAGTTCGGGGGTTTAGCTCATTATGGTCATCTTCATGACTCCATGTTCCTCGCTTCTAGGGAAACTCTGCATCCGGGTCTTCACGCAATCGGTAAGCACGCTGTGCTTACGGCAACTGCAACCAAGGACGTCAGGCTCTTCCCAAGTTGCTTACATACTTACTATAAGAGTTTTTTGAAAAATTTCAAGGGGAAATTTTAAAAAAATTTTTACCGTCGAAGATTAGTTGATTTTAGCCAGTTTTTTATCCAACCATTGTTGAAAAAACGTATTGTTGAGTAATATAAAAGGAGTCAAGAACATGGTTTTATAAATTGTGGAACGCGGAATTTTTACGCGTTTCTGCGGGTTTAGCAAATCGGGTTCTTCTGACAATTTGACAAAATTGTCTGCCGTCCATAACATGGGCCACGCAACGGAAGTACGGATACGCGGTTGTGTTTTGGGTAACAAGGAAAAATAACGTTTTCCCTCGGTTAGGTTATCTTTTCCCCACCGAATCCATTTTTGTTTGATAGGTTCAAAACGGGGCGAACTTGATGAAGAAAGAAGTTCGGTTGTAGAAAGAGAAACATTGTTTAAGTCGGTTTGGGGAAAATAGCAACGGCCCATTTGTAAATCTTTGGGTAAATCACGCAGGATATTCACGATTTGTAAGGAATCTCCCACCCGTTCTCCCAGTTGATAAAACAATTCTTCTTCTATGGATATGGGCGCTGCATGGTAAATGAGTTGACTCCAAAAACGCCCGGGTTTTCCTCCCATTAAGCGGCAATAATGATATAAATCTTCCTCGGATGGAAAGGCTTTGGGAGTAGAATTTTTTTTGTGGGGGAAATAAGATAAATCAATGCGCATACCTTCGCAAACGGCATGAACTACTTCCAAAATAAAAGGCTGTAGAGAAGATTCAATGTTGTTATAAATTTCTAAACACGCTGTTAAATGTTTAATCAATTCTTCTTCGTAAGGATTCTCTGCTTTGCCGGATATTTCACTAATCAGCTGCTTTTCTTCTGCAGCGTTTTGTGTTTGTACAATTGTGGGAAATTGGGAAATCCAAAATATACGCCGCTCGGGTGGCAATAATTCTGTGTCGGCAATGGTATCGGCGTAACGGCAAAGTAGGTATGCGATGCCAAAGGCCGGACGTATTTTTTGAGGAAGTGCTTGGACGCTTAAATACAAACTGCGCGAAGTGTTTTTAAGTAAGGTCTCTATTTCCATGACTATAAGATAGCATTTTTCCACCTTTGTGTAAAAATAAATAGTGTGCGCGCGTGCGCGCGTACGGGAAAAAAGAAAGTTTGCATATTTTATTTTAATTTGATATACTAAATACAAGTAGTAGATGTAGTTTGAAAATTCGCCAAGTTTTGACCGCTGCTTTTAAAGCAAGTCAAAATAAATTTATTTTTCCGACGGGAAAAATGAGAGTTGACAAAAGTTTGTAAAACTGCTATACTAATTATATAGGAAACAAAAACGGATTTGTTTCCGCGGAAGTTCAAGAACCCTTTTCAAAAATAAAAAGAAAGTGGGTCTTGCTTTTTCTGTCTTTTTTTGCTAGACTATATAGGTAGTCGGAATTGTTCTTTAAAAGTAATAACAAAACTTCTAAATTGTTTATAAACAGAAAACTTTCTGGCAGCGAAACTCCACCTTATATAATAGAAAAGGTTCAAACGGAGGACTGAGCCCAGCCGGTCAAGTTAGTTTTATAAACGAAATAAAAATACTTAACGTTAAATCTTACCCTTTTGGCTCAAAGCGGCCGCGATCTTCTTGAATAACCAAGCAGATATATTAAAAGATTTAACATTTGCAGTAAAAATGCTTTATTAATCAAGTAGCCACTAAGCAGGCGCACGTCGGGTAAAAAAAATGCTTGACAAATCCTGAAAAATATGCTTAAATAGTAGTGTAGTAAGAAATTGACAAGCCAAGCAGTTGAAAGAAAAGCCTTTCAAAATCAGGGCTTGACAACTTACTAAAAGTTTGTTATAATATCTTTATAGCAAAGAGGCTATAAAGAAGTTAAAAAAATTTCCACTTGCTTTTTTCGAAAATGAAAAACAGCAAATGGGGAAATTTCGCTCTCTGAAAATTTGACACAATGTGCGAATGGGCAATTTGAAATGGAAACCGCAAGGTTACATTCAAGGCTCATTTAAGTTAAGTCTTATACTTTAAAAATAAGACACCAAGTTAATTCAAACAAGTAGAGTCAAAAGTCAACAGCTCGCTGTTAACGATTAGTTGCCTTTAAACCGCTTGCGATTTAAAGGTAATTAATTTTAATGGAGAGTTTGATCCTGGCTCAGAGTTAACGCTGGCATCGTGCATAACACATGCAAGTCGAACGGGACTTTGCTTTGTAGCAATACAGAGTAAAGTTTAGTGGCAGACGGGTGAGTAATGTATG
>JAEEGL015546633.1_pt1 | contig 21489 bp, 17 predicted proteins | sample 9134231 | NCBI WGS metagenome assembly JAEEGL01 (sample SAMN16246548, study PRJNA631951) | gut metagenome | biome: gut microbiome; feature: rumen; material: fiber-attached | host: Bos | place: Iran: Karaj | collected 2018-10
CTCTGATCCTGTTCACGATAGCGCTCGCCCCTGCGTAAGACTCTGCCTTTTTTGTCCTTTCTGTACTTTGCCATACGCAGCCTCCTTCTTTATTAATAGGAAAAGAAAGAAGCCCCTGCTTTGGTTATTTGGAATAAACCATATTGATGCCTTCCATAATAACCTGTGTCATAGTCATGGAATGCAAATCGGCGTATTCTTTGAGTCTTGCGTACTCTTCTGAAGTTAGTCTGACTGTAACCGGACTTTTCCTTGGGTTTTCTGCGAAAGGATGTCCGACCTTTCCTTTAGGTTTCTTTTCTGCCAACTCTAGCACCTCCTTGCATCTACTATATATTATAATTGGCGTCTGACGCCTATGCAAGGGCTATTTAAAGATAGTCATCAATAATTCTGCAGGTCTTTTCCAGATAGTCATCGATAATATCCGGGTTTACCAGAACCATCTTTCCAACCTTGTGTGTGGCATTAGCTTTCTTGGCAAGCTCCTCAAAAGTCTTCTGGCACATATCGTACATCTCCGCACCAGTAGCGTATCTTACATACCTCTTCATCCTCTTTGTTGCTTCCCTGTCATATACCTGAACGTCCTTAAATTCTTTCATAATACTCTCTCCTCTTTGATATTATGCAGCCGCATGGTGCCTGTTCCTTTTCTGCATAGCCACCAGGCAGTGCATCTTTACAATACTTTTTAAACGATAGATTCTCATCTTGCAGGCCTCATAAGAAATCTCTTCTTCCCGGGCTAGGTCGAATAGGTCAACAGTCCCTTCAAGATATCTTGTGTACAGTCTGAATTCTTTAGGCATAAGAAAACCAATCCTACTCTTTACCAGTTGGAAATCTCTTTTCATAAGCATTATGGTATCCAGTTCCTTTGCAAACTCTTCAGGATCTTCGGTCCACTTAAGGGCAGTGTCATAATCACCCTTCTGAAGCGCTGAGACGATCTCATCCTTTGCGATCACCTGATTAAGTGGCATATTGATGATGCTTGATGTCTGGACCCGCACCCCCAAGTCATCCAGACTCCTTCTTCTGTTACGAGCACTGTCATCACATATATCCTGAATAATCCCTGCCTCATAGCTCCTTACCATATGCTCAAAAATCGCATAACGCTCAAGAATGATATCGATGCGCTTTTCATATGAAGAAACTCCGTAGATATCAACAATGCTTTTCAACACAGCCATAACCACATACCTCCTCATTCCCCAGTAAACATCTGTATTTATTAGCACCAATACAATTCTAAAGCTGATAAATACTGCCCCACAAGAAACAATGCGGTTACTTCCGTACACAATATGGCTACTCCTACAGCTCTCCCAATAGCCTTACCTGATCCACAGCAATCTTTCTGACGCTTTCAGATCTGATGCCCTCATAGGCCATGACCATTTCCCGGGCATTGTCTTCATCGGGATCATCCCCCTTCAGGATCCAGTCTGTAGACACATTGAACTTCCGGGAATAATCCAGAATCAGATCCAGCGGTACATCTCTGTTGTCCCGCTCATAGTGAGACACGGTATTCTTCCCGCCGAGCCTGAATTCCCTGGCGATATCCATCTGGCTCAGACCCATGCTTTCCCGAAGGCTCCTGATCCGTTCCCCGACCGTTCTTCCGTATAATCGCTTCATACTGCTCCTCCTTCCTGATATTTACTTTTGAACGAGGAAATGATAGCACGGAAAATGCAGAAAAAAGTCCCATCTCGGTCCAGCTTAGGTCTCAAATTAGTCTCATGAAAGTCTCACGATAGTCTCACGATAGTCTCGTGTAGGTCTCGTGTACTTATCAAAAAAGCCGTCTCACCATGTTAATAGTTCGACAGCTTTTATGACAATCATTTCTCATTTGCTTTTTCTTTGGCTTTCTTCCACTATGACGCTTATCTAATATAAGAACATTCTCCTACCAGGAAAAACTATTTCTCTAGGTATTGCAATTTATTTTTCTCATTGCCGCTACAATACCTTATTCCATCCATGAATATTGGGCAATTGTCTCCCCGAAATCTATTTCCGTTTTTATCTTCTAACAATACCGACGTCGAAGCCGATATGATGATGCATTCTCTCGCACTTAGAGTTACCATTTTCCCATCAACAGTCTTCCCTTCTTGTCTTTTTATCTTTCTACCAGCAATGCTCTCTCTACCTCTAGGCACTCGATCAAAACATCCCCTTATTATAGAATAAGAGTTGTTTTTCATATCGTATTCGTTATCTAAGTATTGATAATCATCCACATCCTCATCATATTCATCCTCGCCCACACTTTCAGAAAGGACGCAATTTCGTAGCCTCTCATCAAATAGTATAACCACCAAATTATCGACTTTCCCTTTTAGAGCACATTTTTGGATTATGCTGCTATAGTTTAATTCAAAAAATGGATAATACATATCTGATATTTCTTTTGTTATTCCCGCAATATACTTGAGATCAGCCTCCACCAATCTATCACTAATTTCCTTGTATTTATCAGTTTGTGAACGAAGAAACTCTACTTGACTATCTATCGAGAAATCTGTTTTATGTTTTTCTGCATCGCGTTGACGTTCACGTATATACAAGCAATCATAAATTGCTTGCTCATCAGGCTGCACGTTAAAAATATCCAACAGCCTTAGAATAACTTTCCGCTCTATATCTCTATCATTCCCTGATTCAGAAAGTGAACCATATAATTCAAATACCTTTTCATATGCTTCTTTCTCGTCTCGCACTTCTAACCATCTATGCAAGATTCCTGTAAAAAAGTAATCTAATATATCACTCGCGTTAAAGTGCTCCTGCAGTTCCCGCTTGTTTCTTATAGGAACACCATCACAAATCAGATTAAACTTTATTTTTTTAGGCATATTCCAGACCTCCATCATATCATTATGCTAATAATATAGGGTTGAAAGTTGAAAACGACTTCTTAAATGTTTCCTTCACAGACTCAAAAGCGTTCTTTATTCCCCGTTTGATTGCATCCTTTGCTTCTTTTACAACTGAATGAATTTTGGTTCTAATCTGGATCCTTACTTTAGAAACAGCCTCACCCACTTTACTTCCCGCAATGAATCCGACAACTCCTCCAATAAAACCACCAATTGCTGCGCCAACCGGTCCAAAGACCATACCTATTGATGCCCCTATTGTGGCTCCTTCTACTGAAGCTACCATTCCTGCTATAAGTGCTGTAGATGTGATTTCTATCTGTTCCATACCTTCTTCAAAGCTAAGCTCACCGTCAGCCATTTTCTTCATAATCTTTAGGTCTTCAATTGCTATATATACAATATCTGCGATTATACTTACCGGAGTTCCTTTAGGAATCAAATGGATTATGCCTTTTTCTGCTGCTACTTTTATAGCGCTTGCAATAGTTACTACAATAGCACTGTCCTTTCCTGTTTCCAAAGCTTTCCTTATTACGCTTCCCCATTCTATTTCTTCACCATTGATTATCTGTTTTGCCAATTCAAATCCAGCGCCAATAGCCGCTCCCAATACTGCTGCTATGCCAATCTTCTTGCCAACACCATGAAGAATGTCCTGTACCTTATATTCATTCCAGTTAAGATCATTCCAATTACCACTTTGGGCTTCATCACGCATCTTCTGTGCGTCGGGCTTTGATAAAGGATTGCTCCTTGTTCCATCCGGAGCTTCTATAACGTCTGATGCCTTACTCGAAATCTCATCGACCTGGTCGCTCGGAACAAGTTTCCGCTGTCCCCTATAATCATTTGAAAAAGCTGCTTCTGTTTTTCCAGGAGTAGAATAATACTTGGACTGATATCTCCTTACAATATCTCCATTACCGTTCTTTATTACGATATCTACAGAGTTTTTGTTATATACACCATTTGCAGGTTCTAGTACATACGCTCGATATTCGCTCCCTGCTGCCTCAGCATTAAGATTAAAAGTCTGCGCATGATACTGCTCTGCAATAAATCCATCAAGACAGATACTCTGGTTGACATTCCCAGAATTAGTCAAGACAGTATTATAAAGATTCTCATTAGCTAAATCGATGGCGGTATCAAGGCTTTCCAGATGCTCTACAGCATGAATATTATTTCTGATTTCAAAAAACTGCTTTGTCCGTGACTCCAACCATTGTTCTTTTGTACGACCATTGTCCAAAGCTTTTTCTAAATCTTTTCTGTTATCTGAATTTATCTCTACTTCTTTTTCTATATCATGAACATATTCTAGAATCTCTTGATTGCTCTTATCTGGAAGATAACTAGCAATTTTCTCCGGAAGCCATTCTTCAACTGGTCTATCTGTGTTATTTGCATATGTTGACAAAAAATCCTTTATTATTGTTATCAACTCAGTTCCATTCTCTTGCGTAATAACCGGTTCGAATTCATCACTTATATGTAACTCTTTATTATCTTCCATTACTCAAAAACTCCTTTCATTTACTTGCTGGTTTAATATCCATCTTTTTTACAGCATCTCTAATTTCCCGAATCTTGTCACCTAATGTATCTGAAATAGATTTTGTGTTATCCATAACTGCTTTGATGTCAGCAGTACTCAGTTGAATATTCTCTTGCCCATCATCTACCGTCTTTATAAAAGCATTCTCAATTGCTTCCTTAACAACCGCTTCAATATCCGCCCCACTATATCCTTCTGTTTTCTTTACTATAGCGTCCAAATCGATAGATCTATTATATTTTTTTCGTTTTTTAAGATGTATTTCAAAGATATTTTTCTTCTCATTTTCATTTGGCAAGTCCACAAAAAACAGTTCATCAAATCTACCTTTTCTCATGAATTCCACAGGAATTCCAGAAATATCATTTGCAGTTGCAACTATGAAAACTGTATTTCTCTTTTCTTGCATCCATGTTAAGAAGTGTCCAAATAGACGTGTCGTCACCTCATTTCCACTTCCATTTCCTCTGGCACCACTAAAAGCTTTTTCTATTTCATCTATCCATAAAACACAGGGACTTATTGCTTCTGAAAGATCCAACGCCGTACGCATGTTACTTTCGGATTCACCTACATACTTTCCTAGAAGTCTGCCTATATCTAATCTCACTAGTGGTACGTTGAAAAGGCTTGCTGTCGCCTTTGCAGAAAGGCTTTTTCCGCATCCAGGCATACCAATAATCATAATGCCCTTAGGTATATCAACACCAAATTCCATAGCCTGATTGAGCTTTGCAAATATTTTTTCTTTACGATTAAGCCATTCCTTTAAATTATCTAATCCGCCAATGTCATCAATTTTCGTATCATAGTTTATTATCTCAAGCATTCCGGACTTTTTAACAAACTGCTCTTTTTCTTTTAAAACCAGTTTCTGATCGTCCTTATCAATTGTTCCACCATTCAAATATGCTAATCTGAGGATCTGCTGAATTTGAAACTCATTCATTCCTTTAAATGAAATCGCCAAGTCTCCTATTATGTCATCAGCAACATCTAAAGCATAATCACTAATAAAATCTTTAATTATTTCTTCTATCTCACTTTTATCCGGCAATTGTAATTCAAAAATGGTTATGTAACTTTCCAGCTCTCTGGGAATTACAACACTATCTGATATTATAAAAATAGTGGCATAATAATCCTCGTTATAAAGCATAAAGTCTGATATTCTTTTAAGATAAGAAATAATAACGGGATTATTCAATTCATGGTTTATATCTTTTAGAACAAAAAAAGTATCTTGTCGAGCGCCTTCATCATAATGCCTTTGGAAGAATTCTTCCAATCCACATTGATAGATCTGACGCTTTGTTCTAAAATCCACAACCCCTAGGGCATTATTGTATTCAATAATCTTATTTCCTTTACCTTGAATATTTCCGGCTACAGCACTTATATACTCATCAATCACATGAAAATCATAGCTTCTAATAAATATTATTGGACGTAATGCGTCCACATATGATGACAATTCATCTATGTTGTTCCTTCTCTTCATAGTTTTGACCCTCTGCTCTATGTCCTCTTATGTTGGCAATAGTCGGACGAAATCTCCTTGCGACCTTAACCACATATCTATTCCGTCACCGAACACCTCTGCCTCAAATATCGGATTCCCGTTAGTTTCTCCAATAATTTTTGCAGTTGGAAGCCTATCAAGCACCGACTCTACAGAATAACCCGAATACTCAAACCTAACCTTTCGGAGCTTTCCAGCAAACATAAACTGTATTCTCTTCCTATACTCTCCTTCTTCAAAGCGGTTTCTATAAGGTGTACTGAAATGTTCACTTGTCACCTCCAAGTCCTGAATTCTGTCAATCCGGTATATGGTCGGATTAGCATCCAGCGGATCAGCAAAGGATTTCTCTTTATCAATGCCTCTCACAATACCGGCAAGGTAAAAATAGTACTCCGAGAACAGGATTGCTAAGGGTTCCACTTCTCTATCATGCCCCGTTTTTCCCTGTATCCCCTTATAGAAAAACTTGATTACAAAATGTGAATCAATAGCATTTCCCAAAACCATCATCTTGTCCAATACATCAGGCTTTCTCGTGAGTTCAACATAATGAAAGCGCTCATTCTTCATAAGATTGTTTACGAGCTTTTGATTCTTCCTTGGCACACAACAATCAATAAGTTTTGAAATAATGTTGTTCATTTCCTTTTTGGAAAAAGCTCTGCTAGACAGCAAAATCTTGCACGTTGCCAAGATTTCATCATTAGTGAGCATCACATTTTCGGCCTGCTCTATTTTGTAACACTTGGATGTGTAGTCATAGACCAAATTGTTAGGAATACCATCCGTCATTGCCTGTTTGTCCAAGAATGCCCTTATATTTTCAATGTCTCTTTGGATACTTTTTTCAGACACATGAAAGCGATCCGCTTCCTCTGCTTTATTGATTGTTCTCCCATTCATAAGCCGGGAGTATATAGACAATTCACGATTGCTTTTGCCTTCCATATTTAAATCCTTCCTGTCACTTCTTGTCATATTATTATTCTAGAAATAAATTGGACAATTATTGACCAAAAAGCTGTGAAAAGGCTTAAAATTCCATAAATTCCATGGATAAAGTATATCATTTTAAAAATGTAAATTTATTAATATTGTGATAACAAATAATTAAATCATTATTATACTTGCAAACAAAAAGAGGGAACCAGCATCATGCCAGTCCCCATATGTGACGCCCTAGTTTCTACAGCCAATTAGTCATCATCTTCTCCACATTCCTCCAGGTATTTCTCATGTACCACCTTCATCCAATGTGGAAGCTCGCCGTAATCCACTTCCGCACGCTCAGCTTCATACTTCTCTTTGTCTATTTTTTCAGATTTTTCGATATATGCTGCACATTCCTTCTTAGCTGCTTCTATAAGCTCTATTTCTTCCTCAGAAAGATCGAGCTTGCTGAGCTTCACCTTCTTTGAAGGGTTTATACATACTCTCAACGGATTATGCTTTTTATAAAGAGTTTTATATCCAAAGTCTTTAGCTGCAACATTAAGCTCGTCTACAAGCTCATTGTCAAGCAATGAAACAGGCAACATCAAATCCCTGTCTTTCATATATAATACCAAGCTGTAAACTTTGAAGTCCCAAATATCTCTCTGCAGATCATTCGTGTAATTGCCTGCCCACTCTGTTCCGCGAGTAATATGCCTTTCCAAGTCAAAAGCATATGTTTCAATGCCAATCTCTCCTATGGCTTCCCTGAATACTTCTTCGAAATCTTCATCGTATAGCTTGGCGAAATCATGCAATGTATGCTTCTTTCCCGATTTCTCAAATCTCTTTATGGCTCGTATTGCTTCTTTTCTCGTATAACTGGTTTTCATCTCTGGCATAAATATACCAAACATAGTCTCACCTCCGGCGCTTAATTCGTTCTCATTGATATTTCTTCCTAGGATAAGTACAGTATAAAAACGAATTAGACAATTACTGACCAAGTCAACAAAGTTTTCTAAATTATTTATCCAGCCTCCAGCCTCCAAATCACCGGCTAGTTACCTTCACATATTTCCATCCTTGCAGCATGCCCCATAGTACTGACACGTTACACAAAAGCACCTACATCCTCTATTGTTCCTAATAACGCAGTTCTTAATCCAAAACATAAATCGTTTCATAGCATTGTCCTCCTTGTTGGGTGAACCCTTATCCCCATCTCGGATTCCTTTCCTACCTCTCCTACACCCATATCATATAAAACAACTTGGACATTTATTGACCTAACAAAAAAGCCGCATCCGTGCGGCTTGATTCTGCTTTGGTTCAGCATTATTCAATTGTCTTCAGTTAATATCCCAGATTCTATGTCCTGTCGCTCACGCCTTTTTGCGTAACTCAGCATGAGTACTCCAAACAGGACGATTGCATCTTTCTTCTTTTTAAAGTAGGTACTCCTTGGTATTTCAAGATCTATATATATTGATTCATCGCTTTTAGCGTTATTTTTGCCTCTCAAGTATGCCTTATCAATAATAGTTTTCAGAAGTTTTCCTTCCAGGTCCCGATCTTTTTCCGGATCATAAGCCGTATCATCTACAATACCATCAACCATGTACGCAATCTTATCAAGGGTCATTTTGGCTTTTTCCATGAACCATTGTGCTCTTACAACTGACCAAATGAACTCCCGACATTCCTTTTTCCCGCAATTCATCCGATTTTTCATAATGTTGATATAGCGCCTTCTGATGCTTTGTTTCTGCTTCACAATCGCATCTTCATCCAAAAGTTGTTCAGAAGCATATGCCTGTCCACTTCCATATCTGTTCAAAAGAGCTTTTGCTATACAATACGTGTCTTCGTACTTTACCCCTTCCTGTTCACAGATTTCTTTGGCCAGATCATGTGCCATCAATCTGCTGATCTTAATTATCTCATCACACCTCCCTTCTCACTTGAATATTCCTCCTTACAAATACCCTGCTCTCTTTTCCCTCTTTAAGATAAGTATTGATTTTATCAAAAAACCATACAAGTGGCGTACTGACCTTGTTCGCAATTAGTTCGCTTTTTGTTCGCGATTTGTTCGCAGTTCGTTCGCAGTTTCCTTGTTATTACTTGGTTTCTTCATCCTCTATCTGCCGCGCATGGCTCCACATGAGGACACCAAACAAAGTAATGGCATCTTTTCGCTTTTTATAATAGGCTGTCTTCTTTAGGTGGAATTCATCGAATAGCTGCAGTTCCGACAGATATTCCTTCTGCAGATAGTTCTTTTCCAGGATCTTCCTGTAGAGCTTTCCATCAGGCGGAAACTCCTCCAACTGGTCCAATATGAGATATATCTTCTCGTCTATCCAACTCACGGACAGAGTGTCCCATACGAAGGGCTTTATGCTTTCCCATTCTGCATCTTCCTTTACATTGCTCTTGGATGAGGAGGCAAACGATCTTACTATTTCCAAGAACTGCTTACGAATACTCTGTTTTTGTTTACTGATGTCTTCCTCCAGGATCTTGGCAGTTCCCGGCAGCTTAATGACTTTAGCATCCTGATACAGCGTGAATAGAAGCTTGGTCATCTCGTATACATCAACCGGATTAAGGCTGGCACGCTCACACATAAAGCAGATTCTCTTATATGCATCAATTGTCCTCATAAGACTCCTCCTACATATAGAAAAAGAGAAGAACAAGGAATTACCATCCTCATTCTTCTCAAATCAGGTTCAATCATCTTTATCCATATTAGTTATCTTCTGGAGATACGTCCACATACTGTCAAGAAAACGCTGCCTGTTTCTGCCACCATAAGTCGAAAGAACGAAGGTGAATGTTTTGCTGTCGTCTTCCTTCTCTCCTGATATCAAGTATCTGACGTCAATTGGCGTTCTTCGATATAGATATAGTATTCTATCCGAGGTCAGGGAGTTCTCTCCCTTTATGTATTTCTGGTACTGTTGTACGGTCACATCAAGCTCTTCAGCCATCTTCTTCTGTGAATAGCCCAGGTTTTTTCTGATTTCTTCAAGTCTCTGACCAATTGCAACAGTATCATTGCTTTTACTCAGTCTCATAAAATCACCTACCATTCACTTTAAATAATATTAAGTAAATGGTAGGTTTACGAGCAACTATTGGTATTTAGTTTTTATAGCAAAAGTTGCATATATACTGTTAGAATTCATCCTCAAAGTCATCAGGAGCAAGGCCAGCATCCTCAAGCGCTTCTCTTCGCTCGTCCTCCTCCATGAACTCCAGCTCATCCCTATCTAATCCGGCAGCTTCAAGTTCATCTTCTTCGTCATAACCGCCCCTTCCGGAAGCAATTCCATGCTCTTCATCAAAGAATTCCTCATATATCAGCGCCGCCTCAGCTGCATCAATCTTTCCATCGCGGTTAAGATCAAATGGTGAGTTTCCAAATACTCTATCGAATGGTCCTGTCATAGTTATTCCTCATTCCATACTAGTTTTACAGTTCTCCAAAAGCACATCAAAATGTGAAATTATAATCACTTAACAATGTAGTCCTGAAAGAGCTCTCTTAATTCTGACATTCCTTTTTCAAAGAAATAATCACAAGCCTCTTTGTAACCCTCTTCAAAAATCCACAAATCCTCTTTTTGACCATCTTCCTTATCCTCAGGTGAATAGTTAAACCTATAGTAGTCAATCATCGCATCCTGCCTTTCACAGGTATAGTTATAAACTCTGTCATAAAAGCTCTCTGGAATATCAAGCATGTACTCTTTCAACAAATCTCTGATTGAATCCAAAGCAGGGAATAGTTCCTCACTAGCAGCTCTCATTAATCCAGGTATTACCGCTCCTGACTTCAGTCCATCTTCATAAAAATCATAAGCATCAGATATCTCGCTCTGATGATATGCTCCTCTATTTACATAATTTAAGCATGCAGCATATATCTCTCTAACTCTTTCCCTTGTATATAATGCCTGTGTTGAACCATCAAATGTGTTTATAGTAGCTGTACTCATTGTATCTTCCTCCTTATTGAGCAAAAAATGATAATCTGTTTCAAAAAAATCTCCAATTTTCTTGACTTGCTCAAGATCAGAAGGACCATTGTATCCGTACATCCAGTTTTTAATAGCCTCGGTGCTTACGCACATCTCACCAGCTATGTTTTCCATTATTTCAACTTTCGTAGTTTTCTTATGTGATTTATTCATAGAAAGCTTCTTTTGGTTAATCAATACCTTGAATTTTTCTGAATCAAATTGATACTTTGTTCCTTCTTCCTCGTAAAGCTTAATTGCTTTCTTCATGCAAGTCTCCTTTCTCTCAGGTCTGCGCTTTCCTTTGATGTTCTAATCGTATCATCAACATGATTCAGAAAATAGTTAGACATAAAACTACAAAAAACTATAAAATCCTAAAACAATACTGCTACTTCAAACTGAAAAAGGGGGAGCATACACTCCCCTATACGCTCATAGTAATGATGACTCTACTAATTCAACATGTACTTTCCTATCCACAACGCTTGTCACAAATCTAGTAAGAAGCTCTCTATTCCCTTCTGTGGCAACAGGATCATAATAACCCTTTTTTAAGCTGACAATGACTCTGTCTCCTGGAAGAGTGTCAACCCGTGAGTGTTGTAAACTCTCACGTAATGGTTCAGGTGCCTTAACGCATATCTCATCCCACTTCTTATAAAGATCTTCCATCGAACATTTCTCAACAGAGATCTCCTCTTGAATATTATCTGATGATTCAAAGAACTGCTTCAGTACATTATAAAGCCCCTTCAATTCTGCTTCTGTAAAAGTACCACCTTTTCCACACTTGCTATAATCCGGCGACCAGTCTCTTATATCGTATTTAGCTTCCTTTCCGTGCCATTCTACGAGGTTCAGTTCTTTTTTCCAGCCTTTATCCGAAGCAGATAGCTGTCCCATCTGCTTCAGAATCACAAAATTATCACCCTTTATTGGTTTGAATACGTCCGACATTTGAACAATCTCCTCACTTTCATTGGCCTTTGGTTGCTTACGGGGCTTTTTTGTCTTAGTTGGCATTGTAACACCAATATAGTACTCTTGGACTTTGCGAAGGTACTTTTGATCCGCAGCATAAACAACAAAAAATATTCTTCCGAAATCATTTGTAATTATGCCTACACACCCTTCAGCCCCATAAGTGTTCATTATGGCGTCGATTGCGGCATCTACTTTTGTTGGTTTCATTCGCCATTGCCCATCTTCAAATTTCACAAAAGGCTTCATGGTCTTAGCCAAATTATCCTTTAATATGCGCATTAATCCCTCTTTTATGTATAAAACACTTTATACTATTAGGTTTGACATGGTACCGTAGCAAGTTATGTATGCCCCTGTTCTAGCTCTAGTTAGGCCAACATAGAGCAAACATTTCTCTTCTATTTCAAACTCTTCCAAAGATACATCATCGGAGAAATCGCTACGCACCCCATTCGGTAACGCCTTATTATTTACACCGGCTGCAAAGATATAGTTAAACTCCAATCCCTTTACCCTGTGCATCGTAGCAATACGCACCTCATCCCTGGAACGATCATCCACTTTATTTGTTGTGATTTCAAACACATCGATTCCATTATTTCTAAGGCCGTCTTTATAAGAATTAATCATCTTGTGTGTTCTGGCGATAATGCAGATATCCTTCCTCGGAACTCCTGCCATTTCCAACGCCTTAATCTCCATCACGATAAACTCTAGTTCCTCCTCCGGTGTATTAAATCTCTGAATTACCGGCTTTTCTCCATGAGTCAGGGATTGGCAGTTATCACCGTCATCGTATTCCTCATCCATATCATCAAAGGATATACCCTTAAGAAGTCCAAAAGCATACCTTCTAATTTCTTCCGTTGTTCTGTAATTGATGCGAAGCTTTCTTGCTCTGCCTCGTACATTAATACCACACTTTGAGAGAATCGCCTTATTACGATAGATTCTCTGATGTGCATCACCGACGATAAAAATGTCATTTTTATGAGGCTCACCTGCAAGAGCTCTGATCAACCGAAAGGCACTAGGGCTAAGATCCTGTCCTTCGTCTACAACGATGTGCTCATATCTTCCGGAAGAAAACTGTTTTTCCAAAATGATACGGCATTCATACATAGCAAACTCAGAATCGCGAAGTTTCCGTTCATCTAGCAGATTCATGTATTCTTCAAATACTTCCCAAACCTTTATACGTTTAATGCGGTCAAGACGAAGGCCCCTTCCTATTCGAGAAGCCTTGATATACTTTTCCTTCGTATATGCTTCCTGCGCCTGTACAACCTTAATCCACTCATCAACGTAGAAATTCTTTGTGTAATCAAGCGCACCACCTGCTTGAGCAATAGCATCGTTCCAAACCTTGTCCAGCTCATCACCATAGGAAATATTGTATTCATAACCCTGATCATGAAGGAATGACGCTACCCATGCATCAAGGTTGATAACTTCAATTCTCTTCATCTGATCAATGGATGTAATCTTACGAAGATTCTCCCGGATATCATCAGCGAGATTTCTGGTATATGTAGTAAAAAGTACCTGCTTTCCTGCAGGTAGGTCTGCCGCCAGTCTCTTAGCTCTATGCATTGCCACAACGGTCTTTCCGGTACCAGCTCCGCCCAATACTCTTGCCGGACCCGAGAAATCACTGTTGACAATCTTCCTCTGAGTCGGATGAAGAAAGATTCTCCACTTTTCAAGTGGTTCTGCCATTATTCGTTTCAATTCCTCTTCGCCATCCACGATAACAAAAGATTTCTTACTGGTGTCAGACTGAAGCGCTGTCGCAAAATCATCTGCGTTAACATCTTCAGGCTGATCCTCATATAATGTCTCAATCACTTCATCGTAATCAAAACCATGAGCCAGCCACTCCAACCCTTCATAAGCATCCTCTGGGATACTTTTCTTCATAGCATAGAACTCACCCAGATTCTCCAAGTTCTTAATCATAGGCAGCTGCTCTTCTGGGAGTCCCATACGGATTAACTGTTCGTCAGCGTACTTCCCGAAGAGAGATTCCTTCTCGATTTGCTTCTCAACAGTCACTTCCTGAACATCAAACACCTGCACACCACCAGTAACCTTATTGATCGAGCATTTTTTTCTCTTTGCCCAGGCATATGCTTCATCATGATGGTCAACCCAGAGTAGCATATATACATTTGTATCAGGGCATCTTACCACAATTGCTCTGTAAGTATCATCAATACGAACAGAGCATATATTCTTATCAATCCCTTCATCAATTTTCTCATAATTAATTCCAGGCGAGTTTGGATTTGTTCGGAATTTGTTAAAAAACTCCGTTGCTTTTCCCTGCCTCTGTTTCGGTAAAGACGCAAAAGAGGTCAGAAAATCTGTCGAAATTGCAACCGTGGGCTTATCCATCATCCTTCACCTCCAAATTTTTGTAAATTAAGCTCTTCGTTCGTCAGCAGTATTATCCATCCCTCACGCTTAAACACTTCTGCGTAATCCTCTTGTTCTGGCAAAAGAAGAACGACTTTCTTCTCAATCCATGCCATCGACGCTTCTCCAATAATGGCTCCGTTCTTATCATTTTCAAACTCGAAGCCAATCTCATCAGGTGCTGGAATATGGTTCTTAATCATCTCTGTAGCACAAGCCTTCTCAACATCATCCAGATAATCGTATATATCTTCCCATCCACTCATATCTGTATCCACAACTGTACTACCAGGAGTGCTGTCAACATCAGACGCACCTAGATCACTCGGGATTAGGGCTGTATAAATAGAACTATTGATTCCTTTCCTCGTCATAAACAACGCTTCTTCAATAAACTGCATATTATTGGAAAAGCTCAAATAGCCATTCCAGTCTTTATTGTAATTATCCGTGCGGCTATCACTATCATTCAGTATGGCAAGCACCCTGATAGGAGCATCCATCTTCTTCTCTCTGTCATCCATAGAAAGCATGGAATACACCCACATATTTCCTAGCGTCTGTCTTGGTTCCCACATACCGTAGATAGCTTTGCCATATTCATATACCCTTCTAAAGCTATCCATACTCTTATAGGCGCTATTCCAATCGACAACCTGAGCATCATATATATCCTGTTTGTCTATCAATGTGTAATCCAGCATAGAGAAAGCAAACGCTTTAGCATGAACCTTGAATAATTCTTCCGCATCAGGACGCCCCAGGTACTCAATCAACAACTCAAACGGAGTCTTCTTAGATGGAAGGAGATGCTGCGCATTCATCGACTTTACATATGACATATACATTTTTGCGCCATTTGCCAACTTCTCATACACCCAAGTATCAGTCTTGTAATCTCCCTTTGTCCTAAATACATCCTGAACATCGTTATAGGACAGAGACCATACTCGGTACTTGCCACTCTGAATAATTGCCATACGTTTTAGGAAATCATCCGCCACATTGTCCTTATGGAAAGTGAAGCCGTCAGTAAATACAGCCACTGGCTTTTGACTACCCGTAGTACGCACTGGCCAAAACACGAAATCCGGACGGCATTTTACAGCCACACCCTCTGCAGGGCCAAAGTCCACTTGTGGCTCGATATCCCATGTGCATTCTCCAATTTTTAGCGAATATCCTTCCTTCTCGTTTACCAGCTTCTTGTTTACTTCTACCATCCTGTTCACGGATCCAAGCCTGTTCAGTGCTTCAAGGAACTGACGTTCCAATTCACTACCAATCAACGGATTGGTGTCAATCAGAGATAGATTTTTGATTTTCTGCAAATTGCCTTTTCCCGACAGAATACTCTTAAACATCGAGAGTGCAGATCGTCTTGAAATCTCGCCAATATGCTGACTCTGCCTGTATGCGTAAAGGCACTTATAGCATCCATCCTTATTCTCATCATCTTTACAGGAACACGTCTCCATAGTATCTACGGCAAGCTGCATAACATCAATCATGCCATGCTTGTCGTTCATAAGCTGCCTTAAGTAGCCTGTTCCACCAGGGACAGTATCATAGATCACCAGGTACTGATTCTTATAATCCGCATCAGGAACAGGGACTTCACTTACAGTAGCTCCAAGATGATCGATATTACCAAATTTCTTCTTCATCCCTAGCATAAACGCTGCCACAAAGGATTCTACTCTCACGTTGGATGTATCCAGCGATGTCGCTGGCACAAGAATACGAATCGCCTCTGTCGTAAACTGCCGATACAAGAAAAGACACTCCTCATATGGCTCCTGAATTGGATTCATCTTAGTATCCTTTATCACACGACAGTACCTAGTATGCTGAGGTGACTTATTCGGAATTTGAACCTTCCCACAAAACTTACAAATGGAAAATCCCTTACGAACAGCCTCTCCTCCTGCTACACAGAGTTTCTCCCCGGTCAGATCCTTTTCCCCAAAGTTAATCTCGCGCATAGTAGCTTTCTTAACAAACTCATAACCAAATGGGAACTCAGCATTATCCATGCGATATGCAGGATCAATGTAATTATCATCATCAATCTCTACAAGCATTTCCTTGTTATAGAACTTGGTGGTACGATCATCACTGTCCTCAGCATTCACGCTGTCCTTATATCTCATGTTCGAGTACACCATTTGTACTTTCAACATAGGTCGCACCTGTCCGGCATCTCCCCATCCGGGACTTCCGCATTTTGGACAAGCAACATGCGAAGCGCTAGATAAATCCTGTTCCGCGTGTGAACACGTCGGACATAATCTCCAACGTTCTATTTTCCGTGTATTCAAATCAATTTGATCAATATTCAGCCTCTTTCCACCAGCATAGAAACTATTCATAGGAGCAAATTCACTGATGGCCGATGATGCAGAGCGGCTATATTCGTATGTATATTTTTCTCCCTTGGGCTTATCTCCTTCTTCCGATGCTTCTGCGCGGAAAAGGATTGCCTTCAACACAATTCCCGCTTCTGGAAATGCATAGTTAGGTAAGAGACCTTGATCGGACATGAACTCAAAGGTTTTTCTCTCATTTATGTCATGGACCACCCTGCCAAGAGCAGCTTTTTCACCTCGAAGGTCTGCCATTTCCTCTTCAAATGAAGAATCCTTTGGCTTGCTTTCCAGTTGCTTTATCAGAGAATCCAGTTCATCTATATTAGCCTGGATAGCTTTCTTATGTTCCTTGATTACGCGAAACTCTTCAAATATCCTGCTCTGAAGTGTCTCACCGCCTTGCCCATCTCCCATAGCAAAGTTAGTGATCTCCTTCTTTGCATCTTCGTCCAATCCATCTTCGCCTCCTGCGCTAGCACTAAAGGTCTGTATAAATGTACGCACCAGTTTAGAAAGGTTCTCCTGCACATAATTCAGGTAGTTGAATGGGAATCTCTTCTTGTCTTTAGTATCCAATGCCATAAGAATCTGATTCAGTTTCAGTGGCACGTCAGCCTTTCCTGTTTTTACCCAGGAATCCATGCAATACGCCATGAACTGTCTGGACAACACTGATGTTGCTTTTAAAAAAATCCTCGGAGGCTCAACGTTCCCCGTAATCATTTCTTCCGGTTCCGCATAGAAATACAGATCATGAGGTCTGGCATTTGCCACAGCAATCACCAGGGAATTACCATCAGTTCTTCCGCCACGGCCAACTCTCTGGGCATACTGTGCCTGTGCAGGCGGTATAGAGCACAGTACCACCGTAGACAGGTCTCCGATATCAATACCCATTTCCAGTGTGGGAGTGCAGGAAAGAAGATTTGCATCCCATGGCATCTGGGCACTCTTTTTCTTTTTAAAGGTGCGTTCCAGTTCTTCTCTCGGTTCTCTTTCAATAAGTCCTGTGTGTTCTCTTGCAACCACACGAACCATCTCGCCGTTACTGTATAATTTTCCGTAAAAATCAAGACCTTCATCAGGAGCTTTCTCATAATGTCCGTGACAAGCTGTGCGTAAGCAGCACATTCCTTCTGTATAGCGATGATTCTTCTTTGCGACAGTGATCCGGTTTCCGCATACATTGCAGACCATTTGTACAGTATCGCGGCTAACTGTCGTTTTTTCATAACTGATTCCCCATGCGGGTATATCATCAGGCCCTTTTAATCTATCAACGGTGCCCACTTCCGTCAGTTCATCCATCATCACGGAAAGGACCTGATCACAGGCATCCTCACGGTGCACGATAGGCAGATATTTATTTATCCACTTTCCATACCAGGAATGTCTGGATATATCGTCAAAAAACCATGCTTTCTTCGTTTTGCCTCCTATAGTTAAAAATTTAGGCGCATTTCGTCCTTCACGCATACCCGGAAGCCAATTATTATTCTTATATACAAAGCGATTACCGCCATTTTCAACGTACGGAATATAAATAGGATTGGAAAAAGCACCATTCTGTTTCATTGTGAGAAGGACGCCCATAATCATCCTCTCACATTCTTCTTCACTTACATCATCCAGCAGCCCATGTTCACTGACTATCCTTTCAAGTATTCTCTTCGCGGCACCATCTAAATCAAATGCTATCACACAGCATCCTGATTTTTCCAAGGAACGACCAATACGGGCAGACATACCAAATTCAAGCATCATCTCATATTCAGCCCTTTTGACAACCGACTCCATGAAGTTAGTACCATCCTTATCAGCGACCCAAGCCCCCTTACCGATCAGATTGTCATAACCTCTCATCCATGTAAGCGTAGGAGCAACGAAGTAAGACAAGAATTTTTCGTTCCCCATCTCATCTTTCCAATACTGTACGCAGTCCTCCGTGAAGCCTTTCAGCGACTTTTCAGCTTCCTGCTTCATGTAATATTGCTGCATAGCAGTACGCAATCCAAATCTCCATGTCCTAGAGTTATAGAATCCGGCATGATGTGATGCATCCTGTACATTGTCTGTAAAGGCAAGCATCTTCTTATCATCATTAAAATGCGATGCATAAAGCTCTGATATACTTGCACTTATTGCTGTCGCGCTTCTCACACCCATGATGGCAAGACCACCACGACTTCCGCAGAACGGACAAACAAAGTTCTTTCCTCTACCGGAACCAGAAGTCTCTGGCTGGAATGTCCATACAGGGAAAGTTCGATGTCCCTTACCAGATAACTGTTCGTCACGCTCTTCAAGTGAAAGCTCCATGTCTTCAGGTGAAAGCACCTGCCTTTCATCCATAGATACTTCTGCACTTTCATCCTTCTGATGAGGAAAGATAATGCGGATTCTCGGGTCACAGTCAAAGTATAGATTATAAAAAGTTGAAAGATCTCCAAGCTCGATGCTTCCCATTTCATTTACAATTGTCGCCCACCCAGTTTCTCCACAGTCACGACAGTTTACAACCGGCAAGTAATGCTTTGACTGCATCTCATTCAAATCTGATGCTATGGCAAAATCAATACCTTCATTATCAACTTTTGCCATCAAACGGCGAAGCTCTCTCATCCATACCTGCACCTGCACAGTCAGAAATGGACGAAGCTTCCCCTGTGAATCATACGTTCTAGCGTAAGAGATTAGAGCATATAATGCCTCAAGTGCGGACGAACCGTTATCTCCAAGTTCCGCAAACTCAGGAAATCTGTCTTCCAATTCATTGGATATCATACTGCTCTGGAGATATTTACCTTTCGCCTTCGTAATCACCTCTCGGAATACTGTATGCTGCTTCAAGATAGAACCAAGTTTTACCCTAGCATCATCACCAGCTAGATTATCTTCATTGTAATCCTCAATCCAGGCATCTGCTGCCATACGCAAATATGCATCCATATCATCTTGAAGAGCAAGTGAATCCAGCTTTCTAATTGTCTCTTTATCAGGAATCTTAAAATACTCTACTTCCTCACCATCAAAATATTCCTCAGGAGAAAGTCTATCCTCTGTGACTATAGAATCCTCTTCAAAGACTTCTCCAAAAATATCCTCTGCATAGTTTCGGATGTTACCGTTGCTTTCTTCACCTCCCATTGTCGCAGAAGTGCCAATGCAGCAAAGGTGCCCTGGCAATATATTCAGACGAACTTTAAGTCTTCTGAGCAGGCAGGCCAGATCTGTACCCTGGGCACCATCAAAAGTATGTAGCTCATCTACCGCTATGTACTTAAGTGTCTCTGGCTGATTCCACTTCCATAGATCAGCATCCTTCGGACGTACAAGCAAGTAATCCAGCATCTTATAGTTAGTCATTAAGATATCTGGAGGTGAGGCCAGAAGAGTTTCATGATCCGTGATAACCTTGTCTGGCATCATCATCTTAGTGGCATTCTTCTCTGATCCCCCGACATACATTCCGACCCGAACCTTTGCTTCCTTCAGCTCAGGGCTAGTATTGATCAACTCTGCCATACGCTTCGCCTGATCTGCAGCAAGAGCATTCATCGGATATATAATCAGTGCCTTGATACCGTTTTCACCACGATGTCTGTAGCAATACTCCAGTATCGGATAAAGGAAACATTCTGTCTTACCTGAGCCGGTTCCTGTAGCTACAAGTGTTGACCTACCGTCTTCTCCAGTAAGTCTCATAAACGCCTTCTGCTGATGAACATACGGCGTATAAACCGGATGAATAGACTGAAAGATGTTCTCTGCTCCTTCAGCTACACGGAATGGAAGCCTTACCGCCACATATGGCTCATGAAAGACTATCTTTGGCTCCGACAGCATATTCTTTAGAGAATCTTTAAACACCAGATTCGTTATTGGAAATGTTGTATTTATATAATCTCTTAGGCCACTCTGAATTTGTCCCGCTAAAACTGAAGGAATCATAGATAACTCTCCTGTATCTTACTATCTAAATCTCTCTTCAAATGATGCCCACACTTCTTCGTAATCTTTTTCACGATCACAACAATCAAATGGTGGGATTAACGAAATAGTCTTAGTAACAGCACTTACCTCTGTCACATCATCTTCAAAGGTCCTTTCAATACTACCCGTTGTAACTTTACAGACTTCATCCCACTCTTTTCTATTGAAGCAAATTGGAGTTTGCGCCCTACCAGACGCAAAAACTATTCTTCCTGTTCTATCATAAAAAGTTTCTTTCTCTTTATCTCGCAACACAGGAAACTGCACTTTATATATGGTTACCAACTGTTCTAATGTCATCCCAAGTTTCATGGCATAAAGAACATCGATTTCAACCAATAATTGACGTCTGGAAAAATCATCTCTTGCAGGAATATCATATCTCCATTCTTTACTCAATCCAGAAAAAGAACCACCATCTAATCTAGAATCATTCTTTCCCCAGCCATCAGATTTATAATCCTCATCCCAAAGCAAACTCCACAAATCTGCATAGTCTCTTGTTAAACAGTTCAATAAAAGGACTCTAACAAATACCGCCTTATCATATTTGTCGTTTATTACTGGCAGAGACATTATCGTGTTGTAATTAATATGTCCCTTTCCAATGCTTCTCACGAAGAAATCATACGGTAAGCTAGCTTCCGCCCCCGCCAAAAGAATCATTTTTCGATAATCTTTAAAACACGTACTAAAAAGCGTGTTAACATGGGTGGCTTTTGGCGGAATAATCGCAGACGCAAATGTTCGTTCTGATGAGCAACCTACCATC
>JAEEGL010772509.1_pt1 | contig 21488 bp, 14 predicted proteins | sample 9134231 | NCBI WGS metagenome assembly JAEEGL01 (sample SAMN16246548, study PRJNA631951) | gut metagenome | biome: gut microbiome; feature: rumen; material: fiber-attached | host: Bos | place: Iran: Karaj | collected 2018-10
CTCATCGGGAGTTATTGGATACAAATATTCAAGAGATTCAAAAGGCTATAAGGAAATACTTGGATTTTCTAAGCCTACAGAGCAGGAACTATATACTGTTCTTGAGGCGAATGGCAATATATCTTCAAAATACAAGAAGTTTATTCGCGAATTCATCCATGACTTTTTGACCTTATATCCAGATGCTGACCTTTCGGTTTTTAAATACAATTTGCAAACACTTGTGGTTGATGAATTGACTGAACGACAAATACAAATGAAAGCAATGTCTATTGGCACGGTTGCCTGTTATTTGAACCAGGAAAACACTATTTGTGTAAATGAAAATAATAATGCTATGGATAAAACTTCAGATGATTATGTTGTCTTGATTCATGAACTAATGCATGCCTGCAGAATATGCAAATCAAAAGATGTAAATGGTCAGATGGTTTCAATCAGTTTTTACAACGATATAGACATGGGGTTGTACGAAGATGAGGCTTTGATAACTTACTTTGCTTATGAAATACAGGGCTTGGGAAAGAAACCTATCTATTACACATTCCAGTCAAACATTTATAGACAAATCCTGGAGGGAATGGACTACGATGGAGCTGATTACATGAACCATTCAGTAAACTACTTCATCGAAAAATTGCAGGAGAAATTTGATAAAAACGGAGTTGAGATTCCTGCATATCATTTTGTGAATCTGGTAGATTCCCACGCATATCTTCACTATAAAAACTTTGATGATGCGGAGTACAATGATTTCGAAGATATGTATAAGGCAATAGTGGACAACTATGCTTCGGCTCATTTGACTTCAAGTATGACTTATGAAGAAACAGAGAAAGAATGGAACAATTTCTGGGATGATATTTACTTCCATGTGGCTGAGCTTATTACACCATATGAGGGGTTGAATCAGGATTGCTTCAGACCTTATTGGGAGGAGTATGTGGATAAGTTGGGGATTGCTTCCTAGGGTATATGATACACATTTATAAGGAGATATCAGTATGTATGAATTTTTAGAAACAAGCACAAATCCAATCGTTCTTGAGTACAATGACAAATACGATAAATTGTCCCATGAAGAATTGTTTACTCTTTGCGAGCAGGGAGATCCAGAGGCGTTATATGAAATAGGAATTAGATTTTGCCGAGGATTAGATGGAGAGGAAGTCAATGCGCCAGCAGCGAAACAGTTTTTTGAAATATTATTAACTAAGCAAAGAAATGCCAGAGCAATATATTGGCTGGCTGCGATGTACTTTGACGGAGAGTTTGGCGAAGAGAATAAGAAAATATGTGTTGAATGTGCAGAATATGGATATAAGTGGGGGGACGTTCGATGCGGAGAATTGCTTGGAGTAATTTATAAAGACGGTGTATTTGTAGAAAAGGACACTGATAAAGCTATAAGCTTGTTAAAAGAAGCCGTAGATAGAGGTGATTTACGAGCAAGCTATCATCTTGGGCTTTTGTATAAGGATATGGAAAACTACATAAGTGCAAAATATTACCTTGAAAAAGCACAAGACGAAGTGGTCAACTCTTATTTCGTATTGGGATTGCTTTATCTAGATGGACTTGGAGTAGAACAAGACCTTGAAAAAGCCAGAGATTATTTTGAGAAGGCACGGGAAGGAAACATTGCAAGTGCTTCATATTTTCTTGGTGAGCTCTATCTTGACCAGTTTGGTATTGGGTACGACTTTGAAAAGGGAATAATGTATTTGGAGGAGGCAGCAAGCCGTGGCTCTGAAGAGGCATATAGCGCTATAAGTCGGGCATATATTGATAAACCAGCCAGCGATATTGAACGTGAGAAGAATCTTAAAAAAGCCGAAGAATATTTGCAGAAAACATCGGGATTACAGAAAGCAATTGGTTATCAATCCCTTGGGATGGCTTATATGTGTTCTGGACTCCCTGATGCTGCAGCTAAGGCGATGGAGTGTTTTAACAAGGAAAATGAAACTGGGGATTCTAGTAAGGCAGATGAACTAGAACGTTTGGGAGCTAGTAAAAATGCTAATGACCAAAATAATAAACCTGAACCGGCCAAAACTGACAGATCGAATTCTTCCCAAAGTGGAAATAAATCCTCAAATCCTTTAGAAGCTGCATCTAAAAAGATAAAAGATATTAAATCGAAAGTAAAAACCGCACTAGTGATAATTGCATTGCTTGCACTATTTGCAACCGTGATGGATAATAAATCAAAAGAGGCAAGAGTTGTTAACAGAAACGAAAACCGTTCAGTACAAACAGAGCAAACCGAGACTTCATATCCTGTAGAAACGACTGAAGAAGAGACGTCGGATATTCAGTTTGGAGATGAAAATGTTCAAAATATAGACGAAGTTCTTGGTGAAAATCAATGGAATGATAACGATAATTCATGGTTGGAAGAATTTGGCATATATGCAGATACAGTTGAAAATTATGAGGACAATTTAAACCCAGATTACTATAGATTCTATGATGCTGGGATTACAGATTTCAATTTTAGATATCCAGCAGGTCTATTTAATTATGTTTCAAAGAACACAGAGAGCTTTGAGGATGAATATGGTACTAATGTTGAGACCATAAGATTTACTGGTTCAAAAGGAGCTGAGTGTATTTATTCTCTTTCTAGAAGACACGATGGTTTGGATCTTGAGCAGGCAACCGGTAAAGTACACACTCACGAATTTAATAGTTTGGTAGACGCATCTGATATTTTGGTTAGTTCCACAGAAGATCATGGAAAAGTTATAGTTACGGGCTGGACATCTGATGGAAGACCTGTATATGATCTTACAAAGATTGAAGGTGACTACGTACTTAGAATGAACATTATTCTTTCACAGTATATCAGTGATGAGGATAAAAATTATAAAGGTTATATATTTGAAAATCTGTATAGGCTTTGTGGCTTTGCTGATTCAAAATATTCACCTAGAAGCTATCAGGAGTACTTGGAGGCTAATCAATGAAAAATCGCATCTATGTGTTAATTGCACTGTGTCTTATGACATCGCTTTTTGTTTCCTGCGGGGAAAAGGATAATACTGAAATAATTACCGATGGTGGACAGCAAGAAATGCAAGAATCAGTATCAACAGAAGGTGAACAAGAAGAGTTGCCAGAGCCTGAGCCAGAAATACTTCATTTTGTAGATGTATTTCAGCAAGAATACGAGGTTGAGATTAATCCTAATGTAGCAAAAAAACAATATGTTGATGAAGGTTTTGTCCATGACGGAGATAAGCTGACATATAAGGATGATAGCTATACATCAAGACTTGGAGTAGATGTGTCCCGACATCAAGGGGATATAGATTGGCACAAGGTAAAAGAATTCGGTGTTGAGTTTACTTTTATTCGTGTAGGCTACCGTGGATATGGAACTGTTGGAAACATAAATCTTGATGAACGGTTTAGAAAGAATATTGAAGCAGCACAGGAAGAAGGAATAGATGTTGGAGTCTATTTCTTTGCTCAGGCAATAAATGAAGATGAGGCAAGAGAAGAGGCTGAATTTGTAATAAATGCTTTGGATGGATATGATTTGCAGCTTCCAGTCGTATATGACCCGGAAAGTATATTAGATGCGCCTGCCAGGACGGATGATGTTACGCCAGAACAGTTTACTAAGAATACAGAAATATTCTGCAAGACTGTAGCTGAAGCAGGTTACAGCCCTATGATATACAGCAATATGTTGTGGGAAGCTTATGAATTAGATTTGGAGCAGTTGTCGGATTATCCAATCTGGTATGCTGATTATGAGCCGTATCCACAGACCCCATACGCATTTGAGTTTTGGCAGTATACCAATGAAGGGAAAGTGCCTGGTATATCAGGGGCAACGGATTTAAATATACAGATAATTGCGAAATGATGTCTATAGGATGCTTAAGAGATAAGAGTTAATGGATTTCTATATTCTGAACTATAAAATCCGTGCACCTATTTAATTTGAGATTGCTGCTACCACACTTTGGACAACAGTCTTTGAACTCATGACGTGTGAAGCATGCCTTGCATTCACGGCATAATACAGTGGATTCTTTTGTCTTAGCATCCACCTTAACTCCCGACAAGCAAGTGCCTTCGCTCATCACCTGAAGATATTCTTCGATAATCTCAGGTACATAGTCGCACTGATCTCCAATTAATAAATGAATTTTATCTACATGGCTGGCGCCGTTGGCGTCAGCCTGTTTTTTTACCAAGTTGAAAACATATTCTGTAACAGCTAGTTCGTGCATGAGGTCCTCCTGAATATATAGTGAGCTTATTAAAGGATAATGCAATAGATAAAGATGGTCAATCCTTGGAACATGTGAGTTTTGTCCTGTTAACAAGAATGTTGATATTAGGCCTGAAACTAAAATGTCGGATAAGCTATTTAAAAAAATCATTGGAGAATTGGAAAGTATCAATTATACAGGGCGTATTGCGTTGTTTTCAAATAATGAACCTCTTCTAGATGATAGGATATTGGATTTTAGCGAGTATGCTAGAAAGAAGCTTCCGAAAGCTAGGATTCATATGTACACAAATGGTACATTGCTCAAATTAGAAATGTTTCTTAGGCTTATAGATAATGTAGACGAATTGGTGATCGATAATTATAGTGATAACCTTTCAATGATAACTACTGTTAGTGCAATCCACGAATACTGTATTAATAATCCCGAACTTATTTCAAAAGTAACAATTATGATGAGAAAGTCTTGTTTTTTGTTGCGAACACTAGTTATATTTGGAGCAAACCATTGACTATTTTTTAGCAACTATGCTATCATAATTAATGTGAAAAAACTGTGAATATTTTTGGCAAACTCATCCAAAGGTGAGGACGCAAAGCTATAGGGGCTACACCTTTTTGATTCAAGGTATGCCAGCCAGTTGTGTTTATTACTAGCTGGTGAGAGTTGTCACCAGCTATTCTTGTTTTACGTAAAATTTTAGAAAAGGATGGAGAAAATTATGTTTAAACGTGATGGAGAAGATGCAATCATAGGATTAGTCATTGGAATAGCAATTATTTGTTTCGTTCTATATATCATTTTCTGGCTGATTACTATTTTTGCTGGTGTTGCAGCAGCAGGTGGAACTATTTTTGGTGGTGGATCTGCTATTAAGAATTACTTCCTTTCATTCAAGGAAAATGTAATTGACAGCAACAGAAAACCTGCAGTGGCAGTTTAGAAGTATAGTTATAGATAGGAGGGAAGGTTATGGCGTCTGCACCACAACCTGCAAAAAAGAGTTATTTTTTTGGTAAAGGCTATTTAGATGTACTTAATACAATTAAAGGTGCCTGGTCTAGAAATTTTGATTCCATTAGGGGATTTAAAGATAAGATAGTTGATGCTAAATACATAGGTGGAAAAACATTTTTCTTCAAGTTGATTCTCTATGTATTGGCAATGGTTTCTGTAATAGTTTTTGGATCAATTATCACAGCAATTGTTAGTGCTATTAATATTGCTATTGTCTTAGCTGTGATGGTTGTAATTTATATCGGATTTTCAATCATTTGGCTTACAGACCGTATATATTTAATGCACAATAAAATCTTTACTGCATGTCATGAATGTAAAGAAAAATCACTTATTCCAACATACATTTGTCCAAAGTGTGGAGCGAAACACACAAACTTAACACCGGGTGTATATGGAATTCTTAAGAGAACTTGCGTTGGAGAGGATCCAAACTCTTACTGCGGTGAACAGCTTCCTACCACATTTTTCAATGGAAGAAGAAACTTAGAAGCGATTTGTCCACATTGTGAGACTCCTCTTTCAGACAGGGAATCAGTACCTATTTGTATTCCAATTGTTGGTGGGCGTTCAGTTGGTAAGACGGCATTCATTACTGCATTTTCAAAGGAATTCTTTGATGAGGTTGCTCCCGCTAAGGCGTGGGAAACAGAATTTTACAATGCAGCTAAAGAGGGCATCTAGAGAGATATTGAACAGGATTACTCTACTGGTAGCACTCGAATGACAGACAGACCACAGGATATCAATAAGGCTAGTTCAGTATCCTTCAGCTTTTTCGTAAAGGGATCAGAGTTTAAGCCAGAGCGTCTTGTACATGTGTATGATATTGCTGGCGAGGTATTCACTGACAATAGTGAGAACGAAATTCAGAAGCAGTACGAGTATTGCCAGGGTATTGTTTTGGTAATTGATCCTTTTGCAATTCCTTCTGTTAGATATAGATGTGAAAGCCAACTTGCTCCAGAGGATATTGCTGGTATCGGTAAAGCGGATATTAACGGAATTGTTGATTCTTTCCTTAATAAGCTTCGTGAAGTTACAGGCTTAAGCGACAAGAAGATGTCTACAGTGCCTCTTGCAGTAGTTATTTCTAAGATTGATTCTGCAGGACTTGTAGCAGAGGTTGGCGATGCTGCTATCAGAACAAAGATGGCTGAGTTCCCAGATAAATTCACGGATTACTATGATACACAGGATTATCTATGCAGAAAGTTCCTTAAAGAGAACGGCATGGAAAGCTTCTTAAATAATGTTGACTTGAAGTTTAAGGACAATCGATTCTTCTCATGCACCGCAATAGGTCACACGAGAGACAAAGGCCAGTACAACCCACAGGGAGTATTACCTCCAATGCAGTGGTTGTTCGGTAAGGCGGATGCGAAGATGGCACAGAGTTGGAACGATATCAAATTTAATAAAAAAGTAGCTAAACTGGAAGAAACAGCTTAGCTAGGAGGAAATATGACAGATATAGAAAACATGGAACCTACCATGGAGGAAGGGGTTACACCTGAGGATGCAGCTGTAAAAGAAAAATCTTCTGAGACTGAGGCACAGATGGAAACAGAAGAAGTGGTAGATTTAGTGACGGAAGAAATTGAAGAAACTGCAGAAAATACAACTACAGAAGATACAACTACAGAAGATACAACTACAGAAGATACATATTCAGAAGAGTCTGCAGAAGAAGAGGCAGAGACTTTAGCTGATGAAACGGAAGTAGAAGAATCTCAGGAAGAGACTTCATCAAATCAGGTTGCTGCAATTTCAGAGAACCTAGTGGAGTTAACAAATAAGGTGGAGGAAATGAATAAGCTTTTCCTTCAAAAAATTGCTCACACCACTCATGAAGAGCAGATAGTAGACCAGATGCATGCAGAATTGCAGAAGTACAAGCAGGACATGTATGCACAGATAGTTAGACCTATTCTCATGGATATTATTGAGATGCGTGACAGTATTCTTAGGGTAAGCGCAAATTTTGCATCAAAACCTGAGAATGAGCAGAATGTTCCGTTACAGACATTTAGCGGTTATGCATTTGATGCTCAAGATATTTTAGAGAGATATAATATTACTATCTATAACAGTAAAGAAGGTGATGAATTTAACGCTCTCAAGCAGAGGGTAGTTAAAAAGGCTACTACTCCTGTTGAGGAGTTACATGGTAAAATCGCTGAGAGCTTAAGCAGTGGTTATGATTATTTAGGCAAGACCATATCACCTGAAAAGGTAGTAGTGTATGTATATGAAAAACCTGTAAATGCGGAAGGAGAGTCAAATAATGGCTAAGTATGTTTTTGGTATTGATTTAGGAACTACATATTCATGTATTTCATATGTAGATGAGACAGGAAGAGCAACAGTTGTAAACAACGCTGAAGGAACAAATACAACACCTTCAGTAGTTAACTTTGCAAGCCCTAACCAGGTAGTTGTAGGTCAGGTGGCAAAGGAAAATGCAGTTATCGATCCAGAGAACACCATCTCACTTGTTAAGACATTAATGGGTAAGTCAGATTTCGCAATTAACTACAATGGTGAGGACAAATCTCCAGAAGAGGTTTCAGCGTATATTTTAAGAAAGGTAGCAGAGGATGCTTCAAAGCAGCTTGACACAGAGGTAAAGGATGTAGTTATTACATGTCCAGCTTATTTCGGAACTGCTGAGAGAACTGCTACAAAGAACGCCGGTATTATTGCTGGACTTAATGTTCTTGAAATCATCAGCGAGCCTACGGCAGCTGCATTGTACTATGGTTGTGCTAAGGAGCAGTCTGAAAAGACAATCCTTGTATTTGACTTGGGTGGTGGTACATTTGATGTAACTATCATGAGTATTAATTCTGAAAAGATTGAAGTTGTTTGCTCAGATGGTAACCACGAGCTTGGTGGTAAAGACTGGGATGAAGCAATCATGAGATACCTTGCTGAGGAGTTTATCACCCAGACAGGATTTGATGGAGAATTTGATGAGTATGCTCAGCAGGATATGAGACTTAAGGCTGAGAAGGCAAAGCAGCAGCTTTCTTCTAGAGAAGAGGTTCCTGTTATGCTTGATGCAGCAGGATTAAGAGCTCGTATTAGCCTTTCAAGAGAGAAGTTTGATGAGCTTACATCGACATTACTTGCAGAAGCAATTGATAAAACTGATGCGGCTATCGCAGTTGCAAAGGATAAAGGCTACAACATTGATGAAATCCTTCTTGTTGGTGGTTCAACAAGAATGCCTCAGGTAACAAAGGCTTTAGTTGAGAAGTATGGTATGGAACCAAAGATTCTTGAACCAGACGAGGCTGTTGCGAAGGGTGCTTCAATTCATGCTGTTAATGTTTATGTTAACAATCAGAAGAGTCTTGAACCAGGTGCAACAGGTGAGACTACAGTAGAAGTCGCTGGAACAACAAAAGAACTCAATGCTGACGATTACAAGGAAGAACTTGCTGTACAGCCTGAAATGATGAGAATCGGTGGAACAACACAGAAGGTAGTTGTTGCAACTACAAAGAGTTTTGCCCTTAAGGCAATCGTTGGCGGCGAGGAAAAATGCTGTAATATGATTATCAAAAATGAGCCAATGCCAAATGGTGCAATTTCTGTTTCTAAGGAGTTTGGTACAGCTCAGGCAAATCAGGAAAATGCAGAAATCGTTGTTTACGAAAGCGACTTTATGGACGAGTATTTTGCAGTGGATGATGATTTTGTCTTGGGAACAGCTGTACTTGAATTACCAGGCAATCTCCCAGAGGGAGCTCCAATTGAAATTACCTTTACATTAAATACTGAGGGTATTTTGGAAGTAAGCGGTGTTGATAAGACAACTAACGGAGAAGTGCATGCTACTATGCAGTCTAAGGGCATCATGGCAGAAGAAATGGTAGATGAACTTAAGGAAAAATCAAAGAGTATTGTTGTAATGTAGTTACTTTTTATCCCGCTATATATTCAGCGTTGAATGTGTAGCGGGATTTATTATGCAGGAGAGAAGTATGGGAATAAGAGTTGGAATTGACCTTGGAACAACATTCAGTGCAGTTGCAAAAATAAACGATGTTAGTGGAAAACCAGAGGTAATTAAAAATAGCTTCGATAGTCCAATTACTCCATCTGTTCTTTGCTTTGAGGAGAATGGAAACGTGCTTTTTGGTGAAGATGCAAAAGGTATGCAGGGAATGGGAAATACCAATGCAATTGCATTCTTTAAGCGCAATATGGGAAATGACAATTTCTGCGTAGAATTTTTTGGGAAGACATATAGCGCTACAGATATATCTGCTATTTTTTTGAAGAATTTAGTCAAAGAAGCAGAGCAGTCTTGTGGCGAGAAAATAGATTCAGCTGTTATTACAGTACCAGCATATTTTACTCATAAAGAGCGTCAGGCCACAATTGATGCAGGAAAAAAAGCAGGACTTGAAGTTCTTGCTATTATTAATGAACCGACAGCTGCAGCCTTTGCATATGGTCTAAATGATAAAGAAGAGGAGCAGACGGTATTAATATATGATTTAGGTGGTGGAACATTTGATGTTACCATCGCAAAGATCAATAAAAACAAGATTGATATCTTAGGCAGTGACGGCAACCACGAATTAGGTGGAAAAGACTGGGATGATTGTATCGCAAGATATTTAGCTCAGCAGTTTAATGAAGAATACGATGTTGACATAACAGAGGATGATGAGATGATGGCATCCTTGCTTGTCACAGCAGAATCAGTTAAGAAACAGCTTACATCAAAGGATGAAGTAACTGTACCAATCGTGTTCAAGGATGTGCGTGGAAGTGTCACCATAACAGAAGAATTATTCGAAGAGATTTCAGAATTTCTTATAGGCGCAACAAGAGATCTTACTGACAATTTAATAGAATCAATAGGACTCTCATGGTCAGATATTACTGGAGCTATTTTGGTTGGTGGATCCACAAGAATGCGTATGATTCACAACTACGTAAAAAACATGTCAGGAAAGGAACCTCTTTCAGGAGTTAATGTGGATGAAGCAGTAGCACTTGGCGCTGCAATCAGAGCAAATATAGACGATTCCGGAAAGAGTATCACACCTACACTGATGGGCTTACTTGGAGGAAAGAAAGCAATCCCTGTTATTGGTGCTAAAGCTGTATCGGATGTTACAGCTCATGCTCTTGGAATGATTGCTGTGAGTGAAGATGGAGAGCGATATGAGAATAGTGTGATTATTCCTAAAAACACTACTATTCCAGCGGAGAGAACCCGTTCTTACAATTTCCGAACAAGAGCAAAAGACAATGAACTTGAGGTATATGTGCTTCAGGGGTCATATGAGAGACCTCTTGATAATACTATTCTTGATAAATATACAATCACAAATATCGAGAAAACAAGCCAGAACCCATCGGTGATTGAAGTGTCATATAAGTACACCTCAAATGGTGTGGTTGATGTAAGTGCTGTTCAAAAAGAGACAGGGAAAACTCTGCCAATTAGAATTGAAAAAGTTCCAGAAGACATGAGTTGGACAGACGGTTCGCCAAAGGATCAGGTTGCAGCTCCTCCAGAGGTAGAGGTAATTCTTGCAATAGATTTGTCTGGTAGTATGGAGGGAGAACCAGTACGAAAAGCCCAGGACGCAATGAGAGGCTTTGTTGATGAACTAGACCCTAATTTTGTAAAGATTGGTCTTCTGACCTTTGCAGATCGCTGCAATATGACAGTAAGACCTACTTATGACTTTAAGAGTGTACTTAATGGAATCAGAAGAATTGAAGTTGGAGTGGTGGGGTATGGTAACCGTGCTGAACCATTCACAGATTCATATAATGAATTAAAGCTTACAAGATTTGACAGAGATAAAGAAATAATTAGATATTTAGTTGTTTTGACAGATGGTGTATGGAGTAATTCGTCAGCAGCTATCCAACAGGCTAAAAGATGTCACGAAGAGGGAATTGAGGTAATGGCATTAGGTTTTGGGGGAGCTGATGAGAGATTTTTAAAACAGATAGCATCAACAGATGAATTTGCTTCTCTTACAAACTTGTCAGAACTAACAGGTTCGTTCTCTAAGATTGCCCAGGCAATCGGGGATAGCACACCAGGTGCAGGGATAAAAATGATTTAGCGAGGAGACTGATTTAATGGCAGGGATTACAGATAATTGGTATTTAATTCTTGAATTAGAGTTTGACCCAAATCCGGTAACAGACGAGGCTGTTATAGCGGAGAGGATAGAAGAGAAAAGAAAATTCTGGTCTAATAAGGCTAACGATTTCAACCATGGTCCTGAATATAAGAAGTATTCTCAGATGCTTCCAGATATAAAGAGGGACATGATAGGAGATAAAAACAAAAGAGCCGAGTTAATCAAAGATGCCTGTGAAAAGACCTACGGACCTATTGATAAGAAACTTAAGATGATTAAGAAGACAGAGATTCCGCAGGATATCATTGACAAAATGTCTAAAAAACTAAAAGTCGATGCTGAGGTTATCAAAAGAAGGGCTGATGTTTTAGGAATTAAAATCGTTGAATCTTCTGCTGAAAATTATCAGGAGCTTTATGACAAGTATTACAAAACAAAGCCTCAGAACGCAGATAAATTTAATGTAATGAATTCTCTGCTGAAAAGTTTCAATGTGGAGAATCTTTACGAGTTCCTTGCTGAAGGTACACACCTTAATAATCCTAGGCACCTTCCATGCGATACCCTCCTGCAGAGAGCGAAGGAGAGGAAGACCAAAGAGTTCTATAAAACTGATAGTAGAAGTGGTACTGGTTCAAAATTATGCGGACAATGTGAAGCCTGTTTTAAAGATGAAGCATCTAAACAGATTTATGATAAATATCTTGACTATCTTAAGATAAAATCAATTCTTGAGGGAGTGAAAGAACTATTTGAGTATAGTGGTGAAGTAACCCAGGAAGTATACTCGGACAACGTTGGACGTCTTGTGGAAGTATTTAAGAATCGTGCGGATGCCGAAGCTCTACTTGTTGCATACTGTAAAGTAGAAAAAATACCTCTTCCAGTAGTTGGTGGGCAGAAGGTAGAAAAGTCAAATATCAAGATATGTAGATGTGGATGCACCAACGATGTTTCAGACGGAAGAACAGTCTGCAAAGCCTGTGGCCTTGAACTTCAAATTAAGTGTCCAAAATGTGGAACAATAAATGATGCAAATATAAATGTCTGCAAGTGTGGATTTAAGTTTGAGAATATTGATAAGTCAGTTTCATTATGTGACTTAGCAGCAGATGCCCTGGATATAATGGATTTTGGCGTAGCCGAACTTCATTTGGTAAGCGCTGATAAGTATTGGCCAGGCTCAGAGAGGGTTGCCCAGTTAAAGGAAAGATTAAGGGACCTGAAAAGCAGAGTAGGTACTGCCGTTGAGGATATGCGAAAGGCATGTCAGGAGAAGAATTATTATGAGGCTAAAAAGCAACTGCAAAGTATAAAAAGATTTTCTCCAAGCTATTCTGAGCCCACGCTAGAAGTAGAAATTAGTAGTGGAATTCTTACTGCCGAAAAATACAAGAAAATAGCAGAGAACGGAACAACAGAGGCAGAGGTTGTAGATGCTTGTACTAAGGCCTATGAAGCCTGCAATGACTGTCCTGGTATAAAGGAAATAATTGCAAAGTATCCTCCAGCAGAACCAACAAATCTTCAGGTTGTTGCTGATGCTGCTGCAAAGGTTAATGTGCTTTCCTGGACAAAGAGTGTTACACCGGGATTACTCTATTATTCTGTTGTGCGTAAAGAAGGAGCTATTCCAATAAGTGTCCAAGACGGTACTCTGGTTGGCAGAGTAAGCATGTGTAGTATCAATGACCAAAACGTTAAGCCTGGAGCCCAATATTATTATGCTGTGTTTGCAGAGCGAGCAGGGGTTTATTCTAACGCTTTATCCTGCAGAGAGGCAGTTAGTAATCTGTTTGAAATTTCAGGACTTAAGGTGGCTGCCGGTGATGGAGTACTACAATTTACTTGGGAGCCTATAGCAGAGAATGCAACAGTCTTTATTGAGAGAACAGATGATTCGGGAAAGACCACAAAGCTTGATTGTAATAGCAGAAACAATTTTGTGGATCAGAATCTAAATAATGACAGACGTTATATCTACAGGGTTGGACTAACCTATACTGTGGGAGCAACCAAGACAAGCACAAATGGACTGAATGTAGCTGGTACACCGACCAGACCTCCTATGCCAATAGAAAAGCTGGTAGTTAAACCTGGTGAAGGGAATGATTTCCAGATTGAATGGGATAATCCAGAAAGAGCAGATATCCAATTCTTTTATTCAAAGAAAAAGCCAGATTATTTGAGTGGTGATTTAGTGCCGGTTTCAACTCTGGAAAGTGAAATGAATGCACTGGTTGTTAACAAGACATCGGATTATTCAGGTACTTTTAAATATGATGGAGATGACCTGATTTATGTAATAGCTGCCGTTGTGAAGTCCGGTTCAGCGGTTGTGGGAACAATTGCCAGAGCAAGCAAAGGTGGCTCCGTAAAAATTAAAAATGTAAGTTTGGTTAACGGAAAAATAATGATTACACTGGACTTGCCAAAGGATGCTACAGGATTTGTAGTTCTTTACAGACATGATCAGTTCCCAGAGGATATCTCTGATACAAATACAACCAGAAAGTATATCCCACTTAAGCAGTATCAATATGATGGTGGCTTAGTTATTGATTCCAATGAGCCAGAGAATTATTATTTCTCAATTTTTGCTGAGTTTAGAAGAGATGGTGAGGCAGATTATTCAACTGGAACAGATTATCTGTTTTCAAATGTTGGAAAAGAGACAATTACTTATGCAATCTCTGTTAGTAAGAGGCTTTTTGGTGGGGGAACTATAAATCTTACTTTCGAAAGTGAAAATAAAAACTTCATGCTTCCAGACATAGATGTAATGTCAGCTCAGGACAGAGCTCCAATATATAAAAAATCAGGAAAGCTGTTTTATCAGATTCCTGCTCAGGAAGTGTCAGGAAATGTTACGGTATCAATCCCATTAGAGAAGGGAATGCCAAGAGAGACCTACATTAAACCATTCCTTCAGGACGAGGCTCTGACAGGAAGATATGTATTTAAAATTAAATTAGGTTCGGATCATAAAATAAGTTAGGAGAAAAGAGATGGCTTTAAAGCAGACTTTTATTTGCCCTTTTTGTTTTGAAGAGCACAAAATATCAGACGTTCAATTCAGATGTACAAATCGCCGTTGCAAGGATGTACCTGATGTTGAATTAACAAGGTATGAAAACGGTGATATTACAATACCAAAGATGGGTAAGCCAACTTTCAAAGCACCAAGCAAAGGGTTGTCGATTCCTAAATCGGCTCAGTGCCCTGAGTGCGGAAGTTCAACCTACGCAATTGTTTGCCCTTCGTGTCACAATAAATTGCCAGAATCTACTCTGCTTGGCAAGGATATGATTATTTCTGTTGTAGGTTCACGTGATACTGGAAAGAGTCATTTTGTTGGCGTAATTATTAATGAGCTGATAGAACGAATTTCTGTAAAATATGGTGGAGCCATGGAGGGTTTTGACGATACCATGGCCAGATATAAGGCTGGTGCATATCAGAAGCTTTACATGGATATGCAAAAGTTGGATTTAACAAAAAGTTCCGTTCAGGATGTAAACAATGGCGCATATCGTCCACTTATTTATACATTAAAACTCAAGCACAAGGCATTGTTTAGGGAGCAGATTGATAGCTTTACTTTAGTATTTTTTGATACCGCAGGTGAGGACCTGAATGACGAAGATACCATGAGTACTGTTAACAAGTACATCTGTAAATCTGCAGGAATAATTTTCCTCCTTGATCCTATGCAGTTTCCAGCAGTCAGAAATCAGTTGGATGAAAGCGTAGTATCAAGAGCTTGCTCAGTTGACTGGAAGCAGGCCACCAGATCAGATGACATTATGACTCGTGTTTCAAAGCTTATCAGAAATGATAAAAAGATGAAGAGCGAAGAAAAGATTAAAATTCCAGTTGCAGCAGTTTTCTCTAAATTTGACGCAATTGCTCCACTTGTTCCGGAAGGAAGTACAATTTTGGAGACCAGCCCACATTGTAACGAAAAGATGTTTAATATGGCAGACTGGCACAATGTGGATAGTGAAATCCGAAGTTTACTAGTTGAGTGGGGAGCGGAATCTTTTATTTCTCAGGTTGATGTCAACTATACTAATTACTCATTTTTCGCTGTTTCTTCTCTTGGCTTGGATAATAATCCTAAGGAAGATAGAAGAATTGACAGACCTAGACCACACAGAATTGAAGACCCACTGCTGTGGATACTCAAGGAAAACGGAGTAATTAAAGCTAGCAAATAATTAGGGAGGCTATATTATGGCAAAACACCAAATCATTTATACATCATGCATGCGTGGTATAGATGGTGTAAATGACGGCCAGCAAATCTTTTCGTATGATGAGACTTTTAAGGATTCAAAATCCGATGATGTAAAAGGTTTGTTTACCTACCAGGTTCCAGCATTACAGGCTGGAGTTCTCATGTCAGATGAAATTGCACAAACAATGCCGGTTGCATTTAGTTATAGATTTCTAAAAAATGGCAGTGCAGCTGTGACACTTAATACGTATCTTGGAAGAGATTATATGGGTAGTGCAGGCCGCTTCGGTAATCATTTAAGTCATTCGATAGTTTGTGATTTCGATGATTTTGAAGTATATCCTTGTGAGTTATACGCAAGTACAGCTCTTAGAAACAGCATGGAATACGAGGAGGTTAATAACCCTAATCCGCCAGCGTATTTACCTGTTCCAGAATTGACTAAGGGTTATGTGGTTGATTCAGATTCTATAATTGAATTTTTGGGAATTGAAGACAACCTGGAGCGATATAAGCAGATGGTTGTAGCGATGCTTAGATTTCAGACGGAAAAAAAGAGAATTGTTATTTGTGATGAGACTGAAAACATAGCAAAATGGATTGCTGCTTTACACTATACGCTTCCACTTGATATTGCTAAGAAAGTAAACTTCACAACTTATGAATTTGACCCAGAGCTTTCAACAGCCCAGATTTGTGGTGTTATTCCAGAAGGAACAAAGTACAATTGTGATAGCTATATCTCAAGCAATCGGCACTATGTTTTTGATTTTATTAGTGGAAGATTTTCTGATATAGATGCGGATAATGAGCTGATTGATTTTCTAGATACTGCGTTCAGTTTCTCTTATGACAGCTTGATTGATTTTCACACTTTCATTGTTAATAACACAACCTACAGAGAGTGTAATGAGCAATACTATTCTGCTTATTATTTATACAATTTACTGTCTGAAGGAATATCAGAAATTACAAAAGAGCAGTTTCAGGCAATATGTAAATTTGCGGATGAATTCTTACCTGAAGGTATGATGGGACGGCTGGTCCGAAAGCTGCTTAGTGAGAATGACAGCATAAATGAGCTGGATAATGAATATGCATTATTAATCCTTAGTTATATGCTTAATTCATTTAATTCTCTCGATGCAAGTCAACAGAGTATGGTTAAGCAAATGATAGTGGATCGATTGATAGTTTCAATATCTACTGATGAGATTACTGAAGAGATATTCCTTCCGCTTTATGACAATATTGACAGTCTGGCTAGAGCCATTAATGTTAGCATTCCTGCCGAATTGATGGTGGAAAATAACAGAGCGGCTTTACTCAACGTGTTATCTGAAAATGCGCAGATGTGGAAGGTATACTTTGTGGTACGAATCATCAGCGATTATGTGAAGGATATGAGGCTTCCAGTTGAGGAATTGTATCCTAATAGGCCAATAGGTGCTATCTACTCTGGAGTAGTTGGAAGCGTATATAAAGCTAGCAGAAGTTATGGCCATGGAATAGTAGAAAGAATACTTGATGGCTTTAAGTCTGATTTCGATTATTACGTAAACATGGCTCTAAATATAGAAGGATTCCTGATGGACCTTGAGCTTGGTGAAGAGGATAAGACTCATCTTTGGAATTATTTCTGTAATGAAGTATTAAAGATGGATGATGCTGCAAAAGATCAGATTAATAAGATATTTGCAGAATACGGTAGATATGAAGAGATGTACATGTTATTCAGCAGGCAGCTCATAGCGAAAGTGTCACTTCCTGAGACTAGAGAGTTCTTTGGAAATTATTGGGGACGATGGTTTGCCAACAATAAGGAATATGGCCCTGCTTTTGCTCCCTTAGCATTAAAGAAATACGAAGAAGTCTATGAACAAAAGATTACTTCTCTTCCAGAGAAGGATCGATATGGGTATGCTAAAGAGATTCTGAACATGGCTATGAAGCTGAGAATAAAGGATTCATACGTTACGTATCTTGGAGAAGCCATTTTGGAGTATGTTCAGATTGGTAAGCTAAGTGCAGATGATAAGGCCACAATTGCAGGATTATACAACTATACAAGAGAGGTCTTAGAAAAACCAATCCAAGGAAGACTTTTACTGCTGTACATCGGTATACAGTTGAATACTATCGCTAAAATAAATGATATAGCGAAAATTACAAAGGAAATTCAAAATGTTGCAGTAGAATCTGGCGCAACATTTGGAGATTTGCCTGAAGGAAAGATAAAAGATTATTTTGAATGGGCATTTGATTCCCTTGGTAACTTTAGTCTTTTGAAAGAAGATTATGATGCTGTATATAGCTTGTTTGAATTTGATAATACAACTCACAGATTATTTATGGAGTACTGGTGCAAGGTAAGCTATAAAGACAGTAAAGGTGACAAAGATTACAAAGATTTTGCCGAATATCTCATGTTTATGTTTGAGATGGGAAGAAATGATGACCAGGAAATGGTTGGCAAATACTTGTGTAAGCTTACAAAGCAGAAGCTGCAGGATCTGGACATCGAAATGTCTACGATACACTTTAAGAGAGACCGAAAAGCAGCTCATGCATGGGATAATGTATGCGAGATTGCATCCAATACAAATCCACTTTTAAATAACCTTTCTAAAGTGGGAAACTTATTTAAGAAAAGATAAAAAGAGGTATAGATATGGTTGATTTTCCAGAATCAGCAGAGATGAAAAAAAATGTTTCAAATGTCATGGCTAGTGGCATGGAACTGGTTGATTTGTTTGTTAATAAAAATTATCTTATCGACATTGATAAATGTTCCCCTATTCCTTTAGAGGAAGGGGAAAAGACTTTTTCTGCAATGTCTTTATTTCAGATAAATAAAATTGTTTATGACCTGAACGAAAATATTAATGAAAAGTTAGTCAGCGTTTATAGTGCACTGTCGAACTATGGCAGCTCTGCGATTCTGGTAATAGCCAGTGATGAAAAAGGTGTCAGCTTTTATTTGGGAACAAGAGACACTAACAGGCCTTATGTTGCAAAAGCGATTTTAAAAAAGAGTCTAAGAGGAAATTTTCCTGGAATAAATATTATTGAAAAGGATGCGAGTGAGGTGGAGGCTCTTCTGCAGGAAAAGATTCCTGATGAGTATTCACATATGTCGGTTACCTCGGTGTCAATTGTTCCTGGAATGAGAGATGAAGAAGATAAGGATAGATTTGTACAAGGCATAGAAAAATTTATTGACTCTATGGCGGGAGAGAGTTATACTGCAATATTCGTTTCTTCACCACTCAGCAAGCAGGATCTTGAAGATAAGAAACGCGGATATGAAGAATTATATTCTGCACTTTCTCAGTGCTCTCAGATAGTTATGACTTACGGAGAAAATGAGAGCGACTCCGTTGCTGAAGGAATCAGTAAAGGATTTTCTAAGTCCATTAATGATGGTATTAGTGATACTACAGGCAGAAACAGCGGTACTAACAAAAATAGAGGCCGTTCACATAACCATGGTTTTAACATAGGTTTGTTTGGTAGTGGATTTAATATGGGTGGAGGAACTAATTCTTCACGGGGTAGCTATGAGGGTACCTCTGAAAGTCACACTGAAAATTATTCAGAGACTGAGACCACTAGTGATACAAATACAAGTACGGAGACTCAAACTCATGGTACTTCTGCTAGTATTCAGTTGACTAAACACAATAAAACTGTGGAAGAACTCATGGAGAAAATCGATGAGCAACTGGAACGTATTAAAAACTGCGAGGCCTACGGTTTATGGGATAGTGCATGCTATTTTGTTGCAGAGGACGAGGAGGTTGCGATTGTTGCAGCAAACACCTTTAAAGCCCTTGTTGCAGGCGAAAAGACCAGTGTTGAGAATTCTTTTATAAACATTTGGGATAGTGATTATGAGAATCATGAGAAGTCTCTTATGATTATGGATTACCTGCGGTATGGTATGCATCCTAAATTTACTTATGATGTTAGTACTGTTGGAGAGGAATATGATAGCCAGGAGGTAACAGCTGCTTCACTAATTAGTGGAGTGGAACTACCACTTTTGATGGGACTACCACACAAGTCGGTTAGTGGTGTTACTTCAATCGAATCAGCTGAATTCGGAAGAAATGTTTTCCGAAAAGGTGGTGAAGAACCAAAGCGAACAGTTAACCTCGGGGCAATCTATCATATGGGAGAGGTATTCGAGAACAACAGGGTTGTTCTTAATCTTGAGACACTTACCTCCCATTGTTTTATTACAGGATCCACAGGTTCAGGAAAATCAAATACTACATCAAAGCTAATTGATGAATTAGTAAAACCTGAGAATAATGTTAAATTTCTGGTTATTGAACCAGCAAAGGGAGAGTACAAAATTGATTTTGGAGGCATGAAGGATATCAATATTTTCACCTCCAATCCAAAGTACTATTCTATGCTTTGTATCAACCCATTTGAGTTTGATGAGGAGATTCATGTACTAGAGCATTTAGATAGACTGATAGAAATATTTAGTGCTTGTTGGCCACTTTATGCAGCAATGCCTGCGTTGTTAAAGGCATCCTTTGAACGTGCATATATTATGCACGGTTGGGATTTGAACCACTCTACTTATCAGGATTTGGGTAACGGAAAGTACCCTAGTTTCCATGACGTAGTAAAGATACTCCCGGTTATCTTGAATGAATCAGAATTTTCAGCCGAGACAAAAGGAAATTATATAGGTTCTCTTGTAACACGAGTAGAGTCTCTGACCAACGGTCTTGTTGGGCAGATTTTCAATGGAGTGCCAATCTCAGATGAAGTTCTCTTTAATGAAAACACTATTGTTGATCTGAGCCGTGTTGGTTCTACTGAGACTAAGGCTCTTATTATGGGTGTGTTGGTGTTGAAACTTAGCGAGTTTAGACAGGCGACTTCAGTAGGAACCAACTTGCCACTTCACCATGTGACTATTATGGAGGAGGCCCATAATCTGCTAAAGCGTACTTCCACAGAACAGGGGCAGGAGTCTGCAAATGTTCAGGGAAAATCTGTTGAGATGATCAGTAATTCAATTGCTGAGATGAGAACCTATGGTGAAGGTTTCGTTATTGTAGACCAGTCCCCTACTGCGGTGGATATATCAGCAATTAAGAACACTAATACAAAAATTGTTATGCGACTTCCAGAAGCAACAGACTGTGAAGCAATTGGCCACTCAATAGGATTGAATGATGAACAAATCCAGGAACTAAGCAAGCTTGATAAGGGTGTTGCTGCCATATTCCAGAATGACTGGCTTGAAACAGTTCTTACAAAGATTGATAAGTGCAGCGGAAGATTCAAGTCTGAAGGCGTTGTTAAGAACGATTTAGATGTTGAAAAAGAACTGATTTATTTGCTCTTGGAAGAGTTGATAAATGAATCCCAGGACAAGAAATACAATCTGATTTGGCTGAAAGATACCATTTATTCAGTAAAGGTCAATAAGACTTTCCAAGTGAAGCTAGAGAAGATTATAACTGACTTTTATGAGGACTGGACAAAAGGAAGTGATAGTAATCTTTTAGCGGAGGTTATATATAAAATACTTAACTGTGGAGACTTAATTAGAATGTTCGAACCAGAGCTTCCTATGGGAGTTAAGAAGCGCTCGATGCTTACTCAGGAGATTAGAACTCAGGGAGAGCTTTGGGGAGAGAAAGTCTATAAGGGCTTAGACTGTTATGCTAAGTTTATGGATAAATATGTCAAGGATCAGGTATTTAAGAATATTATTCTTCACTTAATAGAAACAGACATGCGCTCAAACCAATACAAAGTAGTCCTGTTTTGTGTAAAGAATAAGGGAAAAGATAAGAAGTAGAGGAATAGTATTAATGA
>JAEEGL011030099.1_pt1 | contig 21488 bp, 18 predicted proteins | sample 9134231 | NCBI WGS metagenome assembly JAEEGL01 (sample SAMN16246548, study PRJNA631951) | gut metagenome | biome: gut microbiome; feature: rumen; material: fiber-attached | host: Bos | place: Iran: Karaj | collected 2018-10
AGGGTAGCCGCAACAATCGCAACAATTGCATACTGCATATGGCTCAGGTTATTCATAAGAGGTCCCATTACACCACCAAAAGTCATGGCAGCAGTACCGGCCTTTCTAAGATTTCCGTTCAGCACTTCAAAGCGGGAACGTGCCTTATCTTCATAATTGAAAACCTTTACAACCTTTTGACCTTCAATCATCTCTTCAATAAAACCGTTCAGTTCACCAACACTCTTTTGATTTTCACGGAAGGCCTTTGCAGAACGCTTACCAATTGCAGCAATCATCATGCTGATAAAGAACATAGAAACGACCATAATCAGTGTCAAAAGAGGACTGAGAATAATCATCATTACAAATACGGCAATTACAGTGATGATAGAAGAAAAGAGCTGAGGAATTGTCTGGCTCATCATTTCACGCAGGGTGTCTGTATCATTTGTAAAGCGAGACATCAGTTCACCATGAGTGTGAGCGTCGTAATAACGAATTGGCAGAGTTTCCAGCTTTGTAAACAAATCTACACGAATATTATATAGAAGATTTGTAGAAATATAGAGCATAAGGCGAGAGTTGCACCATGAAGCAACAGCTCCCATCATAAAGATGCTGAATACGCCAATAATCATAGTTCCAAAACTTCTGATTTCAGCTGCAAGCTCCGGAGTAAGACTTCCGGCAGCCTGGTACTGTTCAAGAAGAGGAAGAATAAACTTGTTCAGGGCGATTTTTGTAAACATACCGCCCGCAACAGATGCGCCCGAACTAATCAGAACGCAGACAAAAACAACCAGCCAGAGTGCCTTGAATTTTCCCATGTATTCAAGAATTCGTCCGATTGTCTTTTTTGTATTTTTAGGTTTTCCAAATCCTTTTGGTCTCATTGGTGGCATTACTCATTACCTCCTGCCAAATCAGCATCACCGCTACCCTGCTGCTGGCTTTCAAATACTTCGCGGTAAATCTTGTTGTTTTCAAGCAGTTCGTCGTGTTTTCCAATACCGCTTACTTTTCCGTCGTCAAGAACAACAATCATGTCTGCATCGCGAACCGAAGAAATGCGCTGGGCAATAATAATCTTTGTTGTGTCAGGAGCAATATCGCGCAGTGCCGTGCGGATTCTTCCTTCTGTAGCAGTATCAACAGCAGATGTACTGTCATCAAGAATAAGAACCTTTGGCTTTTTCAAAAGTGCGCGTGCTATACAAAGGCGCTGCTTCTGACCGCCAGAAACGTTTACACCGCCCTGCCCCAGTTCAGTTTCATAACCATCAGGGAAGCTTGAAACAAAGGAATCTGCATCGGCAGCCTTACAAGCCTGTACAATTTCTTCCTGGGTTGCATTTTCATTACCCCAAAGAAGGTTTTCGCGGATTGTACCACTGAACAAAACGTTCTTCTGCAAAACCATGGCAACAGAATCTCGCAGGACCTTAATGTCGTAGTCACGAACATCGCGGCCGCCAAGAAGAACATTGCCAGAGAAAACATCATAAAGTCTAGGAATAAGAGAAACAAGAGAAGTTTTAGAAGAACCGGTTCCACCAATAATTCCAACAACCGCGCCGCTTGGGATATCAATATTAATATCCTTCAAAATGCAGTTTTCTTCTCTCTTACTGTAACTAAAACTAACATTCTTAAAGCTAACAGAGCCATCAAACACCTTTCTAACAGGAGAAGCGCAATCTGCAATATCTGGAACTTCATCAAGAACTTCAACAATACGGTGATTAGAAGCCTGAACCATCACCAGAGAAACAAATACCATTCCCAGCATCATCATAGACATAAGAACCTGAGAAACGTATGTAAAGAAACTGATAAGTTCTCCGGAATGCATAGTTCCAAAAATTACCTGACGGCCGCCAAACCACATTACAGAAATCATTGCAGTGTACAAAACTATCTGCATGAGGGGCATCATAAAAATAATGAGCTTTTCTGCATGAGTCTGAGCTTTTTTTACGTCGGCAGCAGCCTTCTTGAACTTTTCTTCCTCATAAGGCTGGCGAACATAGGCCTTTACAATTCTAATTCCAATAAGGTTTTCCTGGATGGCACCATTCATCACATCAAATTTCTTCATCATCTTCTCGAAACGTGGATAAGCGAGAGAAGAAATAATGATGATTCCAATGGCTATAACTGGAATTGCAACCAAAAAGAGGATTGCCATGCGCGGATTAATCTTAAATGCCATAATTGTTCCGGCAATCATCATAAAAGGAGAGCGAACGCACATGTGAATAAGCATGCGGTAAACGTTCTGAGCCATGTTTACGTCTGTAGTAAGGCGTGTAATAAGCGACGCAGTACTAAATTTGTCTATATTCGCAAAAGAGAATGTCTGAATCTTATCGTAAAGTCTCTTTCTAAGAGTATAACCAAATCCCTGTGCCGCATATGTTGAAAAAACAGTTCCTAGAACACCACATCCCATTGAAATAATAGCAAGGGCAACCATTGCTATTCCATAACGAATTACATAAGGAAGATCACTACCGGCAATTCCCACGTCAATAATTCTTGCCATAATAAAAGGAATGATTACTTCCATGACAACTTCGCCAATCATGGCGATTGGAGACAGGATTGTATTAATTACATACTTCTTTTCCAGTCCTGTCACAAGTTTTCTGATAGTAGACATGGTTTAAAGGTATATAAATGTTTTGAGAAATTCAAGAACTTGTTTAGAAAAATTAGTTATTAAAAGTTACCGCTTCAAAGCCCGCCGCAATCATAAACTGAGTAATTATCTTTTTAGCATACTCTTTACTTTCTTTTAAGATGCCCTCTTCCAGCATGTCTTCCAGGGCAATCTGCCTTGCTGTATCCAGTTCGTCAAAAACATCCTGAGTAGAAATTGGAACAAAAATGCTCTGTTTTTCATCAAAAACTTCCTGGCGTACAATATCGTTTCCAAGAACTTCCATTTCCGGCATTTTTATGTTTACAGTTTTTTCGTCTGTAGAAAGGGAATAAGAAAGGTCTGTAAAATCTGCAATTCCAACGCGAATAAGACCTGTGTATTTTATAATGCTGTAGCTTTTTGCCAGGCCCGCAGCCTTTTTAATAGTAATAATATCACTGTAACGATATTTTGCAGTAACCAGCTCCTGGCAATAAGAAAGCTGCTTATCTACAAGGGCAATTTTTGTTTCGGTTTTTACAGAAAGAGGATTGCCCCAAAACTTTGTAAACAAAAAGAAGCCAAGTCCACAAAGAATAAAAACAGTTATAATAGTAGAAACTCGTAAAACGACCCGTGCAACAAGTGAATTCTTATTTTTTTCTTTTTCCATACATTTATTATACTCTCATATAACATTTTTTGTTGTTTTTTTTCTGTGATTTCTATATTTTAAAACTAAGATATTTAAATAGAGAGGTATCAGATGGCAGACGAAGAAAAAAAGAGAAAGAGCCGCAAAGCCTTTACTCCTGCAATCTTTACTTGGCTGATTATCCTTGCACTTGCAGTGTTCGCAGGATTTTCAAGTTTTTATGTAGTTGATGAAACAGAAAACGCAGTTATTACCCGCCTGGGAAAATACACAAAGACTGTGGGTTCTGGTCTGCACACAAAGCTTCCTTTTGGTATAGACAAATCTTACAACGTACCAGTAAAAGTAGTTCAGACAGAACAGTTCGGTTTTAAGACTATAAAGGCTGGACGTAACAATGAATATAAAAACAACATTGGAACAGAAAGCACCATGCTCACCGGAGACCTTAACATTGTAGATGTTGAATGGATTATCCAGTACCGCATTGTAGATCCAAAGCAGTGGCTTTTTGGTGTTTACGAAAAGCAGCAGACAATCCGCGATATTTCACGTTCTGTAATCAACACTCTGGTTGGTGATCGTGCCATTCTGGCAGTAATGGGTAGCGAACGTACAAACATAGAAACCCTTGCCCTTGATATGATGAACGAAAACTTCAAACAGCTGGGACTTGGAATCAGCGTAATTGCTGTAAAACTTCAGAACATTGTTCCTCCAAGCGGAGTTCAGGACGCTTTTGAAGACGTAAACAAGGCAACTCAGGACATGAACCGCTTCATTAACGAAGGAAAGGAAGCTTACAACGCAGAAATTCCTCGCGCTCAGGGTGAAGCAGACCGTCAGCTGCAGGTTGCAGAAGGTTACGCTGCAGAACGCGTAAACATGGCAAAGGGTGATGTTGCCCGCTTTAATGCCGTTTACGAAGAATACAAGCGCTCTCCAAAAGTTACCCGCGAACGTATTTATCTTGAAACAATGAACGAAATCTTTAGTTCAGAAAAGAAACCAGACATTATCGACAGCGAACTTGATAACATGCTGCCAATCAAAAACTTGAAGGGAGCAAACTAATGACACGAGCAATGAGAAAATTCGTAGGATGGTTAATTGCCATCGTTGTACTTTTAATTGTTTTCCTCTTTATGGGACCTCTTTACATTGTAAATGAAGGAAACCAGGTTGTAGTTACCCGCTTTGGTAGTATTGTAGATACACACACAGACGCAGGCCTTTACTTTAAGATTCCTTTCTTAGATAAAGTTACCAGCTACCCTAAACTGGTTCTTTCTTTGGATGGTGATGAACAGCGCATTCCAACTAAAGAAAATCAGTTTATTATAGTAGATACTACATCACGCTGGCGCATTTCTGATCCTGCAAAGTTCTATCAGAACTTTACAACTCTGGAAAACGCTTACAACAAACTTTCAGACATTATTGACTCTTCATGCCGAACTGTTATTACTCAGAACAGACTTTCAGAAATTGTCCGCAGTTCAAACATCATTAATGAAACTGCAGAAGCTCCTGAAGAAGAGGATGAAGAAGCAAAAGAAATTGGCGAACTTGTAAATGAAGCAACTGCCAACGAAACAGTTACAAAAGGCCGTGGTGAACTCTGCCGCCTTATGACAGTAGAAGCAAACAAACTGGTTCCAGAATACGGAATTGATTTGATTGATATTGTACCACGCCAGATTAAATACTCAGACGAACTTACAGAATCTGTTTACAACAGAATGATTAAGGATCGTAACCAGGTTGCTCAGGCTTACCGCTCACTTGGAGAAGGTAAAAAAGCAGAATGGCTTGGTAAGCTTGAAAGCGACAAGCGTACAATTGCTTCTGAAGCATACCGCAAGAGCGAAGAGATAAAGGGTAATGCCGATGCACAGGCTGCAGCAATTTACTCTGAAGCTTACAACCGCGACCCTGAATTCTATGCCTTCTGGAAGAGTATGGAATCTTACAAGGCTAATTTGAAGGATTATCCGGCAACTTACAGCACAAAGATGGACTACTTTGATTATCTCTACAGTGCAGACGGTAAACGCTAGGAAAAAGGATTAAAAATGACACTGATTGAACTTCATGATAAGCAGATACGCTTGAACTCTCATCTGGATGAATATTCGTTTGGAAAAACTAATTATGATTCCATACTTGCCCAGGAAGGAGTTTTCTGGAATGGCGAAGATTTTACAGCGTGGACCTTTAATGATGTTCAATCATTTAATGTTGAGGGAAAGACAGAGCGCATTGTTTTTTACTGCGGAGAAAATCCTCTTGGAGAAAATGCTAAAACTCTGCAGGAATACATGCAGGCTGATGATTCCACTTCCCTTAGCGCGGCAAAAGCTGTTTGCCAGATGCTTACCCAGGCAGCTAAAGAAGACGAGGCAATCCCCATGGTGGGCGCAGGAGGAATTCTAGTAGACCTGTCTGCAGAAAAGCCCCAGGTTCTTTTTGTACCAGAGCAGCTTTTTAAATATGCCGCAAACGCCCTTAGTCCTGAAGAATACACAGCCGCTCATGAGGGATGGATTAATCAGACTATAAAAGACCTGCCAGCCATTTCTTTTATGCGTGCAAACATAGTATACAGACTTCTTGCAAAAAGGCTTCCCTACCCTAACACTAAGCCTGTAGACCGCAATGCAGACATTTTAGACCGCAATTTTCTTCCCCTTGAACTATGCGTTCAGGACATTCAGCCGGAACTGGCCCGCAGCGTAAACCGCGCCCTTAAACTGAACTCTAACGCAGTAAATGTGCCCGGTAAAAAGCAGAAGGGTAGATCCAGCGAAGACCTTACTCCAGAAGCAGATTTTCCATTAGACTTATTAGACAAGGCCTTTGAACTTTCTCAAAAAAACACTGGCAGCAATAAGGATTTTGAAGAAAAAGTAGAAGCCTACAGAAAGTCTCAGGAATCTAGAGTAAAGGCAAAACGCAACATCAGAAGAAACTCTACAATCATCATAACCGGAATTATTGTTTTTATTGTGCTTATTCTTATAGGAATTAGCACGGCACAATCAAAAGGTGAAGAACTAACAACCACAGGACTTACCTCTGTAGAAACCATTCAGGGCTTCTTCCAGGGGGTAAACAATAAAAATACCACTCAGCTTATGAACTTTGTAAAGGGACGCAACCCTCAGAAGCATATTGATGTGGTTAGTCAGATTTATGTACTTGATAAGCAGCGCAAGGCCTACAGCAGAGACAACGGATACGGCTCTCCTGCAAACTGGCTTCTTTATGTAACAAGCATGGACCGCTGGAATAACAGCGGAGTTTACGGCGTAACTCAATTAAAGGTAGACGGCCAGCCACTGGAACTGAACCTGGAAATTCACGCTAAAAACGAAAAAGTTGCGCCAGTTACAAAAGAAGGAAATGTTACTATAAACAAAGGCGATAATTCTGTTCACACAGCAGAATACTATTTAATTCACACAGAAGGCGAAGACCTTAGCGTCATTGTAGAAAAGGTTTATGAAACCTTTACCCTCACTTACAAAAAAGACCGCTGGGTAATCACCAATATGGACACACAGTCTTTTACTATGCCGGTAAGCACCCGCACTTTTAAGTCTGACTATTGGAACAAGCTTGCAGAAAACGGCGGAGATGCCATTAAGAGCGTTGCAGAACTTCATTCTAAATATGACTGGCTGCCATCTGAAAGAGCAATGCAGGATGAATACGATGCCCAGGTTTACGCCGCAACCCACCCTCTAGAGGCTCTTGGTTTTTAAAAAGTTAATGCACTATTTTCATTTTCCGCGTATAATAACTTTAGGGTGGAAAAATGAAAAAAGCATTATTTGCCAAGGCGGCTTTTTTTGTTCTGGGGATTTCCTTTTCTCTGAACAGCTGCTATAAGGCACCAGAGATGACTCTGGAAGAAATTGAGGCAGTTCGGGCGGCCGGTTTTAGCGAAATGCTCGAAAAAACAGTCAGCAGACCAAAAAGCACAGACAATTTTAAGCCAGGAAAGCCAGGCGGAAGCTGGTACACATCTATTGGCGGCGATCCAAAAAGTTTTAACATGCTCATTGCAGAAAGTGACAGCGAAACAAGCAGTGTGATTGGACCACTTACCATAGCTCTTGCAGATTACGACATAAATTCCAGAGAATGGAAGCCGGAAGCAGCCTCTTTTGAAATTAAAACATTTGAAGAAGAAGGCAGGCTGGACATCACCTTTACCCTTAGAGACGATTTATACTGGGACTTTTATGAAGATGCCCAGCCTCGCGTAAAAATTACAAGCGATGACGTAGTTTTCTGGTATAACGAAATCTGCGGAGATGAAGAATGTGGTTCATCAGCCTATACAGGCCAGTTTATGGAAAGCCGCGATGGCGAATGGGAACACATTGATATAGAAAAAATTGACGACAGAAGCTTTACCTTCCACTTTCCAAACATAGTTGCAGAACCAATTCTTGCTTCTAACATGGATTTTGGACCAGCCTTTATTTACAAGCCCGCAAAAGACAGCGGAGGCGCAGAAGGGGTACGAAAACTGCTTACAGTTGCAACTGATCCTAAAACAATTCCTTCCTGCGGGCCTTACTTTCTTACAGAATACACTCCAGGCCAGCGCCTTGTATACAAAAGAAACCCACACTATTGGGACAAGGATGCAAATGGAGAAAGCCATTACTACCCGGAAGAACGCATAGCCCAGATTATTGGCAACAACAATACGGCATATCTGCTTTTTACCCAGGGCAAACTGGAAGCCTATGGCCCTACCCCAGAAGAACTGGATGAAGTTGTAGAAAATGCCCGCAACGCTTTTGAAGCAGACGGCACTCCGCTCAAGCATCAGCCTAAAAAAGGCTACACAGTATTTAATTCAGACGGCGGCATGAACGCTTCTTTCTGGTCTTTTAACCAGAACCCCCAGAACAAAGACGAAGCCTATTACGAATGGTTTACAAATAAAAAGTTCCGCCAGGCAATGAGCTGCCTTTTAAACCGAGAACGCATAATTCAGCAGACCTACCGCGGTCTTGGCGCCCCTAAACTTTCATTTTTCCCGGAAGCCAACAAGTATTATGATGAAAAAATTACCCTGCAGTATGTCTACAGCCATGAACATGCACAAAAGCTTTTAGCAGAAGCAGGTTTTTCTAAGCACGAAGACGGCTTTTTGTATGATTCAAAAGACCGCAAGGTAACTTTTGACCTTACAATTGCCAGCTCTAACGCTATAGTTTCTGATATTTCCCAGATAATTGTAGACGAATGTAAAAAGGAAGGCATTACTGTAATTCCTCGCCCTACAGACTTCCAGAAACTGGTTGATCAGCTTATGGGAACCTACGACTGGCAGTCTGTCATTATAGGCCTGGGCGGTGGTTCAATCTTCCCGACACAAGGAAGCAACGTATGGGTCAGCGCCGGCAACCTGCACCTCTGGTACCCTCTACAGGAAGAGCCTGCTACAGACTGGGAAGCACGCGTAGACTATCTCTACCACAAGGCAAACTGCATTACAGATTACGACGAAGCAAAACCTTATTGGGATGAGTACCAGTCTATTTTCCTGGAGCAGTGTCCAATCATCTACCTGACCCGCACCAGAAGCTTTATGGCCCTGCAGAACCGCTGGTCTATGGAAAATGTTTATTACGATAACAAAAACGGTGCAGTAACCGATTATCTCTACCTTGCACAGTAAAAAAAGGAATGCAAATGATAAAAACACTTAGAAAACTAGTAAATACTATTGCAGCCCCATGGCGATTGTTCCGTCGCAAGGCCCCTCTTGCGTCATTTATAACAGGCAGAATCCTAACCATGATTGTAATTTTATTCTTTTTAGGATGGGCACTTTTTGCACTCATGGAACTTGCCCCGGGAGACATTGTAGACCAGATGGTTCAGCAGCAGCTTATGAGCCAGACAGAAAGCAGCCAGACAATTGGGGGCGGCAGCGGAAATACTGCAGCCGCATCCGGCCAGGCCGGTAACGGACCAAATGGCAAAGATTCCATTTACAGCGAAGTCCAGCTTGCAAAAATGAGGGCAGAAATGGGCCTGGACCAGCCTTTTACCGTTCAGTATTTCAAATGGCTGAACCGTGTAATAGTTCACCACGACCTGGGCGTTTCCCTTATTTCTAAAGCCCCGGTAAGCTTTCTTATAAAAACAAGAATTGTAAATTCTCTTGTTCTGAACCTTATTTCGCTAGTTTTTATTACTATATTTTCTTTCCTGCTTGGAGTTTATTTTTCCAGCAAGGCCGGCACAAAATTAGATGTGGGCGCAACCTTTTTTGCCCTCTTTTTCCACGCCTTCCCTGGCATTCTGCTTTTAATTTTGTTCCAGCTTTTTGCCTCTGTAACAAAACTTTTCCCTGTTACAGCCTATCCAAACTTTCCGCTTAAAGAAGCGCCTCTAAAATTTACCTTCAGCTATATGTACCATGTTTTCCTGCCTCTTCTTTCTGCCTTTTTGGGCGGCATAGGCGGAACCATGAGAATGATTCGTTCCACAATGCTGGATCAGATGGGAATGCCTTACATTATGGCCCTGCGCTCCAGAGGAATTTCTGAACGCCGCATTTACCTTAATCACGCATTCCGTAACACCTTGAACCCATACATTACAGGAAGCGCAAACCTTCTGGCAGGACTTTTTTCCGGCTCCCTGGTGCTGGAAATCATCTTTGCTTACCCTGGAATAGGCCGCCTTATGTATGACGCCGTAATGCAGCAGGATGTAAACCTTGTTCTTGCAAACAACATGTTCATTTCTGCCCTTGTTTTGCTGGGCATGACAATTTCAGACATTCTGCTCGCCCTTGTAGACCCAAGAATCCGCTATGGAAAGGAAGCCTAGTATGAAAAGATTTTTCCAATATATAAAAACCCGCCCGCTTGCAATAATCTCCCTTGTTTTAATTGCCCTGCTCTACCTTTTTATGTTCTTTGCAGAGTTTATTGCCCCCTACAGTCCGACAAAAACTTTTGAAGATGATACCTTCCACCCTTCCAATATAGAATTATCTACAAAAGGACTTGTCGCTCACGAATACAGAGTTTTATCTCCTATTACATGGCGCTACGCAAAAGTAAAAGACCTTACCCATAAAGTAACTTTCTTTGCAAAAGGTGAACCATATAAGCTGATGGGCCTGATTCCCTGCAGCAGACATCTTTTTGGAACAAAGCCAGATCCCCTGACCGGAGAAACTTACCCAATTTTCCTTTTTGGGGCAGACAATCTGGGCCGAGACCTCTTTAGCCGCATGGTTTACGGAAGCCGAATCTCGCTCACAATAGGTTTTGTGGCCAGTGCCATCTCCCTGATTCTTGCAATTCTACTTGGTGGTATAGCCGGCTACTACGGAGGAGCCGCCGACTGGACCGTAATGCGACTTAGCGAGTTCTTTATGCTGGTTCCAGGTCTCTACCTCATCCTCTTTTTACGCTCACTTTTGAACACAAAGATGGACAGCGGAACCTCTTACATGATTATCACGCTGATTCTTTCGCTGGTAGGCTGGCCGGGAAGCGCCCGCACCCTACGCGGAATGATTCACGCCATAAAAAGAGAAGAGTTTGTTCAAGATGCCGCCCTGGAAGGAGTTCCATCTGTTGTAATCATCTTCTCACATATTATTCCCCAGATTGCTAGCCTTTTAATTGTAAGCACAACCCTTGCAGTTCCAGGCTTTATTATGAGCGAAACAACCCTCTCTTACCTGGGTCTTGGTATTGCAGACCCGGCTGTAAGCTGGGGTTCCCTCATCAACCGCGATATTTCTACCTTGAGTAACCTTAAGCACTTCCCTTGGCTTTTGACACCAGTCTGGTTACTGCTCATTGTTACCCTGGCCTTTAACTTTTTGGGAGACGCACTGCGAGACTACTTTGACCCTTACCACACAGTTTTCCCAACCTGGAAAAGAAAAAAGATAGGCGCAGAAATTGCCCAGCTTAGAAATGCTGATGATAGCGCCATTGCCGGAGACGAAGCAGAAGCCTCTTCTACAGCCTTCCTGGAAGTGCAGAATCTTTCTGTATTCTTTTCTATGCTGCGAGGCACAGAAACCGTAAACTTCCAGAGTGTAAAAGATATTTCCTTTACAATGAATAAGGGAGAGATTCTTGGAATTGTAGGAGAAAGCGGCAGCGGTAAAACCGTTACAACCACTGCAATTCCGGGCCTTTTACCAGGCAACGCCTTTAGATACGGTAAAATTTTCCTTGATGGCACAGACCTCACTGCCCTGTCAGAAAAAGAAATGAGGTTACAGCGTGGCCGTAAAATTGGAATGATTTTACAGGAACCAGGCCGCTCTTTTGACCCTCTGCAGAATATTGGAAGCATCTTCCTGGAAACTCTAAGAAATTCCAACCCGGAAATTTCAAAAGAAGAAGCACAAAAAGAGGCTATAGAACTTCTTAAAGAAGTAGGCCTTCCAGATCCCGAAGAGCGACTTAAAAACTTTCCTCACCAGTTTAGCGGCGGTCAGCTGCAGCGAATCGGCATTGCCCTGGCCCTTGCCCAAGGCTGTGAACTTTTAATTGCCGATGAACCAACCACCGCCCTGGACGTTACAATTCAGGCACAAATAGTTTCTCTTCTTGCCGAACTTAGAGAAAAACGCGGGCTGTCAATCATCTTTATCAGTCATAACATAGATCTTGTTGTAGGCCTCTGCGACAACATTCTTGTAATGCACAATGGAGTGATTGTTGAGCGTGGTTCATCACAAGAGATTCTGAACAATCCAAAAGACGCTTACACAAAAACTCTTATTGCCGCAAGACCAAAGTTTGGTACACATTATACTGATGATTCCACGGGCCCATCACAGGAGGGTGCAAATGAATAAAGACTATATTCTTCTGGCAGAAAATCTTTCAAAGCAGTTTTCTTTAGACGCAGGATTTTTTGCAAAAAAAGACAATAAAGTATTTGCCGTAAACGACGTTTCTTTTGGAATCGAACGCGGAAAAACCTACGGCCTTGTTGGCGAAAGCGGCTGCGGAAAAACCACAACCGCCAGAATGATGGTCCGCATGTACAAGGCAGACAATGGAACAATCCTTTATAAAGCAAGCCCTGATGCAGATGTAAAAGACATCAATACCTTTGGCAAAAAAGAACTTAAGGAATACCGGGAAAAAATTAAATATGTTTTTCAGGATCCTGCCCGCTCGCTTAATCCAAGAAAAAGTGTTTACGATGTAATTACCGCAAGCTATAAGTATTCTACCCTCTGGCCAGGAAAGGCCGCCGCCCGTGAAGAAGCAGAAGAGCTTATGAAAGAAGTTGGTCTTTCTCCTGCAGACCTGGAAAAACGCCCTTCAGAGTTTTCCGGCGGTCAAAGGCAGAGAATATCCATAGCACGCAGCCTTATAATGAAGCCCCAGGTTGTTTTCTGCGATGAAGTTGTAAGCGCCCTGGACACTTCTGTACAAAGCCAGATTCTAAAACTTCTGCTGGATATCCGCCAGAAAAGAAACATTTCTTATCTTTTTATTGCTCACGACCTGCGGGTTTCCTGCTGGTTCTGCGATACCATTGGCGTAATGTACCGGGGTATGCTTGTAGAAGAGGCTCCTGCTGCAAACCTCTACAAAGAAGCCTGCCATCCTTATACAAAAATGCTCTTTGCAGACAGTTCTTTTACAGACATTAAGCAGAAGGGAGAAGTAAAGACAGTTCTAGAAACTTTGCATTCCTGTCCTTTTGCCCACCGCTGTCCAAAAGCAAGCGACATCTGCAAAAACCAGATGCCAGAATGGAAGGAATGTGGCGAAGGGCACAAGGTAAGGTGCCACTTGCCGGAATAGGTTAAATCATAACCACCCGTCAAACGGGTGGTTTGCTCTTAGCCTATAAGGCTAAGGGTCTCAAGCCGAGACTTAAGTCCCACGCTTTCACATACGTTCAAGCCTATTGCAGCTTGTCACCCGCAGGCCCTAAAAAGGCCTTTGATATTACTTACTACCCTTAAAAGGGTCCTGGTATTCTTTTTCAGTCACCTTATCCACTGCTATATCATGGGCTTCTTGTTCCTGTATGTACTTCTTTATAGTTGCTTCATTCAAGCCTACTGTACTTACATAATAGCCTTCCGACCAGAAATGACGGTTTCCAAACTTATATTTCAAATTCGCATGTTTATCAAATATCATAAGGCTACTCTTGCCTTTCAAATATCCCATAAATTGCGACACACTGTACTTTGGCGGTATACTAACAAGTAAGTGGATATGGTCGGGCATCAAATGTCCTTCAATTATTTCCACTCCCTTGTAATTACACAACTGCCTTATTATCTGTCCAATACTTTCTCTGTATTGTCCATATATTAGCTTTCTTCTATACTTGGGTGTAAACACTATATGGTATTTACATAGCCATTTTGTATGGCTTAACGAATCTCTTATATTTGCCATTTACTTTCCTCCTTGGCGTAATGCAATAGACTTGAACAATCTTATTGTACCGCTTTGGGGGAAAGTTTATTTTGCTATAAGCTTTGCCCACCACCCGCATAGCAGGTGGTTTATTGTGAAAATATTCCGCTTCGCTCCATATTTTCACAGGCTCACGAGCCATAAATAAAAAAGGAACTTCTCACGAAGTTCCTTTTTTTATTCCCTACCCTTGTTATTTATAAACTTCCCAGGTAGTCTTTACCAAAGTATCAACATCGCTGTATTTTGGTTCCCAGCCGATAAGCTCTTTTGCAAGCTTAGAAGTTGTGTAAAGGCAAGCTGGGTCGCCTGGGCGGCGTGGAACATCTTCGGCAGGAATTGGCTTGCCGGTAATTTTGCGGGCAGCATCGATAATTTCCTTTACAGTAGTTCCCTTTTCAGTTCCCAGGTTCAACTTAAGGCTCTTGTTGTTCTTTGCAATGTAGTCCAAAGACATAACGTGAGCGCGGGCAAGGTCTGTAACGTGAACGTAGTCGCGGATACAAGTTCCGTCGCGTGTGTCGTAGTCGTTACCGAATACTTTAAGTTCGCGCTGACCAAGAGCAGCTTCCATTACGCGAGGAAGAAGATTCTCTGGCTTCTGTTCAAGACCGCGGATTTCTCCATCAGGATCATAACCGGCAGCGTTGAAGTAACGAAGAGCAGCAAACTTAAGCCCCTTAATCTGGTCGTACCAGTCCATAAACTCTTCAATCTTAAGTTTTGTAAAGCCATAGTAGTTGATTGGCTTCTGAGGATGATTTTCATCCATAGGAAGGTACTGAGGTTCACCAAAAGTTGCAGCAGAAGAAGAGAAAATCATGATTTTGCAGTTGTGTTTTACTGCAGCGTTCATGATGTTCAAAGTTCCTGTAATATTGTTGATAGAATACTTTTCTGGAGCAACCATAGACTCACCAGCAGCCTTAAATGCGGCAAGGTGAACAAAAGCGTCAAATCCACGCTCAAAAGCCTGGTCCAGATCGCGCTCAATCAGAATGTTTCCGTAGATAAAGTCATTTTTTGGAAAAAGGTTGCAGCGAAGACCACTAGAAAGATTATCAAAAACTGTAACCTCATGACCTGCTTTCATCATCTCTTTTACAACATGGCTGCCAATATATCCGGCACCACCGATTACTAAAACTTTCATTTACTTCCTCCTGTAAATTGCAACTGCTATATAAGGCTTGTCAGACGGTGCAGCCTGACGAACCCAAAATGTTTCATATACCAAATAATCTTCCGGAACTTCAAGTTCCAGTAAAGCTTCCTCAGCCTGGTCAATATTCATGCCAGAAGCAGAAAGCACAATAATTTCAGAATCTACAAGTGATGGCTCCATCTTCCTAACCTTTGAAAGATTTCCCTCAATTGCAGGCTCAACCCAGTCTGGAATGCGGCTTCCAAAGCCCATGTATTTCCAGTCGTCATAGCGTAACTTTTTATCTGATTGTTTTTTTTCTATATATGAAGTATCTGATGGTGCAGAAGCGCATCCTGAAAAAATGCTCACCGCAGCAAAAATCAGACCCAAGAAAATAATCTTTTTCACGCTTCTATTCTATCAGAATTGAAATCTTATTTCAAATGATATAACCACTTTTTAACTGATATTATCACTATCAGTACGATAAATAAAGAGCGGTTATTGATATCGAACAAATAATGAGGTAAACTGAATTAATATGAAAAAAACAGCACTTATTTTATCAGCTTTAGGCCTTATGATTATTATGGCCTCTTGTTCTACAATCAAAAATATTCCAGAGGATAAAACATCTGCCCAGATTATTCAGATGGGACAGAATGCAGCTTCAATTAATTCTTACAATAATGCAATTTATTGCTATGAAACTGTAATTGAAAGATTCGGCACAAACCCTTCAATTTTTGTAGAAGCTAAATACGAAATTGGCTATGTATACTTGAAGCAGAAGAAATACGACAAAGCAAATACAGCTTTTTCTGAAATTCTTCAGTTGTATGATGCCATGGGAGCAGCCCTTCCTCCTGCTTACAAAAAGCTTGCAGAAATTGGAATGGAAAAAATTCCAGAGCGCTATAAAAAAGAAACTGCTAATTAGTCTTTAGGCAAAAGAATTGAATGGATACTGATTCCTTTTGATGAGGCAGTATCCATTACATATTCGTGTGAATACTTTCCACTATTACGCGGACTTGGATGCGGTTCTGCATCACCAATCAAAATAACCTGCTTTATAGAATCCGGGCGCCAGGTGTAAAAAGCGCATGAAGCATAAATTGCTTCGTAAACGGCCTCTGGAACATCGCCCCCTTCCTTTCCATTTATTTTAAGCGCATTAAGATTTTTATTAAAACTGTTTAAGTTTGTAGTAAAGCTGTACATCTTTACCGGCAGATCCATATAGCGGAAGGTATCGCCGTAATCTCTATAGAAAAGAAGTCCAAAGCGAGTGCCCTGTATTCCCTTAAACTTTTCCAGTAGAACAGGAATTAAATCTGTCTTAAGCTTATCAATATCATTTTTCATGCTTCCAGTTGCATCAATTGCAAATACAACATCTAGGTTTTCTTTATCTGTAATCTGGTCCAGAATAGAACAAATGTCGTCTACAAGGTTTACTTCGCCCTTAGAATAGAGCATATCTTCTGAAATTTCCTTAAACTTTTCGCTGGCAATCGGGTTGTAATCATCAGTTAAAATAGTTTCTTCCGGTTCAGGTTCTGGCTCCGGCTCGGGCTCTGGTTCAGGTTCCGGAAGTGGTTCATCAAGCACCTCGTCTTCTATAGGAGGCAGCTCTGGAGGTGGAGTCTTTTTTGCAGGACGCTTACGAACCTTTAAGTCAAACATAAAGGGACTATCCATAAAGTCGCCTGTATAATCACCATATGGTTTTGCAAAAGAACGGATATTAATAAAAGTTCCCTTTCCAATAGTAAGTTCCCCGGAACGAGACCATTCATGACCATAAACAATTACTTCCGGAATATATATATGAAAAGCAGGTCCAAAAAAATCGGTATCTTCTACAGTAGAGTCTATAAGGCTGTATCTTGCTGTGTCTGAATCTAAAAGCTTTCCGTCCAGGTAACGTAGTTCATCACCATTAATAGGATTGTACTCTTTGGCTCTGTATGCAAAGCTGTCATTCACTCCTGTAGGGTCCTTAGCAGTTTCGGTAAGCATAATGGAATTAACATTTGGAAGCTTACGAACATAAAGGTGATAGCCCCCCTTCTCCTTATCTGCTTCTGGAACAATCCTTACATTGTCTGCCGTTATACGAAGTTTCTGCTGGGTTTCAGAATATACCACAAACTGAGAATCATTAGAGCTCTGACCAAATGCAAAAGCAGAAACTACAAAAGAGAGAATCAAGAAAACTTTTAATTTTATCACTTTCATATAATATATTATCGACTAGACAAATAAAAAAATTGATTTATAATATAGTATAGATTAAGAAATGTAATATTTTTAAAAATATTGAAATGGAATTTTGATGGAACCATCTGAAAATACTAATGCTGGCAAAACAATTCAAGAAGAATTCGAAAACGTTGACGTAAGTGCTTTTCTTGAAACAGAAGAAAAGAGCGAATTTGCCCCAGCAGAAAAAGTTGAAACTTTCACAAAAAAACAGCTTGATTTGTTAAATCAGGTTCTTCCTCTTATTTCACAGACAGATAAAGAACACTACGAAATTTATATAAACCGAATTGCAGACATGGAGTCTATGGCTGCCTCTATTGCACGCTTCCCTTCTCTTTTGGAACGCCAGGAACTTGCAGGAGGAACCAGAACCCGCGCCACTTTAATTGAATCTCTTATTAAACACCATGATGATGGAGACCGCATTCTTCGCCTTCCTTCAAAGGCAGTTTTGGGAAAAAGTCTTCTGGTGGCAAAAACCCATACACTTTCAGACCTTGCAAAGTTTGCAAAGCACATGGGTAAAGAATTTGACTCACTTTCTAAAGCTCTTGATACAGAAACTAACCTTTCTATGTTCTCTCTGCTTGCAGAAGACGTTTATCTGAATCTTATTTCTGATGAAACACAGCCTGTAGAATTCCGCCGTGAATGGGCTCTTTCTCTTCTGCTGCTTTGGGAACACTGGAACGATCAGACCACAGAAAACGTTGCTCCGGTATTGCAGTCTGTCTGGATGGCCCGCCGCCGCCTTGCTCCTGCATTTGGAACAATGATGGGTACAAGTGAACTTCTGCTTATTTCCATGCAGATGGATGATCAGTGGATTAGTTTTATTAAGCAGAAAATGGGAGAAGACGGAGTTTCTCAGGCAATGGAGGAATTCCTCTTTGGTATTTCTACTGAACAGATTCAAAATCTTAGAACAATATTAAAAACACAGGGCATTCCCGCTATTGGACGTGATGAAGTTTCAAAATTTTTGGGCGAACACGTTAAAGCAGATGCCGGATTGGACTATAGAGACTTTTACTCTATGTATACAGTTCGCCGAGATAACGCCCGCGCTCGTGCCCGTATGAAGTTAGAGGGACCGCACAAAACATTGGAAGACTACTTTATTCAGTTTGTGACCGCCCTAAATAAGGAGAAACAAAATAATGACACCTTCGCAAAATCCTGATGAGATAAAACAGAAAAAAAAGCCTTATCACTTTGGCGAAAAACTCAGAGAAGTAAGGGAACACAAAGGATATACTTTAAAGATTGTGGCACAACGGGCAGGAGTAAGCGAAAGCCTTGTATCTCAAATTGAACGCAATCACGTTTCACCAGCTATTGATACTCTTTTAGCACTTGCAGATGTTCTGGACATCAATCTTGAATATCTTTTTGAAGAATACAAACGCGAACGTCCTGTAACTATCATCCGTAATAATGAGCGTCCTTCTATTCATGAAGATGAAGTTATTTACCAGGAGCTTCCACGCCCAACTCCTTCTTCTAAAGACAACGACATTGAAACTTACGCTGTAAAAATTCCATACGGAGCCCACACCCACCGCGGTTCTTACGGCCACATTGGCTATGAAATGGGAATTATTGTGCGCGGAAAGGCTAAACTGGTTTACGACGGAAAAGAATACGAACTTCAGGAAGGAGACAGCGTATCTTACTCCGCAGGTGCCCCTCATGTTATAGAAAACATAGGCGACACAGACCTTGAATGCATTTGGGTTGTAACACCAGCCCAGCGCTTCGTAAAATAATGTGCCAGGCCGCTAGTGGCCGGCCTTTTTTATCTTATCCACTTCACAAAAACTCTTGCATTTTTTTGTATAATTATGTAATTTAATACCATATAAAATGTATATTTATACAGAATAAAAAAAGCCAACGGAGGATACTCTATGTCAGAAGAAAAAGAAGAGCAGAGTCTTATCAAAAAATTTGAAAAACTTGCGGTTTTGAATGACCCAATTGATCCGGCCCTCTATAAAAAATATGACGTAAAACGTGGACTCCGAAATGAAAACGGCACTGGTGTACTTGTCGGCCTTACCCACATTGGTGATGTAGTTGGTTACGAGATTAAAGACGGACAGAAAATTGCCGTTCCAGGCCGCCTTGTTTACCGCGGATACAACGTAGAAGAACTGATTAAAGACGCAGAAAAGAACAAGCAGTTTGGTTACGAACAGTGCGCATACCTGCTTCTTTTTGGAGAACTCCCAACAAAAGACCAGCTTGAACGCTTTAATAACTATCTTGGAAAATACCGCGCCCTTCCAAACAACTTCGTAGAAGACATGATTATGAAGGCACCATCTAACAACATTATGAATAAGATGGCCCGCGGTGTTCTTGCAAGCTACTCTTATGACGATGATCCAGAAAACCGCAATATTGGAAACATTGTAAAACAGTGTGTTCAGTTGATTGCCCGCTTTTCTACACTTGCCGCTTACGGTTATCAGGCAAAACGCCGCTACTACGACAACAAGAGTATGTTCATTCATAACCCAAAACCGGAGCTTTCTACTTCAGAAAACTTCCTGCGCCTGATTCGTTCAGACAAGCAGTACACTCGTCTTGAAGCAGAAATTCTTGACCTGGCACTTATTCTTCACGCTGAACATGGTGGTGGTAACAACTCATCTCTTACAGTTCATGTTGTTTCATCAGCAGATACAGATACCTTCTCTGCAATTGCAGCCGCAATCGGTTCTCTTAAAGGAAGCCGCCATGGTGGTGCCAACATTCGCGTAGTAGAAATGATGGATGACATTAAAGCAAACGTAAAAGACTGGAGCAGCGAAAAAGAAGTTTCTGAATACATCAGAAAAATTGCTACAAAAGAAGCCTTTGATCGCTCAGGTCTTGTTTACGGAATGGGACACGCAGTTTATACAATCAACGACCCTCGTGAAGTTCTTCTTAAGGCAAAGGCAAAAGAACTTGCTAAAGAAAAGGGTTTCATGGAAGAATTCGAACTTTATGACATGATTGAACGCGTTACACCGGGCATTATTCAGGAAGTTCACAATTCAGATAAAAGGATTTGTGCAAACGTTGACCTTTACTCAGGTTTCGTTTACTCAATGCTCAACATTCCACGCGAACTCTTTACACCAATCTTCGCAATTTCCCGAATTGCAGGTTGGTCAGCTCACCGCATAGAAGAGATTGTAAGCGGCGGAAGAATCTACCGTCCTGCATACAAGAACGTTATGAGCGAAAGAGACTTTATTCCATTCGCCGACAGAAAATAGTTTGAAAATTTCACACATAAAAAGCGCAGGTCTATCAGTTGCTCTACTTACAGTGCTCACACTTCTGGCAGCCTGCGCTTCTTCGCGTCCAGAGCAGAAAGAGCCACAAGGACTGCGCATTCCATTTGAACTGGACAATCACCACCATGTAATTCTTACTTTTTATACTGACGAAAATATTCCCGTCCGCTTTAATTTTGATTCGGGCTGCCCCGACAAGAAAGTAGTAGTTACCAGCCAGGGCTTTAAAAACCTGAACGGAAGTGATTACGAAGCAGCCTGCGCAGAAAGAGAGGCCTATTTTTACGAGCACTTTTACCAGCTTACAGGCAAAAATCAGGCTGATTGCTCCGCTTCCGAGTTTGAGCGCCTTAAGAAAATCCATTTGAAAAAGCTCAGCACAGACTTTGTGCCCGCCGGCCTTACAGTGCAGACTCAAAAAGGCGCCGTTCAGCTGCCGCTTATAGACTTTACTTACTGCCCGGCAGAAACAGAGGGCTATGGGGACGATGGTACCGATGGCACAATCGGCTTTGCTTTTTTTCAGGGGGCAAAACGCATTACCTTTAACTATCAGGAAGCTTATATAGAAATTGATGGTCCCATTGTCTGCCAGGATGCAGTTCCCCTGCGCTATTTCTCTGCAACAGGTCATTATTTTGCTCCGGTTACGATTAACGGCCAAGCAGACTACGCCCTGCTGGACACCGGTTCCGAGGTTTTCACCCTGCGAGAGCCCGCTTTTGACAGAGAAAAAATGATTATGCTTATGGACGATGGCACCATCAGCTTTTCAGATTTTTACAGGGAGATCTGTACAATCACCCTGCCAGAGACAAATGGCGAATATAACAGTGCAGAAAGTTTTGAGCTTGGGGCCATCAGCTGGCAGAAGGTGCGGGCTCTGAAAATTACCGACAAAGCCATGCACACCGGCCCCCTCTCCCGCCTGATTATTGCCTCATCCAACAATATCGGGTATCCTTTTTTCAAAGACAAAATCATCCAGTTTGATTTGGAAAATATGTTATTCAGGATTGTAGAATAAAATAGG
>JAEEGL013045327.1_pt1 | contig 21488 bp, 20 predicted proteins | sample 9134231 | NCBI WGS metagenome assembly JAEEGL01 (sample SAMN16246548, study PRJNA631951) | gut metagenome | biome: gut microbiome; feature: rumen; material: fiber-attached | host: Bos | place: Iran: Karaj | collected 2018-10
TCACCTTTGCGATGGTTCCGCTTTTTTGTCATTTTGTTTCTTGTTCCTCCCGCATGTCAATCATTTGTTTCTTGCTGTCATAAAATTCGTATTGCAAGAAAGCCATCTTTTGCGAGGGAATGATGTGTACACCCAGTCCGTACTTCATCTGCCATTTGCGTTTCAGCGACACAAGTCCCTGATTGATATAGGCAGCCACATACGGGTGGACGTGCAGATAGAATTTCTTAACACCGATCTTGTTGACCAGGGCATCAATCTTACGCTCGAGTGTATCTGTGAAAAGAATGCTTGACTTAATTTTTCCACTACCGAAACAGGTAGGACACTCTTCCTCTACATTCACATCCATAGCAGGTCTTACACGCTGGCGAGTTATTTGCATTAGTCCAAATTTGGAGAGTGGCAAGATGTTGTGGCGTGCGCGGTCTTTCTGCATGTTCTTGCACATGCGCTCGTACAGCATCTGCCGGTCCTCAGCCAAGTTCATGTCGATGAAGTCAACGATGATGATCCCTCCCATATCGCGCAACCGCAATTGCCGTGCCAGTTCGTCAGCAGCACCGAGATTAACTTCGAGCGCATTGCCCTCCTGTCCTTTCTCTGCGCGTGTTCGGTTGCCGCTGTTCACGTCCACCACGTGCATTGCCTCTGTGTGCTCGATAATGAGATACGCACCATGTTTGTAGTTCACCGTCCGGCCAAAGCCTGACTTGATCTGCTTGGTGATGTTAAAGTTGTCAAAGATAGGTACCTTACCGGTGTAGAGTTTCACGATGCCCGCCTTTTCAGGGGCGATGAGCGTCACGTAGTCTTTCACTTCCTGGAACACTTGCTCGTCGTTGACATAGATATTCTCGTAGGAGGGATTGAAAAGGTCGCGCAAGAGTGCTACGACACGGCTTTCCTCCTCATAGACGAGTTGTGGCCGCTGGGTGGTTTTCTGCACCTTGGTAATGGCGTCCTCCCACCGCTTGTAGAGGACTTTCAGTTCTGAGTCGAGTTCGGCTGCTCTTTTGCCTTCAGCAACTGTGCGTACGATGACTCCGCAATTGCGGGGTTTTACGCTTTGGATGATTTGCTTTAGTCGAGCTCGCTCTTCACCGCTTTTGATTTTGGACGATACCGAAACTTTATCCCCGAATGGAATCAAGACCAGATAACGTCCGGCAAACGACAATTCTGCCGTCATACGCGGACCTTTGGTCGAAATGGGTTCTTTTACAATCTGCACCAGCACCTCCTGATCTTTCTGCAGCGTTGTAGCTATGCTACCGTCTTTTTTCAGATCGGGCAGGCGAGATGCCTTGGAGAAGGGGTAAAGTTTTTTCCTGTCGCTTTCTACCTGTTTGAGGTACTTCGCGTAAGAATTGAATTGGTTTCCCAGGTCAAGATAGTGAAGAAAGGCGTCGCGTTCGTATCCTACGTTCACAAAACTGGCGTTCAGTCCGGCCATCAGTTTTTTCACTTTAGCCACGTAGATGTTTCCAACGGAGAACGATGCTGAGCGGGGCTCTGTCTGGTATTCTACCAGGCTTTTGTCTTCCAGCAGGGCAATCGAAATCTCCTTTTCTTGGACATCAATTACAACTTCGCTGGTCATTTCTTCTGCTCTTGATGTGGTTTAAAGCCATAAGAGCAAGTAGCTTACTTGCTCTTATGACGATTCTTTCTCAGTCTCTTTTTACGCTTGTGGGTAGCCATCTTGTGGCCCTTTTTCTTTTTTCCGTTTGGCATAACTTTAAATTATTTAAATGTTAAAACAATAAATGCAATCTCTAGATTCTCGATGAAAGAATTATTCCTCACCCTTCATTTTAGCAACAAAACTCTTGGCCGGTTTGAAGCTGGGGAAGTCGTGAGCGGAGATCACGATGGTCGTGTTCTTGCTAATGTTGCGGGCTGTCTTTTCTGCACGATGCTTCACAACAAACGTACCGAAGCCACGCAAATAAACATTTTCTTTTTTTTCCAGCATACAGTCTTTTACCGACTCCATGAATGCCTCAACAGTGGTGGCAACGTCTTTACGAGCGATACCTGTTTTCTGAACGATATCCTCGATAATTTCTGCTTTTGTCATCTCTTTTTTAACTTATAATTAATTTCGGGTTGCAAAGATACTGCTTTTTGCGTAGATATGAAAATTTATTTGGGATTTTTTCGAATTTTCTTTGCGAAAAATGTTGTGGGATAGGAAATTACGACTTCTGTGAGGTCGGCTTTCGTCTTATGAGCTTTTATATTAATACCTATTTTAAGCTCGCTTAATTTCTTAAACCGGTAATTGATTCCAACTCGTTCATAATATGGTCTTTCCAATTCCTTGCTCCATTTTCCCATATGCCGGTAGAGATATAAACCTAGTGATACATTAAGTGACAAAGGTCCAAAGAATGCTTCGTGTTTGGCGGCAATACCAACCGACCAAGGACTGATGGTAGAATCGTCACCTCGTTTTTGGCAAATCTCCTGGATACGGCCATCATAAGTTCCGTAAAATACATCGACTCCTATTCCTGAAGCCCAGCGACGGGCATATCTGTACATAACATCGGTTCCGAAACTGTAAGCCCAATAACACTTGAAGGAATCTGTGCGGTAGTCTGGATCACTAGGAGTAGAAGAGAACTGCGTCATCTGCCATTCTTCCATCAACGTTCGTCCGCCGATACTAATGTATGGATTCAGGTACCAATATTTCTCGAATTTTTCAGCAGAAGTGGAATAATGGGTAATGGATGCTTCGTAATAAGGCTGGTATACAAGTCCAACGGTTGCCCCAATGAAGTTAGCGCCCTTATTCGGACGGTTCAAGGCACCGTTACTGTAATGATAATAATCAATGCCCATCCTTAAACCCCAATCTTGAAGGAAATGCCAAGTACCGTGAATTCCTGCCCCAAAGAAAATATTCCAGCGTGAACCAATGAGTTCGTTATCAATATTGTCTATTACATTATATTTAAGGTGGCTCCAGCATAGACCGAAATTCAGCGCATAGTCTGTTTCAAAATGGGAAGTACGAATCAAGGGACGGGCAAACTGTCCGTAGAAGGAAATAGTATTACCTAAGTGTGAATCGTAGTCCACTTCATTTATGGCATTCTTAGTCTTTCCCCAGAACTCTTCGCCCTTATGCATGGTGACTCTGTGGTTAAGTCCCCATTTTGCGCCCAAAGATAGGGTAGGAAACCCATAGTCACGCGCATAGTCGTTACTGTCAGAAGGGAGATAAGCGTGAATCAACTTAAGGTCAATGGCAAAGTTGTTTTTATCCCTTTGCCATTTTCTTTGCCATTCATCCATCACGATAGTACGCCCAGGCGTGACACTCAATTCTGCACCCCAATGACGTAATGTGTCAACGGGTGCAGCCATTGACGAGAGAGCAGTAAGAACTATTCCAATCAGGCAGATTCTTTTCATGATTTTGAGTTTGTAAGAATGGCATTTAGAGAGAACAATCTTATTAACTTTGTTCTGCTTCCAACGCATTTTTACATTGTAATTATGGCCAAATCAGAAGATAAAGAAATTAGTTTGTTCTATTGTCTTTTCTATTTAATGCCCCGATTGTTAAGAGCTGCAGAATATTTGGCCGCATTGGAAAGGTGTTCTGAGTAGGTTTTAGCGAAATTGTGCTTTCCGCTGAAATCCTCTTTGGCGCACATGTAAAGGTAATCGTGGTGAACCATATTGAGTACAGCATCAATGCCTGCGATTGTTGGAATACGGATAGGACCGGGAGGAAGGCCTGTATTCTTATAGGTATTGTAAGGACTGTTGATAAAGAGCATATTGTTGTAAATGCGCCTTAATGAGAAGTCTCCAATGGCGAACTTTACTGTTGGATCTGCCTGCAAAGGCATATCAGCTTTAAGCCGGTTAAAGTACATCCCAGCAATCATCGGCTTTTCTCCATCATTAGAGGTTTCCTCATCAATGATGCTTGCCATTGTAATGACCTGTTCGGGGGTAAGTTTCAGCTTATTAGCCTTGGCTGTGCGTTCCTCATTCCAAAACGTCTTGCTTTCTTTCTGCATACGGTCAAGAAAGGCATCGGTAGTTACATTCCAGTAGATATCATAAGTGTTGGGAATGAACATGCAAGGCATTGTTTGTGGTGTATAGCCATATTTGTGACAAATGGCAGAATCTTGGAATACTTGAATAAGTTCCGTACTGTCGAGCATAAGCTTTTCGGAAAGCACCGCAGCTAAATTTTCCATAGTACGAACGGATGGAATCGTGAGGTTCACCGGCTTCTGCATTCCGCTTTTAATATGCCGAAAAGCAACGAAGGCTCCTTCGGAAGGTTGGATAGCGTAACGTCCAGTTCTGATTTTTTCGCTATAGTGAGTGTGTCTGGCGAGTGTCTGGAAAGCAAACATGCCATGCAATGAAGTAATATCTTTCAGTTTTACCAAAACAGAGTCGATATTGTCATCGCGGTCAATGTATAAATATTGTGTCTTATCCTTACCCGTCATGGATGAGAAAAAGAAGTAGTAGACGATACCCGCGATAACCAGAATGCAGATCAGCATGGGATACACATATTTTCGAATACCTATCTTCATAATGATTTTGTTTAATTTCTTTGCAAAGTTACAAAATAATAAGAAATTGTGGTAATGAGTAGATAAGAAAATGAGATAATTGCTTAAAAATTTCTTTTTTTGTTCGATTTGTGATATCTTTGCGATATGAAACTTAAATTCAACATTCATTATAATACTGAATGGGGACAGTCAATGCATGTCCTCATTAACTATCTTACCAACGATAAAAAAGAGCATGAACAGAATTTTCTGATGCAGACCCAAGACGGTGAAGAATGGATGCTCGATGTCGTTTTGATGGAGCCGCGCCAGCGAACGATAATTTCTTTTAATTATTTCTATCAAGTGGAAGATGGAGAGGGGCGCTTGTTGAGAAGGGAATGGAATCAGGTGAAGCGTACCTATGCTGCTGACAGTTCAAAGACATTTGTTTTTGCCGATCTTTGGCGTGATCGTCCGCTCAACTATCATCTCTATACCTATTTTAATAAACGTTATACCCCACAAATCATTCCTTTTTCATTACCCTTGTTTCGCAAGACTATTGTGTTTCGGGTTTCTGCTCCCCAACTAAAGGAAGGAGAATCACTTGCACTCATCGGAAATCATCCTGCCATAGGTATATGGAATCCAACAAGGTTTCTTCCCATGGTACATATCGGAGAGTATGATTGGATGCTTTCTGTGAATATTGATGGTATAGCTATGCCCTTGGAATACAAGTATGTCGTGATAGATGATAAGAAACTCCAGCTGAAGGAGTGGGAAGAAGGGGATAACCGTTCTACAGCAAATTACTTTGTGAATGATGGGGAAGTACTCGTCATTTATGGTGATTCACTCCGACTGAAAGAAGAGCCCGTTAAAGCAGCTGGTGTCGTAGTACCCGTTTTCTCATTGAATTCAGAGCATAGTTATGGTGTGGGTGATTTTGGAGATTTGAAACGTATGGCAGATTGGGCAGAGAAGGTAGGTATGCGTCTTATCCAGCTCTTGCCTGTTAATGATACAACAAGCACTCACTCATGGACAGATTCCCACCCCTATAATATCATTTCAGCTTTTGCCCTTCATCCTCATTATATTGACCTAGAGCAATTACCACCATTGAAGGATGAGCAGATGATAAATAAGTTCGTTCGCCAGCGTCGGGAACTTAATGCACTGCATTATAGTGATTATATGGCAGTAGACCGAGTAAAGTCGGCTTATTTGCACCAGTCTTTTATAGAGCAGGGGAGCAAGACATTGCTTTCGAATGGTTTTAAGGACTTCTTTGAGGAAAACAGGGATTGGCTTGAAGATTATGCTGCATTCTGTGTGCTTCGTGACAAGAATCATACTTCTCGTCCGGCAGATTGGAAAGATTTAGAGGTCGGAAAAGAAGTTGAGGAGATCTATTATGTTCAGTATCATTTGCACAAACAACTGAAAGAGGCTGCAGAGTATGCACGTGCAAAAGGCGTGTCTTTGAAGGGTGATCTGCCTATAGGCGTTTATTGTGATAGTGTGGAGACTTGGAAACATCCTGATTTTTTCAACCTTGATATGCAGACTGGGACACCCCCAGACATCTACCATCCCAATGGTCAAAACTGGGGTTTTCCCACTTACCGCTTTTCAGATGATTCAGGAAAATTAGAAAAACCTGACAAGTCTCTTCTCAGTCTTTCCGCTTGGTTCCATCGTAGATTCCAATGGATGGAACAATATTTCGACCTTTTCCGTATAGATCATATTGTAGGTCTTTTTCGCGTTTGGGAAATACCAAAGTCAGCAGTTTATGCGACGATGGGACATTTCCAGCCGGCTTTGCCGATGAGTGCTGAGGAAATTGAGCAGATGGGAATGACTTTCCGTAAGGATATTTATACGAATCCTTTTATTAATGACTCAATTCTTGATAAGTTATTTGGAATTCATTCGAAATATGTAAAGGATCACTTTCTTAAACGAAAATCCTATGGGCTTTATTCCATGAAGCCTGAATATAACACACAACGCAAAGTTGAACAGGCCTTCGAAGGACGAAACGATGAAAACTCGCACTGGATACGTGAAGGGCTTTATAGGCTTATCTCCAATGTCCTTTTCCTTGAAGATGCTCATCAGACGGGCATGTATCATCCTCGCTTTGGAATTGACCGTGAGCCTGTGTTTCAGATTTTGAGTCAAGATGAGCGTGAGGCTTTCATGCGCATTTATAACAGTTACTTCTTCGAACGTCATAATGGCTTCTGGGCTCATCATGCCATGCTGTTGTTGAGTGATATATTACAAGATACTCGGATGATGGTTTGTGCTGAGAATCTTGGTCTATTACCTGCTTCCGTTCCTCATGTACTTGACACTTTGAGGATTCTCTCATTGGAAGTTCAGTCATTACCTAAAGATTATGGAATAGAGTTTGCCCATCTGGAAGCAAATCCCTATCGCAGTGTGGCTACAATCAGTACACATGATATGCCACCGCTTCGTCTTTGGTGGGAAGAGAACATTGGTAGAACCCAGCGGTATTTTACCACTATGATGCAACGGGAAGGGCGCGCTCCCAGACAACTCTCAGCTCCGATGGCTGAGGAAATCATAGCTCGTCATCTTTACTGTCCTTCTATGTTGTGCATTCTCAGTATTCAGGATTGGCTTTCTATGGACAGTATGTTACGTGGTAAAGATGTCCATACTGAACGTATTAATGAACCATACGATAGTTATAATCAATGGAAATATCGTATGAATGTGACTATAGAACAATTGATGGATGCCCGTCAGTTTAATAAGAAAATACATACGATGATTATTCGGAGCAAGAGAATTTAATCATGAAAGATTACAATACCTATATATTTGATCTGGACGGTACTCTCCTTAATACCCTTCAGGATTTAACCAATAGCGTTAATTATGCTTTACGCCAATGTGATATGCCTATGCGGACTATTGATGAAGTACGTCAGTTCGTGGGAAATGGGGTTCGTTTACTGATGACCCGTGCAGTACCAGATGGTGATAACAATCCACGGTTTATTGAGGCTTTTAATACTTTCCGCCAGCATTATATGGAACATTCACTTGACACGACATGTCCGTATCCTGGCATTATTGATATGCTTAAAATGCTGAAGTCTCATGGCAAGCATATAGCTGTGGTCAGCAATAAATTTGATACAGCAACTAAAGAACTCATTCGTCACTTCTTTGGTGACCTTATTTCTGTTGCCATTGGAGAAAATGAGGCTGCAGGTGTGTATAAGAAACCAGCACCTGATACTGTAATAGAGGCCATGATACAATTGGGAGTTACAAAAGAAAATGCCGTCTATGTGGGGGACAGTGATGTTGATCTTCAAACGGCACGAAATAGCGGATTACCATGTATTAGTGTACTTTGGGGATTCCGTGATCGGGAATTCCTTTTGGAACATGGAGCTACTAATTTCGCAGAAAATCCAGAAGATATAATTGCGTTTCAAAAATAATTATTCTTCTGATTCAACTCCTCTAAGAATAATACTAGTGGCACCCAGGGTGAAAAGGCTTCCGTCCTCAATGATTCTTCGTTCGCCTTGGTTTAATTCTACGTTGTCAACAAAGGTACCGGTGTTGCTATTCAAGTCACGAAGTGTATATTGTATTTTCCCCTTTTTGTTTTTGCTTACATTGATTGCGCAATGTGTCAAGTCAACACTGGGGTCAACCGTCTCAAAAGGAGTGTTGATACTGTTACCTTTCTGATAGCGTCCTATAATATTATCGCCCATTTGAAGAGGTATGACTTGCTTATAATGGAAACAATTTTCAATAATAACAATAGAACCGCATCCCCGAAGATTTGCCTTTTCGTCAGGATTTTCATCCTTCTGACGGTTATGAAGCTTGCTTACACCAATACGAATGCCAAACTGTTTGCCACATTCTGTACATTGAAAGACAAGTTGTTGACCTTCCTCGTATTTACTTTCATCAAAAATAATGTAATTATCACATTTCGGACACCGTACGCGCTTCATAATATTTTTGAATCGTAGAATAAAAATCAGTAATCCAAATCTTCAATCTTTTACTTGATAGACCCAAGCCTCATGAAATTCCGTGTATTCACGCATCTCGCGAAGTGCATTATAAGCTTCGGCTTCTGTCTTATACCGGTTAAAGATGACTCTTGTGGATGAATGGCTTGTAAAAATCTTTGCTTCATTGAAACCCGCTTTGTGGAGCTTTTCAACATACAATGAGGCATTCTTCTTGCTGACTTGAGAAGCAAGAACAAGCGTATAATAGGGAACAGTTTTTTCTCTCTCAACAGAAACTGTTTCTTTGTTTATATTGTCCGTTGTCTGATTGTCATATTTCACTACAGCATCATTATGTACCTCAGAAGCTTTCATACCTTTCACTTCCGCATTTCCTTGAATCGTAGCTTTAGGAAGAATACGAGTTAAGGTCTCTGTATCAAAGTTGAGCATGCTCATTTCTTTGCTAGAACCATTATTTAAAGGAGTAGAAATTAGGAAGAAACCAAAGATGGCAATGGCAGCTGCCATTATATTGCGAAGAACGCTTACTGGAATATGTACTTTATCGTCATTGCCGTCTTTAAAATAAGTAGATGACATTTCTACTTCTTGAGCCTTCTCTTCATGAACAGTTTCCTTGGCATCATTTTCTAGAATAGACTCAACCTTGATGGGTCTCGTTTTTGCTTCTACAAAGGAAGAAGTCATGTTCGCCAGAGGTTCCATCTCCACTGTACTTAGGCCATATAGTGTAGGAGTAAGAATTCCAGCTTCGCAAGGCTCGAACTCGTAATTTCCGTATTCGTTCATCTTAAGAATTCCAAGGTCGTTTAATTCATAACTACCTTCATTCTCAATATGTTGGCGCAATTCGCTAACTTCATCCTCGATGCGGAGAATAGCCTCTGGATAGGAAATGTCGTATGCCTCAATATATGACTGTGCCAGAAGCGAATCATTCATTTTTAAGGCAGGATTAAACCCTAAAGTACGCATAGGTGGCAAGAACATCTGATCCCTGTCATCGTAATGGGCCTCAGAATAATGTGCCATAAAGCCTCCGAGATCGGGGACGATCACGCAGTCGTTATTTAAAAGTAAAATTTCTATATGTCTCTCGAGTTCAATCACGAGTGCAAAATTAATTGTTTTTCTTGGATTCTGCAAATATTATTCTCTTAAAAAATAAAAATATCGAAAATCGTATGACGATATCATTTTTTTGTTGTACTTTTGCAGTGGATTATGGAATACAAGGAAACTAGTATAAAAGGCGTCTGGATAATTGAGCCGAAAGTGTTCAATGATTCCCGAGGGTATTTTTTTGAATCTTGGAAGAAGGAAGAATTCGAAAACCATATTGGACCTGTCGTTTTCGTTCAGGAAAATGAGTCGAAAAGCAGTCAGGGTGTGCTCAGAGGCCTCCACTATCAGAAAGGAGAGTTTTCGCAGGCCAAACTCGTTAGGGTTATAAAGGGTATTGTCCTAGATGTGGCCGTGGATATTCGAAAGAGTTCTCCTACTTTTGGCCGCTATGTAGCTGTGGAACTTAGTGAGGAAAATAAACGTCAGTTGTTTATTCCTCGTGGAATGGCACACGGCTTTCTGGTTATGAGCCCTGAGGCAATTTTTACTTATAAAGTAGATAATGTTTATGCGCCACATGCAGAAGCAAGTATTCGCTTTGATGATCCTACTATAAATATACAATGGCCTATTGCTAAAGAAAAGATGCTTCTCAGTCTTAAGGACCAGAAAGGCAATCTTTTTGAAGAAGCCGAGTTATTCGAATGAAGTTTTAAAATATACTGTCATCATGAAGAATGGACTTTCCGTGATACTGCTGGTAACGTTTCTTTTTGCCTGTGGCAATAAAGAAAAGCCTGTAGTGGCTCCCCAAGAGAACACGGAAGCAAAGAAGATGCTTCAGGGAATTTGGATTGATGAAGACACAAGTGACCCCTTCTTTCGTGTTGAAGGTGATACCGTCTTTTACCCTGATTCAACCAGTATGCCTGTGCATTTTGCCATCTTTACCGATACTTTGGTACTAAACGGTTCGCATATTATTCGCTATCCTATTATTAAACAGACTCCTCACATCTTCCAGTTTAAGAACGAAAATGGTGAAGTTATGAAATTGGTTAAGAGTGATGACAGTGAAGATAAAGATGCTTTTGATGTGGAACACCCTATTGCCCTTAATCAGCGGCAAACCATTAAGCGGGATACAATAGTGATTTCTGGCAATGAACGCTATCATTGTTATGTGCAGGTGAATCCAACCACTTATAAAGTGTATAAACCAAGTTATAATGACGATGGTTTACAGGTGGACAACATTTATTATGACAATACTATTCATGTAGCAGTATTTAAAGGAAATATTCGTGTCTACACTCATGATTTCCATAAACATGATTTTGGCAGTCTGATACCTAAAGATTTTCTAAAACAATGTATTTTGAGTGATATGCTGATGACCTCTTCAGATGCAAATGGTATTCATTACGATGCACAACTGGCCATACCTGATTCACCTGGAAGCTACATTGTGGATGTCGCTATCAGTTATAAGGGTGCTATGAAAATGAGTATCTCTGCAGAATAATTAACTATCTGAATTCTCTGTAAGTTTAAGAAATTCTTCAGCACGCTGGAAATCTTCTGGCGTGTCTATGCCAATTGTTTCTACATTAGTGAGACCAACTTTGATGCGATAACCGTTTTGTAACCAACGAAGCTGTTCAAGACTTTCAGCCAATTCGAGAGAACTTTGAGGTAATTGGGTTATCTCATGAAGGACATTTGTACGATAGGCATAGATGCCAAGATGTTTCAAATATGGGTAAGAATCAATCCAGGAATCTTTCTCTTTGCCTCGGACAAAAGGTATCACAGACCTTGAAAAATACATGGCATAACCACAATTGTCTACAACAATTTTGGGGCTGTTAGGATTTTCCATAGCTTCAAAACCTTGTTCTTTCACAAAAGGTTTTCCTAAAGTGGCAATCTGTGTCTGAGGGTCATCAAAACAGCGGATGATTTCTTCAAGTTGAGAACGGTGAATAAAAGGCTCATCTCCTTGTACATTGATTACCACATCAAAATGGCCACCAATCTTTTGAACTGCTTCTTCAATACGATCCGTTCCACTCTTATGATTGGGAGAGGTCATTACAACTTTTCCTCCAAATTGTTTAACGGTATTGAAAATCTTGTCATCATCAGTGGCTACATATGCTTCTTCAAGTACAGAAGACACTTGTTCATATACTCTCTGGATAACAGTCTTTCCTCCTAGAATAGCCAAAGGCTTGCCTGGAAAACGTGTAGATGCGTAACGAGCTGGAATTACTCCGATGAATTTCATAATTGTTCCTATTTTAGCGCAAAGGTATCAAAAAAATGTGAATAACTCTCCTTTTGTAGGATATTTTTTGTATCTTTGCGGCAAAATCAAAACAAAGAATACGTGAAATCGAAGATATTATCATATTTTTTTATTTTTCTGCCTCTTTGTGTCTCAGCACAGAAGATTTCCTTAGGTTCATGTGAAATTAAAGAAGGCAACTTGGTGGGACAATATAAAGGGGAAATGCTTTCTGGAAAACCACATGGAAAGGGTACTGTTATTTATAGTAACGGTGATGTATATGATGGTGAATATCAGAAAGGGAAACGGCATGGTTATGGAACTTATACCTTCTCTGATGGTGAAAAATATGAAGGCCAATGGTTTCAAAATCAGCAGCACGGGAAAGGTACTTTTTATTTCATGAACAATAACCGATACGAAGGTCTTTGGTTTCGTGATTATCAGCAAGGTCATGGCACGATGTATTATTATAATGGTGACAAGTACGATGGCAACTGGCAACAGGATAAACGTAATGGCAAGGGTCGTTACACTTATGCAAGTGGAGCCTATTATGATGGGATGTGGAAGAACGACATGAAGGATGGAAAAGGGTTCTTTGATTGGGGCGATGGGACTACATATGATGGTATGTGGGCTAATAATCAGCGTTCTGGAAAAGGCACTAATAAATATGCAGATGGTGATGAATATATAGGTGACTGGAAAAACGACATCCAAAATGGCAGAGGTATCTATAAGTTCCAAAATGGTGACCGATATGAAGGCGTTTATTCTCAAGGTGAACGTACAGGCCAGGGAATTTTCAGATATGCAAATGGGGACAAATACACAGGGAATTTCAAAGAAGGTGATAAGGAAGGTCAAGGCACCTTTGCATGGAAAAATGGTGATGTCTATACGGGAAATTGGCATAATGACATGCCTAACGGCCATGGTAAGCTGACGAAAAAGTCGGGTGATACGTTTGAAGGACAATTTCGCAACGGTGCTGTCAATGGAGAAGTGATTATTCATTTCCATGATGGAAGTAAGTTCAAAGGAACATATCGCAACGGTAAACGCTATGGAGCAGCTATCGAAGTCGACAAGAACGGAAACCGCTTTGAAGGCAATTATGTTGATGATTTGCGCGATGGGAAATATATAGAAAAAGATCGTAATGGAAATATTACTTCTCAAGGTTTCTATAACCGTGGCAGGAAACAATAGGATTAATTAATTGACTAAAATATTTAGCACTATGGTAATTGATACAATTGACAAACTGAGCTTTTATGTAGGCCTCAATCCACTGTTCCAGGACATCGTGGATTTCTTAAAGACTAATGATCTGAACAAGCTTGAAGAAGGTAAACACTTTATCAAGGAGAAAGACTTGTTTGTGAATATCCAGGTAGCCAAGGGAAAAACCAAAGAAGAAGCTAAACTGGAGACTCATCGCCGTATGATTGACATTCAGATTCCTTTGTCTGGGGAAGAGACTTTTGGATTTACACCCCTTTGTGATCTTCCTGAACTGGAATATAATGAAGAGAAAGACATCATTAAATATGATGGGCCTGCAGATACTTATGTAACATGTAAACCAGGCGAAATGGCTATTTTCTTCCCTCAAGACGGTCATGCTCCTTGTATTTCCAATGAGCCATCAATTCGTAAAGCTATCTTTAAAGTAAAAGCATAAATATATAGTTATATGGCAACTACAAATAAACCAACAACAGCTAAGGTCAAGAAGCCTGCAGTTAAGAAGGCTACCCCAAAACGACAGCAGCATATAGGACTTGTACAGAACGACAGCTGGCTCCAACCATTTGAGGAAGCTATCCGTGGTCGTCATGATCATGCCGTATGGAAGCTTAATCAACTAACAAACAAAGGCAAAAAGAAATTATCTGATTTTGCAAACGGTCATGTTTACTATGGACTTCATCAAACGGCACGTGGTCAATGGGTGTTTCGTGAGTGGGCTCCCAATGCAACCGATATTTATCTGGTAGGCGACTTTAACAATTGGGAAGAAGATGAAAAATACCGTTGCAAACGTATTGAAGGAACTGGCAACTGGGAATTGAAATTGCCTAAGAAGGCCATGAAGCATGGTGACTTGTTTAAGATGCATGTAAAGTGGAATGGTGGAGAAGGTGAACGTATCCCAGCCTGGATTCGACGTGTTGTCCAAGACGAGCAAACGAAAATATTTTCTGCTCAAGTATGGGCTCCCGAACAACCCTATGAGTGGAAGAAAAAGACTTTTAAGCCCAATAAGAATCCACTGCTCATCTATGAATGCCACATCGGTATGGGTGAAGATGCTGAGAAGGTAGGTACTTATACGGAATTCAGAGAGAATATCTTACCACGTATTATCAAGGATGGTTACAATTGCATTCAGATAATGGCTATCCAGGAACATCCTTATTATGGAAGTTTTGGTTACCATGTAAGTAGTTTCTTTGCTTCTTCCAGTCGTTTTGGAACACCTGAGGAATTGAAGGCTCTTATTGATGAGGCTCATGAGAATGGTATTGCTGTTATCATGGATATTGTTCACTCACATGCTGTGAAGAATGAAGTAGAGGGTTTGGGCAATCTTTGTGGTGATCCTAATCAGTTTTTCTATGCAGGTGAGCGTCATGAGCATCCGGCTTGGGATTCTCTTTGTTTTGACTATGGTAAAGATGAAGTCATTCATTTTCTCCTTTCCAATTGTAAATATTGGTTGGAAGAGTTCCATTTTGATGGTTTCCGTTTTGACGGTGTAACGTCGATGCTATATTACAGTCATGGATTAGGTGAAGCCTTTGGTGGATATGGCGATTATTTTAACGGTGGTGAGGATGATAATGCCATCTGTTATCTTACTTTGGCTAATCTGCTTATCCATGAGGTTAATAAAAATGCAATCACTATTGCCGAAGAGGTGAGTGGCATGCCAGGGCTAGCTGCTAAATTTGAGGATGGAGGTTATGGTTTTGACTACCGTATGGCCATGAATATCCCCGACTACTGGATTAAAATTATCAAGGAACAAAGCGACGAGAATTGGAAGCCTTCAAGTATTTTCTGGGAGGTTAAGAATCGTCGTCCAGATGAGAAAACGATCTCTTATTGCGAGAGTCATGACCAAGCTTTGGTTGGTGATAAGACCATTATCTTCCGCCTTATTGATGCTGATATGTATTGGCATTTCGCCAAGAAAGATATTAATGGTGTCGCCGAACGTGGCATTGCCTTGCACAAGATGATCCGATTAGTAACTGCTGCCGCGATCAATGGCGGGTATTTGAACTTTATGGGAAATGAATTTGGTCATCCTGAATGGATTGACTTCCCTCGCGAAGGAAATGGTTGGAGTTACAAATATGCTCGTCGTCAATGGAACCTTGTTGATAACAAGGACCTCTGTTACCATTGGTTAGGTGACTTTGATCGTGAGATGCTGAAGGTCATTAAGAGCCAGAAGAATTTTCAAAAGACGCCTGTTCAGGAAATATGGCATAATGATGGTGACCAGGTACTTGCATTTATGCGTGGCGACCTTATATTTGTGTTTAATTTCTCACCTACACAATCCTTCACAGACTACGGCTTCCTGGTTCCAACGGGCAGTTATGATGTGGTGTTGAATACGGACTCAAAGGATTTTGGCGGTAATGGTTTTGCTGATGATACCATGACTCATCTGACTAATTTTGATCCTCTATATGTGAAAGAACATAAAGAGTGGCTTAAGTTGTATATTCCAGCTCGTAGTGCTGTAGTTCTTAAAAAGAATTGAAAGACAATTCAACCCGCAATAGCACTGTCACCGTTATGGTGATGTGTGCTATTGTTTTCTACGCCATCACATTCTGCTATGTGTTTTTCTATCAGGCAGAATCGCTTGCCTATCTGCAACATACCTTGTCGCAGGGACAGACTCATTATGACCGTTTCATTGGTGCGATTATCATCACGCTGTTGACAATGTTGATTCAAATTGCAGCTTATCGTATTACTCACCTAAGAAAACGAGGTCATGCGCTAACTTATTTTCCTTCCATTTTAGCTCTGACCATTTTGACAAGTGTTCGTGAATGTGGTCATGTTTCTAAATATTGGATATGGATTGCACCTGTACTTCTTATATTATGGGGTGTTTTAGCATGGGTCTCCAAGCAGTTTGAGACTTATGAGCCAGGAAAAGATAATCCAGGATTGTTTTCGAGGACGATGTGGGTGAATCTGTTGACAATGGTTGTGATGTTTGTTTTCATGATGGTCTTTAGTAATAGTAATGAGATTATACACCATCGACTGAGAATTGAAAACTATCTGGTAAAAGGGCAATATGAGAAAGCATTAGAAGTTGGGAAACGTTCTTCTGAAAATGACAATAGCCTTACAATGCTTCGAATTTATGCCCTTTCAAGAGTAGGAAAGTTGGGAGAGGCCTTGTTTCGTTATCCCGTCAGTAAAGGAAATGATGCGCTATTGCTTCCTGATGGGGAGTTTACTAAAACGCTAATGATGAATCCCAAAATCATCAAAGCATATTCATTGAAGAAAGGGAAAAGCGATTATCAACTAATCGGACAATTGTTGAACCGGGACTTGGATTCTTTTGCTAAAACCATAAGTCTTTGTTATGATTTGGATTCTACTGCAATTCCCCGTCATTATCGCGAGGCATTGGTACTCTATACCCACATCCGTCAGCATCGAGTTTTAACATTCCATGATGATGTGCTTGATGCTGATTATGAAGATATGAAAAAACTAGTAAAGAAATACCCTGACCGTATTCAAAGAGAATCAGCAGTCAGGGATACCTATGGTAATACTTATTGGTATTATTATTATCGGCGCGACAAATAAATCCGCGCCTTTATTATTTGTCGAAAGCCTTTAATCGAATTTTGATCTTAATTTCTTCATTAGCTTTCTCCCAATCTGTATCAAGAGAGAATTGTGTCAGATAACCTGGTTTCAGGATGTAAGCCTCCACGAGGTCCTTGTCGAGGTCAAAGAATTTACAGTTTTCAAGACTTGTACGCTTAAACGTATCAATGACAGACTGCTTGTCTTTTTTCTTCTCTTGCTTGGAAAACTGATCTACAAACTGATTCACAAAGTCGTATAGTGCATAAGCTTGGTGATCAAGCTTGTAGTAGAAAGCAGAGACAGTGCTGTCAAGCATTGCTTCATAATAGCGCTGCCTCATGTAGTCTAGCGCATCAATCTTAAAGGTGGCAATCTTTCTGGTTTGCAAATCCTTCTCGGTATTGTCGGCAACTTCCTTTGCCAACCTCCTTACTTCTTTCCATACTTCTTGTGCCTGGCTGTTCATGGCAAACGAAAAACAGCCCACAAACATTAAAATTATAAACTTCTTCATACTTGTCGTTTTAAGATTATTTTATTTGTTATACATTCAGGTAGTTCTTCTGCATAATGAGTTACCATAATCAATGTCTTGTTTTTTCTTTGGCAGAAAGTTTCAATAACATCCTTTACAAGAAGACGATTTGTGTTGTCAAGACCATGTAAGGGCTCATCGAGAATAAGCAGTTCGGGATCTTTTACAAACGCTCTGGCTAATAAAACAAGTCTCTGCTCTCCACTCGAAAGTTTTAAGAATGTACGCTCTTCTAGTCCGCGAAGACCGAAAACGTCCATCCAAAAGCGGCAGATTTCATATTCTTTTTCTGTAGGTTTAACATATAGACCAACAGAATCCTTCAAGCCACTTGCTACAATACGAATAGCGGGGAGATCACGAAGATAGGCTCGATGCATTTCAGGTGACACATAACCTATGTGTTTCTTAATGTCCCAAATCGTCTCGCCAGAACCTCTTGGTACTCCGAAAAGTTCTATATCGCATGCGTAACTTTGTGGGTTATCAGCGCAGACCAGAGACAGAAGAGTAGACTTTCCTGAACCGTTTTGTCCGCTCAAAGCCCATCTTTCACCGTTTTTCACATTCCAGTTTAGGGAATCCAGAATGGTTCGATTACCATAACGGATGCTTACTCCGTTCATTTTTACAACATACTCAGTATGGAATTCCTGAGAGTTATATTGCAGAGCAAGAATTGCTTCTTTCTTATCTTTCGAAAGTACATGATCTGGATATGGCAGACATCTTGCATTATAATCGGTAACACTCAGCTTTTTCCCAACAACTCTGTCTTTTACTTCTACCACATGCGTGATGAATTCGGGAATGTCATCAGTTTTGGAAAGAACGAGGATGATTTGTAGTGCTCTTTCTTTTGAAAGAATCGACAATAGTTCTTTCAGTTGATTGCGTGTCTCAGCATCGAGTCCAATAAAAGGATTATCCAAAATAAGAACTCGGGGATTACGTAACAGCGTTCTCGTCAGTTGGAATTTTCTGGTTTCTCCACTCGACATCAAAACAACATATTTGTCAAGCAGATGTTCGAGATGGAAGAGTTCGTAGAGATGTTTTTGCAAGGCTCTTCTTTCCTGCGTGTCATTGCCTGTTTGCAAATAATCTTCCTCAAGTAATTTTCCGACAGTTGGCGTTTCCCTGTCAATTTCCATCTGATTCCATCTTAGTTGCAGATAGTAATTGCTCTGTTGTGTTCCATATGAATCCCGAAAACTGATATACTGGATGTTGTCGCTCGCTAGTTTTTTACTTGAAGGTGAGAAGTCGTATTCTGGGCTGTTCATCAATAAGGGGTGTGCACCAGTAATCATATCCACAAACAAGGATTTTCCCCCACCGTTAGGCCCAACTATGGCAATATGTTCACCATCGCAGAGTTGGAAGTCAACGGGCTTGGACATTCTCCATGTTGGCATCCGAGTGACACCTTGTTTAATATTGATGATTTTCTGCATTTATCGTTTGATCCTTTTTTCGTTTTTCAGAGCAAAGTCTTTCCATGAATTGTAATGTCGGGCATTGCTTTCAGGTCGAGATGCCTGCATAAAGTGGCAATAGGCTGCACCAAGTGCATCTGTAGCATCCATAAACTGAGGCATGTCATCTTCTTTCAATAAAAGCAACCGCTTAAGCATCCCTGCGACTTGCTCTTTTGAAGCGCTGCCATTTCCCGTAATAGCCATTTTAATCTTTAGAGGTGCATATTCATGGATTGGAATGTCGTGATTGATGGCAGCTGCAATAGCTACACCTTGTGCTCGTCCAAGCTTTAGCATAGACTGTACGTTTTTACCGAAAAATGGAGCTTCAATTGCTACCTCGTCTGGCAGAAATTCGTTGATAAGCCCCGTCACTCGTTCGAAAATATAGCCAAGCCGCAGATAGGGATCGCTTTGTTTACGCATATCAATAACCCCCATGGCCATCATCTGCGCCTTGTTTCCCGACACCTTCAACAGACCGTACCCCATCACATTAGTACCTGGGTCAATCCCCATGATAATCTTTTCGCTATTCAATTTCTTACTCCTACTGGATAACTCCTAATTTTTCAAATATGGATTCCATTGGCATTCATACTCCATAGTTGTCTGGCTGCCATGACCTGTCAATAATGTCGTGTCTTTAGGCAGATGCTCTGTCAGCGTTTTCAGACTTTGCATCAGTTGCACCCATGAACCGCCAGGAAAGTCTGTACGTCCTACAGACATATTAAATAGAGTATCACCCGTGAAAGCAACTTTTTCTTCCTTACAAAAGAACACAACTCCTCCAGGAGTATGTCCGGGTGTGTGTATGATTTCCATCTGGTGGTTTCCGAAACTTATTAAATCTGTCGCCCGCAAATATTTCCCAATTGGAGCAAGTGGTTCCGTATAGTTCATGCCTACCATATCGAAGGCTTGTTGGCGAAGATTATTTATCAGCATTTCATCATCTGCGTGCACTTCCGCCTTCAATCCATATTCTTGATAGAGAAAGCCATTGCCAAGTACATGATCCAAATGACCATGGGAACATATAAGGTGAGTCGGTTTCAAGTTCTCAGTTTCAATATATCGGCGAACGGCAGCACGCTCCTCTGAATAAAAAGCACCACAATCCAAAAAGATACACTCCTTGGTTTCGTCGCTAATCACATAAGTGTTCTCAGCGAACATATTAAATACAAATCGTTGAATCTTTAGCATGGTACATAAATTATATGTTTTTCCTTAAACCATTCCTCGCCGAACCATTTGTAAATGTCAGAAACTTCCGCAATTTTCCTAAAAGGATAAGTCTCAGCCTGTACATCGCCGCCTTTCAGGGCAATTACACCATTTACCATGGCGTTCTGTTGTTTGGAACTAATGTTCTTCCTCACCAACTTCACCAAATCAGGCATTGGCATGACTGCTCTTGAAACTACGAAATCGTATTTGCCTTTCTCGTCTTCTCCACGCTTATGTTCAGGATGGCAGTTCTTCAAACCGATAGCCTTACTTACTTCAGTAGCAACGGTGATTTTCTTTCCTGTTCCGTCAATCAGTTTGAAATCACATTTGGGAAACATAATTGCCAGGGGAATACCCGGGAAACCGCCCCCAGTTCCCAAATCGAGTATCTTGGAACCATCCCTAAAATGAATGGCCTTGGCAATTGCCAGTGAGTGGAGCACATGATGTTCGTAAAGATTATCAATATCCTTACGGGAAATTACGTTAATCTTTGCGTTCCATTCAGCATAGAGTTCTCGCAGCATGCTAAATTGTCGCTGTTGTTCCTCATTGATTTCAGGAAAGTATTTAAGAATCAGTTCAATATTCATTTCAGTACACTTTCTAGTTCGTCATCACTCAAAGTAATACGTATCTCGCCTAACTCGTGGGGCGCAATCTCTGAATCTACATAAATGAAAGTTACTTCACCATCACCAAGAATGAAATTATCAGAAACGTAAGGGTCAATGTCCACAAAGAATCCCTTTTCCTGGAGTTTCTTCAGGGTTTTCACATCTTGTTGTTCACAGAGTTTGTTAGCAATCAAGTCGGCAAGAGGTTGTTCATATCCTTCTGCAAAAATGTCGCTGGCAGACAATATCTTACCAGATTTTATTTCTATGTTTTTAGCTAAAGTGGTAGAAATGCTATGTTCACCGCCTCCAAACATATCGCTGTGGGCTATATAACAAATGATTCCGTCACGATGATGTTGCACATAGGTGTTGCAATCATAGTTAATCTGATAAGAGTCCTTGTGTTCACGGTCACTTCGATAGAGTGGGGCATAGTCGCGCTTGTAGTCATTCACGTAATTAATGACAAATGAATCTACGGCTTGTTTCATGGTAATACCATCAGCCATTGTACCCATATAGTCAGGTGTCAGGAAACCACCTTTGAGTATTGCGTGGTTAATGGTTTTGCCCAGGTCACCCTTACCATACATCATAGTCAGATGAATATGTGCTGCGGGAGAACCTTCTTCCTGAAAGAGTGGCGCAATGGTGTCAACCGTTATCTTGTCAAAATTCAATCCTTCGGCGTTCATTACGGTTTTCTCGGATTTATTGCCACAAGAAACCGCAAGAAGTGCTGTTAATGCTATGAATACGATTTTGTTCATTCTAATTTGCA
>JAEEGL011644682.1_pt1 | contig 21486 bp, 16 predicted proteins | sample 9134231 | NCBI WGS metagenome assembly JAEEGL01 (sample SAMN16246548, study PRJNA631951) | gut metagenome | biome: gut microbiome; feature: rumen; material: fiber-attached | host: Bos | place: Iran: Karaj | collected 2018-10
CATAATATGATTTCCTTTCATGAGTAGAATTGACAGTTCATCCAAATATCCGGTCCTATGCTGCAGCTACAGAGGCCCCCCTCTCAGGTCGGATAATAAATGGCTGAAAGATATCGCAGATGAATATAGCATTCTATTAGCATGAAATGCTGGCACTATGGAAGTGTGCTGTTCTGCGACTGCCCCGATTGGGGCGGATGTGTTATAACGACGTTTATACTATCATATCTTACAAAGGAAATCTTTAAGAAAAGCAATAGATTTTATTAATTTTTCCGGGCGATTTCTTAAGAATTTGACGGAATATCAGCAAAATCCACTCACTCTGCTGCAAATCTCAGCTTTGCATTTTCGTCTCCAAAGTGAGAAAATATTGAAAGAAGATTAACAAAATTGTACATCCTTTAAGGAGGAATAATGAATAATAAAACTCGCCTGTTTTCCATATTATTATCCCTATGCATGATCATTGCCTGTATTATCATTGCAAAGACTTATGTTCCTTACACTCAGCAATTGACCAGGGTTTATGCTGATGGTAATGAATCAGGCGAGCTGACACTGCGTTTTTATAAAAAAATGCCTAATGTTCCGTATATGGGAATGAGTGCGTATTATCAGTATATGAGAGGACAGTCTCTGTCATTTGAAGAGATTGATGAAGGAATATGCACGCTTGAGAATTATGCTGGTGATAAGCTGCTCTGCGATGTAAATGATGGGAAAATAGTGATTGAAGACTATGCGAAGTTTTTTAGTTATCCTATGCCTATTGAAGATAAGGCAAGGGGACTCAAGGATCTCTCTTCTCATTTTGTACGAATTACAGACATAGAGTATCTTGGGGAAGCTGCGCCCATTGAATTTGACTTTGAAAAGTACGGAATCAGAGTGTATTCCGATCAGAATGACATTTATCTGCCTTTATCTGTTTTGAGCAATATAATGGCGGATATCTCAACCAATTATATACTCTACAATGGAGAAAAGCTGTATGTGAGAAGCGCTGATTTGCAAGGAAGAGGCATTGAGGGCTTCTATGATTCGGAGAGACTAAAGGCTGAGCTTTTGGGAAAAGAAAGACCTGACGACTTAATACAACAGTGCTATGCTGATCTTTGTCTTAACTTTGATTATTTTTATGGTCATCCAGGTAAGCTTAAGATTGAGGATACAATTGCTAAACAGGGACTTGATAAGACCCTTGCATCACTTGGATCAGAAGGGCAGGAAATAAAGGAGGGCCTGCACTCAAAAAAGTTGATAGAATATCTTAATGCAACGGAAAAGCTCTTTTTGAGCACACTTGATGATGGGCATAACGGTTATTCGCCCGTAGTGGAAATACTGCAGGATGCCTCTTTACTATCATGCCCGGAAATTATAAACCCCTTGCAAGAGAATTACTTCACTTATCTGAAAAAAAGTACAACATCAATACATAATTATTTATATGAGACAGTAAATTTTCAGAGAGATGCAATATGGGGAGATAAAACATATTTCGAAAGTGGCAGCACGGCAATCATCAGGCTTGACAGTTTTATGCCTGATGAAGAAGCGTGGGCATCGTATTATCGTGACGGAGGTGATCTTCCGAAAGATAGTTTGGGAATTGTGGCATCAGGACTTAAAAAAGCCTCAGAAAACCCTCTGATCAAAAATGTGATCTTTGATATCAGTTGCAATAGAGGAGGGTCCTCTGATGAACTGGCAGTAATACTGGCGCTGACCACCGGACAGAATCAGTTATATGGCATCAACAAGATCACCGGACAGAAAATGATTATCACTTATGAAGCAGATGCAAATTTTGATGGCGTTTATGACGAAAAAGATAAAGATGCACGATATGATTTCAATTATGGAGCACTTGTGACTAACGGTGCATTTTCTTGCGGAAATTTATTTCCGATCATGCTACAGGAAGCAGGAGCAGTACTTATTGGAGAACCCTCTGGTGGCGGTTCCTGTTCAGTTCAGATTGGAACTGACTCCGAAGGCTTAAGTTACTTTATGTCCAGTGCCCAATGGCAGTTAACAGATTCTCAGGGAATAGATGTTGAGGGCGGATGCAAAGTTGATATTCCAATAGAACCGGAACCAAACAGAGTATACGATTATCTGACGGCGCTTGGTGGTCTGAGAGGCAATCTTCCGGAATACACTAATTATTATGATGAAAAAAAGCTGGATGAGCTTATGAACAATTGGTTTGAGGCCAAGGAGGTATTGGATGATGCTGCATGAGGCGTGCCAGTTTTATCTGCTCTCAAAGGAGCGCTTACAATTAAAACATTCAAAAAAAGAAGGCAACCTGTACCATCATAGTTAAATAACGAACAGAAAAAAAGTACCTATCACTTTGAGCAAAAATCTTCAAAGTGATAGGTACTACTTTTCTGCCAAAGAGTCTTCTCCTAACTTGCAAAATACAAAAACAGAAACGGAAGCAGGCATGCCAGCCAGCCTATCAGAAAGATAATTAGATGCTTTCTTTCAGAGTGGACAGCAATATACTCCCTTATAAGAGCACTGGGCCAATAGTAGAATGCCACATGACTGCCTATACCTACGCACTTTAGCCCTATCTTCCTGCAGTACCTAAGCGCCCTATATACATGATAATTGCTGGTTACAAGAGCCGTGTACTTCCTTCCCTGCATGGAGTCTATGATCTCTTTTGAATACTTCAGGTTCTCAAGAGTAGTCATGGATCTGTTCTCAATCAAGATCTTATCCTCAGGTATTCCCTTGTTTAGAAGGTACCTCTTCATTGCCTCAGCTTCTGAAATCCTCTCATCATCTCCCTGCCCTCCGGATGGAATCAGAACGGGAGGTGTCGGATCCTTTCTATAGATTTCAATGGCCTTATCAATTCTGTCAGATAGAAGCTTCGATACCCTGTCGCCGTCAAGCAACCCTGCGCCATGAATTATCACATAGTCGAAATCTCTTTTTCTGGGAATGATCTGTAAGAAAACGCAATATACCATGAACACGAAAAACGAAGCAGAAATATAAACAACTGAAACTGCAAAAAACATACTGATACGGCTAAGATGGTCCAAAACACCGCCTATCTCCCACGCTGCTCCGGCAATCTCCGGCAGCAATACTGCCATAAAAGCTGACACCTCTCCAAATCCAATAAGCAGCCCAAAAGCAAGCGAAAGAAGATTTCCAAGACTCCGCCCTTCATGCAGCAACATGTATATGCCGTTCATTATCAGAAATGCCGGTACTATCAGCAGTACAATAAACGTTATATCCACCAGGATGACCAAAACTGTCTTCTGGTGCTCACCCGCCAAAAACGTCAGTGTTACAAGCGAAGATAACAACGCTGCGAACAGCAGATAGCAGTTACGGTATCTGCTGCGTTCCTTAACAAACGAAACAAGGAGTATTATCCATAATATTACTGTCAGGATTAAATAGGCTTTAATTATCATGAACCGTCCCCCAGGTTCCCCCAGATGTCACCTCCCCTTTGCCTCCTTGTGGGAAGCCAGCTCGTCGATCAGCATCCAGCTGGATTCAACTATCTGCTTTTCTATATCACTGAGCTCCTCATAGGGCCTCAGCAGCATATTGACACGGGCATCGTCATCAATGCGGTCACCGCACCGGTAATTGTGCAGAAGATAGAATCTGCTCACCCTCTGGTGCTCCAGGCGGCCAAGGCGCTCCCTCTCCTCCGGGGTCATCTCGGCTCTGACCTTCGAAGCCTTCCTGAGGACCTTGGACGAAATGTCATCAAATGGCATGCAGGGTGCCTCATCCCCCAGAAGCATCCTAACCTTAAGGCTTAGGTGATCCACTGTTGTATAGTTCATATCCTTGATAAGGCTGTTGAGTTCCTCCCACATGGGGATATGGCCGCCGGTATAGAACCTTATCATCTCGTGGGCACACAGCGCCATATCGGTCAGGCTGTTGTGCAGCACAAACGACGGAGTGAGCACATCTCTGGTCTGTCCAAAGGGTGTGGCCACACTTCGCACATTGCTGTTATATATGAAAATATCTCCGCTGAAGGGAAAGAACTTCTGAATGATCTGCAGTATCTCGATATTCTCGCTCTCCGAGTCGCCGCACAGTATGATCCTGTCAGCCTCCTCAAGGAGCTTCCCGTCGGCGTTCCAGGGCGTGTCATGGAAAATAATGCAGTCCCCTGTATCTGAGTACTCATTAATCTTTACCATATCAGACAGCCGCTTTCTGTTTCTGCAGTACTCATCAGCATTTCCAAATACATGGTAGTGAATGTTCTGGTCCTCGTACATGACATTGAGTTCCAGTGCCCTGTCCAAAAGGACGTTTCCGGCGATTCCAAAGCCCACCAGCAGGATGACTTCATGCCTTTTTCTTAAAGGGTACTGCTGCCAGAAGATACGGGCAGTGCAATCAGTAAGGGAAAAGAAATTGATGTTCATCGGATGGTACGAGGGCGTGAAATTGGCCAGGCATACTATCGGAGCCCCCATTTCAGACAGCTCCACAGCATCCAGGAAGTTATCCATCTCGTTGCTCTTCATGCACATGATATGAGCGTCGTACAACGATCCGCGGCGCTCAATGAGTTCAGCCGGGGACCACAGCACGGATATTGACTTGTTGTCCTTGCCCTCGTCCTTTTCATTGGAATAGATGATCAGCGCATTAGGACGAACCTTCTTCAGGTTCTCGGCAAATATCGCTGCATAGGGTGACCGCTCCGTAAAGATATACCAGGGTTTGGCCGTGTTCATGGTCAGCTGGATAACCGGCTTTATATGGGAAATAAAATCCACCATGAAACCAACAAAGAAACCCAACAGACCAATACCAAGGATAACAAAGATGGTGGCGATCATTCGCCCTGCTGCCGTGACGGGATAGAAGTCTCCATACCCGATGGTGGTCAGCGTCACGATTGAATACCAGAAGGCCTCTCCAAAATTATGAATGGTGGCATTTGGGGAACGCTTTTCAATTTCAACAAGCGCAAACAGCAGCACCAGATAAGCCGCAAGCACACCTGCCAGAACTGCCATATAGCGCTTTATGATAAAGAACATCCTCTTGAAAAGGCTGCCGCCGGAGCCCTTGTTCACAGCATGACTGAGTTTCAGTTCCTTGATCTTTTCCTTCAGCTTATTTCCCATACTCATACCCCGTCACCTCAATGATATGGCTGAAATCTTCTCACTATTAATCATACTATATCCGTTAATTTATTCAATTATTATCGTTTTACCAAACCAGTTTTCTTGCCATATCCTGAAGCTCCTGCTTCCTGTCTGACAGAAGGAGCAGCTTGTTGTATCTGTAATAGGCGTCGTTCCCGGTCTCCCTGACGAACTTGAGGCTGTGATAGGCACTGGAGAGCTCTGTGATGAAGATCACCATCTCCTGACTTCCGGTTAGGGACTCCCCATCCCCGAAGGTCTCTTCCATGAACCTGAAGCTGTTGGTGAGATGCTCTCCGGTCTCTTTGATGGAGGCCTGTCTTCTGTCCTCCCTCTCTGTGAACCATTTTTTCGCAAGTTCTATGTCTGAGTCTTCCTCTACACTCCTAACATACTTCGCACACTCAGGGAGAGCCTTCGCCGCCATCTGCAGTGCCCACTCCTCTTCCCTGTCGATGAGCCCGGCTTCCTTCTTATCCGCAAGCTCAGTCTCCAGCTGCCTGCTCTTCTTCTCAAGATACTCAGCCACGTTCTCTTCATTTCTTCCGGCCATTTCTTTTATTATCTCAAAGAGCTTCCCCTGCACGGCCTGCTGCCTAGCATAGGCGGTAAACTCCTGCATAAGCGTATCTGTCAGAAGCCCTATTATGCTGAGCTTCTCATCAAAAGAGCCATTCCTGATGCTCTTTTTGTCCTCAGGGAACTTCCCCTTGAGGATGTCCGGGATCCTGTAGAGCTCTCTGTATCTTGTGTAAAGCTCATAGTAATCCGCAAAGTCCCTGGCCACCTCGGGATTCTGCAGGTACTGGACCGTCAGCTTCTCATCGATGTCCAGTCCCAGTTTCTCGTGGACCTTCATCACCCTGGAGAGGTCCTCCCAGCCCCTGGCTGTCACAAAGGTCCTCCCGTCCACATCGGTCCTTATATGATAGAAGTTGTCCTTCTTGATCTCCAGATAGGCCATGATGGCACCGTGGACACCGGCCCTGTAGGCATAATCCTTCCAGGCCTCAAAGTCTTCCTCTATGTTTATCTGCCTGACGCGGTCCAGTGTCACAATATCGAAGTCCCTTACAGACTTGTTGTACTGGGGAGGATTGCCCGCAGTGACAATGATAAAACCGTCCGGCACCCTGTGGCTTCCGAAGGTCTTGTACTGAAGGAACTGCAGCATGGTGGGCGCCAGAGTCTCCGACACGCAGTTGATCTCATCCAGAAAAAGAATGCCCTCCTTTATCCCGGACTTCTCTATCTGATCATAGATTGCCCCTATGATCTCACTCATAGTGTACTCGGTGACGGAATACTTCTTTCCACCGTAGTCCTTCTCTGATATCATGGGAAGCCCAATTGCACTCTGCCTGGTGTGATGGGTAATGGTGTAGGACACCAGATTCACCCCCAGTTCATGGGCTATCTGCTCCATGATTGCAGTCTTGCCGATGCCGGGAGGTCCCATGAGAAGTATGGGCCTCTGCCTCTCCACCGGGATCTCGTACTGCCCCGCCTCGTCCTTCTCCAGGTACGCCCTCACTGCCTTCTTGACTTCTTCCTTCGCTTCTTTTATGTTCATCGCTTATCCTTCGCACAATCCTTATGTTTTATAAGTAAAATATATTTTATCATACATAGAGCTTCATCGCCCAGTCCGGGACATTCTCATCCTGGTAGTCGGCGTCCTTGGCAAATACAAATGCCGTATCGTAGTCCGTTGGCTTATCGGGATATGTCCCGTATCCGTCTGTAAAATAAACCAGGCCCTTCAGGTTCTCAAAATAGTGCTCTGCCCGCAGCTCCTCCACCTTCTCAAACACCGGCCTGAAGTCCGTGCCGTAGCCGCCCTCAACAACGACTCCTTCTGCGTACTTCTTCATGTCATCAACCGATGTCACTGTAAGTGTCTTCTGGACCTGGTCGTCGCACTCCACTATCAGTATCTTTATCTTCTGAAAAAAGCTGTCCCCGGCAAGGAGCATATCCGCTGTCTCATCCAGAAACCTCTGCACCAGCTCATCCTTGCAGGAGGCAGAGGTGTCGATGGCAATCACCAGCTCCTGGACCTTCTTGACTTCCCTGAACTCATTTTCCTCGATAAGAGGCATGTTCCCGTAGTGCTCAAGACCAAAGGAGTACATCCCGTAGTCGAAGGAATCCAGGTCTATTCCGCCCTCCTCCCTCAGGACCTTAAACCGGGCAAGAAACTGCCTGTAATCTGTCTTCTTGGTGTTCTGGACCTTCAGTATCCAGGAAAGCTTCCCCAGCCTGTCAGAGGCCTCACTTCCAATAGTCTCAATCTCGGTCTGAAGACGCTTTGCCTCCTTGTCCCACTCCTTTTCACGATGCCTTATCTTCTCAAGCCGCCTTGGATTTATGTACTTCTCTTTCTTTTTCCCATTTGGATCATCACCGCCGGATCCGGAACCTCCACCGCTGCCCTCATCATCTTTATCCTGCTTATCCCCGTCGTCACCTCTGGGGGATTCCATGTCATCATCAATCGGCGGCTCTTTATCCTTATCCCGACTATCCTGATCAGCGGGCTTATCCTCAAGCCGCAGCCAGAATCCGTGGTCGTCCAGTTTAAACTCCCTCTCCAGCTTCTCGTACTCCCTCTCGTCAGGAATACGCCCCTCCTCAGAGAAGTACCGGTAGAGCTTCTCCACCGTCAGGACCTTCAGCTCCTTTGTCAAAAGAGTGATCCATCTGTCCCGGAAATCCGATGACACCCTGTAAATGCACCGGTAATCCATCCCATCCAAAACAGACTCTACCACCATGTCTGCGCACAGGTCATAGAGCCTTGTATCGGAGTACCTCTCCGAGGTATACATGTGTCTGAAAATGCAGTGGAGGAGCATGTGGACATAGGTCCTGTTGAGCTTGCCCGGATCCTCCACAAAGAGTCTCAGCACATGTGATGGGTTGAATCGTATCGAGACGGCGTCCGTCCCCACGGTGGTGGTGGAAAGGTCCATCTCACATGGAAGGGCCGAGAGTGCCGGTCCCATAAAGCGCATGTCGATGTACAGCTCCGTTCTGGCCGCATCAAGGACCCGCCGTCCACCCTCCTTTAGTTCTTCATGTAATGTCACTTATTTTCACCTTTGTTGTCTAAAATACAAATGAATTGGCACCTGTCCCGGCTGCATCCGCTCCTCCCACGTTCTGTGAATCCATGAGTATTGCACCAACCTCTGTGAGCTTCTCTGCAGCCGCAAGCTTTATCGCCTCATCTATACTCTTTTCATCAAACAGAGCCCTGCCCTTATAAGTCAAAAGAGCTCTTATCGCAGCCATAGCCCCAGGATCCTCCCCGGCTTCCCTGACCAGTCTCTTGAGGATCTGCAGGGCGCTCTCCCTGACATAATCCTCATACACACTGCAGAACCGCTCCTCCAGCTCCACCGGATACAGTAGCCTGCCAATGGCGATATTCTCGGCAATGCTTCCACCATCTATCCTGGCCTTCTCAAAGAGCCTGTCGTACTCCCTGTAGCCAATGGAGCGCCTGTCAACGCACTCCCGGTAGAACATCCCCGAGCCCGCAATTGAGAACTGTATGGTCCTGGCCATGGTGTTCTCCGCAAAGTCGTAGACATACTCAGGAAAGGTGAGGCAGCTGGTTGTGTATCCCTGCTCTTCCCTTACATGAACCAGGAACCTCAACGTCCTGTCGCTGTCCGCCAGGAAATTCCTTATGACCTCAAACCAGCTCCGTTTCACCGTGATATCAATATCTGACAGGCTGTCGCACTGCCTGCACACCCCGTCGTAGTAGTCGTCAATGCTGTCGTAGAGGGATATCTTTTTTAACCTTCTGCAGTTGTGAAAGGCAAAGCCGTAGAGGGTCCTGATGCTCTCCGGGAGGGACACTGTCTCAATGTCCTGCCTTGCCGAAAAAGAGTGGTTGCCAATGGCCTCCACCCTCATCCCGTCAATCTCTCCCGGTACCTGGAGGTCTCTTAGAGTCCCCTCAAATCCGGTTATCATTATAAATTTATGTTTATCTCTTTTGTCCTCTTCAACTGAATATGAAAAAGGCATAGTCCTGCTCCGTCAATCTTCGTTGTTACAGATTCAAAAATATCCATGTTCACCAGCTGCTTAAGCTCATCTCTGGATGCTGTTCAGAAGCTTACCTAGCGGGTTGTAGTGTACCTTCATTGCCCCAACCGGGCAGAACTCCTGACAGCAGAAGCACTTGATGCACTTTTTGCGGTCGATCCTTGGTATGGCATTGCCCTTTGAAGCGCCGTTTACATACACCATGCTAATGGCCTTGGCTGGGCAGGTCTCAAAGCACTTTCTGCAGCCTATGCACTCGGGGCTGTTTACCTTGGGCTTTGTGGAATAGACCAGCTTCGTCCCCTTTGATTTGAGAGTATTGATCAGCCCTCCGCCTTCAAAGGTTATGCTCTGGTGGATGGTAGCTCTTTTGAAATCAGGGACAAGTGCCTCCTTGAGGGTGAGACTTCCAAGCATCTCCACTTCACTTATATCCTTAGGCCCAAGACCTCTCTCATGGGCCACCAGCAGTGTCTGCACATCGTTTATTCCCATGCCGATGATATTTGCACAGGCCATGTCCAGACAGTAGGGCCTTTTCGATGAAAGTATGGCACCGATGTGCCTCTTTTCCCCGGCCGTGGGCCCGTTCCCTTCCATGCCGTCGATGGCATCAACCACATACAGCACCGGCTTAAAGTATTCATTCAGGTCCACCATCACATTGGCGAAGGCCTTCTCCTCAGGAAATCTCATGTGATACTCAGGCTTGGTGGTCCCGGGGATGCAGCCGAACATGTTCTTGACTGCGCAGCTCATGCCCATCATGGCGTGGGTCTTGAGCTTGGAGAAATTAATGATTGCGTCCACGTCGTCAAGCCATCCTGTGTAGGAAAAGGTCTTGATGGACACTGCCTCATTAAACTCCGCTTCTTTCACTGAGAAATTCTGGTTTAGTGTGACCCCTGCTCCTGCATTTGCTATATTCTCCAGCTCATTCAGCCCGCTGCTCTTGTACACACCGTGCACAAATGCCGGAGTGAAAAGACCTCCAGGACTGTCCCCTACAATTACATCAGCTCCCTTCTCAGTCAGCAGCTCGCACAGACATCTAAGGAGCACCGGGTGGGTCGTGATTGCCTTGTCCGGGGCAGCCCCCGTCACAAGATTGGCCTTGATCCCCACCTTCATCCCGGGCTTTACAAAGGAGAGCGCATCAATCAGAGAAAGGCTCTCAACGAGAGCCTTCCTAACTTCATCATATTCATAGGTGTTGCATCTTACTAAAGATACTGCATTTATCATGATTTATTCTGGTCCTCAACGATGTGTGATCCAGCATAGATCTCGCGGAGCTTCGGCTTGTCGATCTTGCCTGTGGCGTTTCTTATTACATCCGCAAAGATGATCTTCCTGGGTCTCTTGTATCTCGGCAGATCCCTGCAGAAATCCATGACGTCATCCTCTGTGAGGGTCATTCCCTCTTTTACCTGGATGATGGCAGCTGCAATCTCACCAAGTCTCGTATCGCGGAGGCCGATAACCGCCGCGTCATGAATGCGGTCATTCTTCATAAGGAAGCTCTCGATCTGTACAGGATAAAGGTTCTCACCTCCGGAGATGATGACATCCTTCTTTCTGTCTACCAGGAAGATGAAGCCGTCCTCGTCCTGTCTTGCCATGTCTCCCGTAAAGAGCCATCCATCCTTCAGGATCTCTGCCGTAGCCTCCGGGTTCTTATAATATTCTATCATAACACCGGGGCCCTTTACACAGAGTTCTCCAATTTCTCCCTGTTCAACCGTCTTGCCTTCCTCGTCCACGATCTTGGTCTTCCAGCCGTAACCGGGAACTCCGATGGCTCCAACCTTGTGGACATTCTCAAGTCCCAGATGTACACAGCCGGGGCCGGTGGACTCTGAGAGACCGTAGTTGGTGTCGTACTTGTGGTGAGGGAAGTATTTGAGCCAGTTCCTTACCAGTGACGGCGGTATGGGCTGGGCACCAATGTGCATGAGCCTCCACTGTGACAGCTGGTAATCTTCTATTTTAAGCTTCCCTGAATCCAGGGCTGCCAGGATGTCCTGTGCCCACGGAACCAGTAGCCATACGATGGTGCATCTCTCCTCAGATACTGCCCTGAATATTGCCTCCGGTGAATTGCCCTTTAAGAGAACTGCCCTGGATCCTGTATAAAGAGATCCGAACCAGTGCATCTTGGCGCCGGTGTGATACAGGGGCGGGATGCAGAGGAAATTGTCCGAGTGGGTAGTCTCATGGTGAACAGCCTCCATGTGTGCTGACTGCATGAGGGCTGTGTGGATATGCAAAATAGCCTTCGGGAATCCTGTGGTTCCTGAAGAGAAATATATGGCTGCGTCGTCCTTGTCCTCTATGAGGATCCTGGGTGCCACTGATGAGGCATTTGACGCATATCTGTAATAGTCGTCTGCATAGGACGGGCACTGGTCTCCCACGAAGAAAAGGAGCATCTCTTTCTTCAGCTTCTGGGCGATGTCCTCGATTCTTCCGATAAACTCAGGGCCGTAGAATAATACGTCCGAATCGGAAGCCTTGAGACAGTAGTCTATCTCCTCGGATGTGAAACGGAAATTAAGGGGAACTGCTACCGCTCCGGCCTTCAGGACACCAAAGTAGATTGGGAGCCACTCCAGGCAGTTCATAAGAAGTATCGCACACTTCTGTCCCTTCTGTACTCCTCTCTCGATGAGCATGTTGGCAACCCTGTTGGCCTTCTCGTCAAACACGGACCAGGTGATCTGCCTCCTGTAATATGCTGTGGAAGTGGGCTGGATCAGTTCGTACTCCTTCCAGGTAACCCTCTGTTCCTCCTTTATCTCGGGGTTGATCTCCACAAGGGCAACCTCTTCCCCGTAGAGCTTGCTGTTTCTCTCAAGCAGGTCTGTAATAGGCATTTTTGTAACTCCTCCAAAACATTTATATAGCGCTTCCACTTACACTTTAAAGCACTAAAGTAAAGTATAACCTCTTTTTAAAATTTGGTCAATTATCTTTTCGACTTGCTTTTATTGTGCATTTCTATTATCCTATTAAAAGGGTGCACTTTATCACTTTAACTTGTAAAGTTGCCAGCAATCAAAAAATGGCGAAAGTGCCCCACAAATGTATCATAGCAGGAGGTTTCACAATGAACGAAAATGCCAGTAAGCAGCTCATGCTGGGCAATAAGGCTGTTGCCCGGGGCCTGTATGAGGCCGGGGTCTGCTTTATTTCCAGCTATCCCGGAACTCCCTCAACGGAGATAACAGAGGAAGCTGCCAAATATGACGAGATTTACTGTGAGTGGGCTCCCAACGAGAAGGTAGCCATGGAGTCCGCCTTTGGAGCATCCCTTGCAGGCCGCAGGTCCTTCTGTGCCCAGAAGCACGTGGGTCTCAACGTGGCTGCTGACCCGCTCTACACCATGTCCTACACCGGTGTCAACGCCGGACTGGTTATCTGCGTAGCCGATGATGCGGGTATGCACTCATCCCAGAACGAGCAGGATTCCAGGCACCACGCCATCGCAGCCAAGGTGCCCATGATCGAGCCCTCGGATTCAGCCGAGGCCCTGGAATTTACCAAGTGGGCATACGACATCTCTGAGAAGTTCGACACACCTGTCCTTCTGAAGATGTGCACAAGGGTTGCCCACTCCCAGTCCCTGGTGACTGAGTCAGAGCGCCAGGTTCCTGATTTTCCTTATGAAAAAGACATTGCCAAGTACGTTATGATGCCCGGCAACGCCAAGAAGCGCCACCCCATCGTAGAGGAGCGCACCAGAAAGCTCATCGACTTCGCTGAGACCTCAGGTATCAACCGCGTCGAGATGGGTGGAACCGAAATCGGTATCATAACAGCTTCCACTTCCTATCAATATGTCAAGGAAGTCTTTGGCGACAGCGTATCAGTCCTCAAGCTGGGCATGACCAATCCCCTGCCCGAGAAGCTTATTAAGGACTTCGCCGCCAAGGTTGACAAGCTCTATGTTGTGGAGGAGCTTGATCCCATAATTGAGAACCACGTTAGGTCACTTGGTCTTACGGTCACAGGCAAGGAGCTCCTTCCTGTCTGCGATGAGTTCTCCCAGAGCATTATTGCCTCTGCTTTCGGAAAAGAGACTGCTGAGGTTTCCAAGCTCGATGACCAGATCCCGGCAAGACCACCGGTTATGTGCGCAGGCTGTCCTCACAGAGGGTTGTTCTACACTCTTAAAAAGAACAACTGCACTGTTCTCGGAGACATCGGCTGCTACACCCTGGGTGCAGTTCCTCCCCTTGGAGCAATTGAGATGACACTGTGCATGGGCGCTTCCATCGGTGCAGTTCACGGCTTCAACAAGGTAAGGGGCAAGGAGAGCGAAGGAAAGACCGTGGCTGTAATCGGCGACTCAACCTTCATGCACTCCGGCATGACAGGACTTGCCAATGTAGCTTACAACCAGAGTAATTCAACCATCGTTATCGTTGACAACTCAATCACAGGTATGACCGGCCATCAGCAGAATCCCACAACAGGCTACAACATCAAGGGTGATCCTGCCGGCAAGATCGACCTGGAGGCACTCTGCAAGGCCATGGGCTTTGAGAGAGTAAGAGTTGTTGATCCCTATAATCTCGAGGAATGTGACAGGGTACTCAAAGAGGAGCTGGCTGCAGAGGCCCCCTCAGTGATCATTTCAAGACGTCCCTGCGCCCTGCTCAAATATGTTAAGCACAATCCTCCTTTAAACGTAAACAGAGACAAGTGTGTTGGATGTAAATCCTGCATGAAGATCGGATGCCCTGCCATCTCGATGAAGGATGGAAAGGCAACAATCGATAACACACTCTGCGTTGGATGCAATTTATGCAGCCAGCTTTGCCCTGTAGGCGCCTTCGAAGACGGGGCTGCCGGAAAGGAGGCCTGAAATGGAAACTAAGAATATAATGATCGTCGGCGTCGGAGGCCAGGGTTCACTTCTTGCGAGCAAGCTCCTTGGGCACCTCCTGATGTCACAGGGATATGATGTAAAGGTATCAGAGGTACACGGCATGAGCCAGAGGGGAGGTTCGGTCGTAACCTATGTAAGGTATGGTGACAAGGTCTTTTCCCCTGTAATCGATAAGGGCGAGGCGGACTATATTGTATCCTTTGAGATACTTGAGGCTGCCAGGTGGCTTCCCTTCTTAAAGAAGGACGGTCAGATCGTGACCAACACCCAGCAGATCGATCCAATGCCCGTCATCACAGGTGCCGCGGAGTATCCGTCAGATCTTGTGAACAAGCTCAAGGCAACAGGCGCCAAAGTGGATGCCCTGGACTGCCTGTCACTGGCAGAGGAGGCCGGTTCAGCCAAGGCCGTCAACATTGTTCTTCTGGGAAGACTCTCCCACTACTTCGATCTTCCGGAGGATGCATGGATGAAGTCACTGGAGGCAAATGTTCCGGCCAAGTTCCTTGAGATGAACAAAAAGGCCTTTGAACTTGGCAAAAACTTTGGCGCATAAAGCATAGTGTAGTAAAACAGAATTCAGGAGGAGAAAAATGGAGCGATACTTTCAACCGGAGATTGAGTGCGCCCCCTATGAAAAGATAAGGGAGATTCAGTCTGAGAAACTCGTCAATCAGGTTAAGCACGTCTGGGACAACGTGCCCCATTACCGCAAAAAGATGGAAGAAAAGGGTCTCACCCCCGACGACATCAAGTCGGTGGATGACCTTCACAAGCTTCCCTTCCTGTCCAAGGCAGACCTGAGGGAGACATATCCCGACGGACTCCTGGCCGTTCCAAGGGATGAGGTTGTCAGGATCCATTCAACCTCAGGAACTACAGGCAAAAGAGTTATCGCCTACTACACCCAGCACGACATTGATCTCTGGGATGACTGCTGCGCAAGAGCCATCACTGCTGCCGGCGGTTCTAAGGAGGATGTATGCCAGGTATCCTATGGCTTTGGTCTGTTCACCGGTGGAGCCGGCTTAAACGGCGGTTCCCACAAGGTTGGATGTATGACCGTTCCCATCAGCTCAGGAAACACAGACCGCCAGATCATGTTCATCAAGGATCTCGGCGCGACAATCCTGTGCTGTACCCCCAGCTATGCCGCATATCTGGGTGAGCGCATGCAGGAGCTGGGCTACGGCCCCGACGATATCCCCCTCAAGGCTGGCATCTTTGGCGCCGAGGCCTGGAGTGAGGAGATGCGCCACTCCATCGAGGAGACCATGGGCATCAAGGCCTTCGATATCTATGGCCTTACAGAGCTCTCCGGTCCCGGTGTTGCCTTTGAGTGCTCCGAGCAGAAGGGAATGCACGTCAACGAGGACCACTTCATCGTGGAGATAATCGATCCCGAGACAGAGGAAGTACTGCCGGAAGGCAGCCAGGGTGAGCTGGTGTTTACAGCTGTTGATAAGGAAGCCTTCCCCATGATCCGCTACCGCACAAGGGACATCTGCCGCATCACGAGAGAAAAGTGCTCCTGCGGAAGGACACTGGTGAGAATGGGCAAGCCCATGGGAAGATCCGACGACATGCTCATCATCCGCGGTGTCAACGTATTCCCCAGCGAGATCGAGACTGTTCTTCTCAACAACGGCTATGCAGCTAACTACCAGATCGTGGTTGACCGTGTCAATAACACAGATACTCTTGACGTTCAGGTTGAGATGACTCCCGAGATGTTCACCGACAACCTTGGTGAAGTTGAGGAGAGCCAGAAGAAGCTGGCCGCTGACCTCAAGTCCATGCTGGGCATCAAGGCCAAGGTATCCCTTCTCGCCCCCAAGTCCATCACAAGAAGTGAAGGCAAGGCAGTCAGGGTTATCGACAAGCGTAAGATCTGACATATGACAGTAATGATTTTATCTGTTAAAATATAATATACAGAGGAGGAAAAATCATGAGTGTACAGCAGATATCTGTTTTTCTTGAAAATAAACCAGGTACATTAAAGAAGATGACCGGCATACTTGCAGCAAACGGCATTGACCTTAGGGCCACATCTGTTGCCGAGACCAAGGACTTTGGAATAGCCAGACTCATTGTTGATGATGCCATGAGCGCAGTCAACACCCTCAAGGAAAATGACTTTGTCGCAAGACTCACTCCCGTTCTCGCTATCGAGATTCCCGACGAGGCCGGCGGTCTTGACAAGCTTCTGGACATCTTTGCAGAGGCTCAGGTCAACATCGAGTACATGTATGCCTTCCCTGGCGGCAAGCAGGTTGACAAAGCCGTGATGATCTTCCGTGTTGCCGACACCAAGGCAGCTGAGGCCCGCCTCACCGGCAAGGGCGCCAAGATCCTCAATCAGGAAGACATTGCACAGATCTGATGCAAATGGAGGGTTACTATGGCAGAGCTACAGATAACACAAATTGATGCTGCCCTGAACAAAGTCAATGACCTTATCCTCAGAGAGTACCAGAGAGTAGATACTCACGATAAAATGAAGGAAGTAATCGGGTATGTGCTTAATAATCCCGGCAAGATGGTGAGCGCAAGGCTGATGCTTCTCATGTCTGTCGGGTGCAAGCAGGAAATGCTGAACAAGCTCCTGTATAGTGCTGCAGCGGTTGAGATGGTGCATACTTCATCACTGATCCTTGATGATATCATAGACGAGTCCGAGATCCGCCGTGGAAAGGCTACGGTTCAGGCCAAGTACGGCAAACCGGTTGCCATCTGCGTAGCCAACTACATTCTTGCCATGGCATTCAGTATGCTGGGCAGAAAAGGCTTTTCCGACATGGCCAGCGAACTGACGGATATTGTGGAGCATGCCTGCTCCGGCGAGATGTTCGAGAATCTTCACATCTACGATACGACCACCACTGAGGAGGAATATCTTCTTACCATAAAGGGCAAGACCGGATACGCCTTTGGCGGTGTCTGCAAGATGAGCGCTATCATCCTTGGCAGAACCGACGATGAGATTTTTGCAGCCAAGCAGTTTGGCGAATGTGTCGGCAATATCTTCCAGATCCGGGATGACCTATTGGACTGGACCATGACAGAAAAAGATCTTGGAAAGCCCGTAAATGCCGACTTCGTGGCCGGACTGTACACCCTTCCGGCACTGTATGCCTTCAAACAGGAATTCTACGGAGATAAGCTCAGGGAATATGCAAAGAAAGGAAATCTCACCGGAGATGACCTTCAGGAAGTCAGGAAGCTTGTCAGCGACGCAGGCGGTATCACATACGCCTCCACATATCTGAAGGAGTGCGCAGAAGAAGCCAGAAGATGTCTCCTGATCCTTCCGGAAAATGAGGGCGTCACCGAAATGAGAAAGATCATCAATTCGCTGTTCGAAGAGTAACCTATAAATTAAGATTATTCTATTACATAAAAAAACCATAACAGGAATGATAATCCATAGATTTCTAATCCTGTTATGGTTTTAATTTTTATTATTTTCTGTTCTTAAACTTCAGTGCAAACAGGATTGCTGCCAGCAGCACTGCTGCGCAGGCGCCTGTATAGATCCAGTCTGTTGTAGTCACATTGCTGGTCTGGGCAAAATCACCTCCTGGGAAGTCTCCTCCGGGGAATCCACCCTCTGAGTCGCCGCCGGGGAATCCTCCTCCAGGGAATCCACTTTCCTGACCATCAGCGGAAGCTTCTTCTGAAAGCTTCTCCTCTGTTGCTGAATCAGAGTTCTCTGAGCTACTGCTCTGCGCACTGTCTCCATGGTTAGAATCTTCGCTCTGGCTGCCACTTTCAGAATTCTCGCTGTGACCGCCATTGCTGTCACTTCCTGACTTCTTGCTATCGCTGTCTGAATTCCCGCCATGTCTGCTGTGACCGCCGTGTCCACCGTGTCCTCCCGGCCCGTGGCTGTCTGAATCTCCTCCGGGGCCGCCACCGCCGCCCATGGAGCCCATGTCCGAAAGGCTGATGGATGAAGCATCTATCAGGGCATCAGGGTTCTCTTCCTGCTCAGAATCGGTTGTTCCAATCGTTCCGTCAAGCTGTCCCTGTATGCTCTCGCACCTGAGTTCTACAAAGGTTCTCATGGTATCTACTGCCTTTTCAAACTCCTCTGTAGTACAGAACTTGGTTGGATCTCTGTCTACATACTCAGATATCATCTCATAGGTTGTGTCAATGAGGTCAGTTATATATCCACTGGCATAGAACTGATCCAGGAAATCCTGGAAGTACTCATGGTACATCTCTGTATACTCATCACAGGACATGATCCATGAGAACATGGGTCTGTCTGTATCACCCTCTGAAATTGAGAGAGGTGTGTCTATAGGATCGTTCACTGCACCATCGGAGTCCTGTCCCTGGAAAGTACCGTAGGCCAGGTTGTAATCCCATGGGATCATGGACAGCTGACCGTTCTCCTCGTAGAGGTAGAAGTTGTGGATCATGCTGCCGGTGTAGCTGTCACCATTGACCACAAAGTTGTGGACAACCATGTAGCGAAGAACAGCATCTATATCTACCGCTGATGCGATCTCATCAGCATCGCCCTCTGCAAGACCCTCGTTCATGGCCTTGAGAGCCTTTATGAGCCTCTTTTTATCTGCCTTGCTTATCTTGGTCTTGGCGCTGTCAAAGATATTGGAATAGCTGTCGATATCATCATCTGAGTACTTGAGCTTGGAGTCGTCGCTGCCCATTCCAAAGCCACCGGGGCCACCATCTCCAGGGCCACCGCCTCCGGGACCTCCTCCAAAATCTCCGGGAGGACCGAAGCTCTTTGAATCTCCTGACTCATCCGAGCTGTCTGAACCAGCCGCATCTCCATCGTTTCCTCCGGGACCTCCGAAGCCTGCTGCCTCCATCTTTTCTTTGAATTCCTCAAGCTCCTCCTCTGTCATATCCTCAGGGGATTTAACCTCTCCATCCGAGGTCTCAAAGGGATTGGGAATGCCCAGCTGGTCGAAATCCATTTCACGCATGTCGAAGCCGCCGCCATTTCCCCGGCCGCCGCCCATGCTCATGGTATCGGGCTTGTACAGCTCACCGTAATTGGTTCCGTAATTTCTCTCAAGGAAGGAATTCTCCACCGCCTCAACGGCAAGATACAGACCCCAGTCCTCACCATTAACTGTTATGAAGGTAAAGCTCACCAGGGGCGCTGAGGCGCCGAACTCATTCATGAGCTTGTATGCCAGATAGTCCTTCATCATTGTGTAGTCCTGGATCAGGTTGTTGAGGCACAGCTTGTCCAGGCCGTAATATGTATTGTTAGACTGATAGCAGTCAAATTCTATCTTAAAGCTGTATCTATCACTGTCGAGCTGGGAGACAGTGCTCAGGGACGTGTTTCCCTTGGCCCTTATGCCCACATTTTTGACAGTCTCGCCGTCAATGGTGACATTGGCCGCAGAGTACTCCTCGCTGGTTGCATTCTCAAGGAGGCTCTCCCAATCGTCGATCTCAATATTGATGGTGTGGACATAGCTGTCATCAAAGAGCTTATCCACGTATCCAAGGCTTACCGAATCATCCGCCGCTATCCCAAGCTTCTCTCCATTCATGAAAAGAGCTGTGAACAGGACCGCAATGACAGTGATGATGATACACACCTTCTCTATACTCTTGTGTGTTGACATCAGATATCTCCTCTATCCTGAAAGGTTTTCACCTGTAAAATCTTCATTGGGCTTATTTTCACCCTTGATTAACCCATGTACTCTCCGTTGTAGCTTACAAGCACTGCACTGTTAACGCCTTCCATGTCTGAGAGCTCATTTACAAAGTCAGTGTTGTCCTCCTTGAGCCTTACCTCCAGGTTGATCTCAAGATTTCCCTTCTGTGCGCTCTTGCTCTTTACAACAAGTCTCTCTGTCCTTGCCTTTATGAACTCAGTGGCCTTAACCTCAGCCTCATGTCCGTCGCAGTTTAAAACAACAATGTATGGAGCAAGGTGTGACTTGCGGTTTACAAATACCAGAAGGATGATTCCGATGATCACGCTGCCAAACACAGCAAGGGGTATCATTCCGGCTGCCAGCACGATTCCCACTGCGATTGACCAGAACAGGAATGCAATGTCCAGGGGCTCCTTGATGGCTGTCCTGAAACGGACAATCGAAAGGGCACCCACCATACCAAGGGAAAGAACTACGTTACTTGTTACGGCCAGGATCACAAGGGTCGTTATCATGCTCAGGGCCACCAGGGTAACTCCAAAGCTTGATGAGTACATAACTCCCTGATAGGTCTTTTTATATACCAGAAAGATAAACATTCCTATAGCAAAAGCCAGAACCATGGCAATTGCCATGTCCAGGATGCTCACACTTGTTACATTCTCCAAAAAGCTTGATTTAAATACGTCACTAAAACTCATTTTCTTATTCTCCTTTAATTCACTTAAATTTTTTCACATCATATTTATCATTTAATACTCATAGCAGGGAAGCTCAACTGTAGGCAGCCTGCAGGCCTCGTACTTGGAAAAAGAGCCTTTCCTTGCGCTTTTAAGCTGAACAATGTCCCTGATTATCTCCGGAAGGTACTCGTCCCACTTGACTTCCATTATGCAGATCCCGAAGGCTGCGGGAACGGTTATGCACTCCGTATTGAGAAAGTCTGTACATCCAAGTCCCGTCCTTATGTTGTAATCCAAAGTGACCCTGACATTTCCCGGCCGGTATATAAATGGCTCCCTGGTGTAATCCACTATGGTCCTTGGCCGGAGCCTTTCGCCCACCATCTTCGTGTGCAGCTCTTTTATCAGCTCATTGTCAGAGCTCTTCATCCAGCCGATGTCACCGTCCACTATGGACTGAGCCTCCTCTTCTGTGAGGCTGGCTGATATCTTGCAGCCCAGTCCTCCAAGCTTGCACTTCTTTTCCAGATGTATCACTGACTTGTCGCCGTTGTAATATCTTATCCTGAATTTTGCCCTCCTGCTGACACCGCTCTGCTTTTCTAAAAGAGCCTTGTCAGTGGGTGTATCAAAATACAAACTTCTTATCAGGTATTTTCCGTCCACCGCATGTGGATCCGGCTCTGTTACTGCCCTTAGGCGCTGTCTTATGGTTATCATGTCACTTGTGGTGATATCATGCTTAAGTTCATGCCTGTATTTCACTAAAGGGCCTCCTTTCTGCCGTTATTTCGTTTACTCGTTCATCACGATTCGATATTATAATTTCAAAACCTAAAAGTTAACTAAAAGAAACTAAAAAAATATTTGTTTTGTACCCCGTTTTGTAGACACAGAATCAACCTTAAAAATCCATGATTGAGGACATAAGAGCTCTGAACCTTAAACTTAAATGGTCATAAGATTATGTTCCATGCTAATATTTTTAAGAGGAGATAGGATTATGC
>JAEEGL010894971.1_pt1 | contig 21485 bp, 20 predicted proteins | sample 9134231 | NCBI WGS metagenome assembly JAEEGL01 (sample SAMN16246548, study PRJNA631951) | gut metagenome | biome: gut microbiome; feature: rumen; material: fiber-attached | host: Bos | place: Iran: Karaj | collected 2018-10
ATAAAGAAACACCTAAGTTTAGCGATAGTGCTAGAAAGATGGAAATTGATAGCCAAGACTTTACTATTTATTATTCTAACGAATGTCCATATGTAGAATATGAAGTTAAAGAATTATCTGATTATGCCAAAGATAAAGGAATTAAATTAAACTTTATTAAAATAGATTCATTAGAGAAAGCAAAAAATGCCCCATGTGTATTTAATAATTGGGCCAACTTTTATAAAGGTAAGTTTATTTCTAATACAATTCTTAATGCAAATGCATTTGAGAAATTAATAAAATAATATCTAAAAAAATAGCACTAAGTAATTAGTGCTATTTTTTAATTGCTTCAAAATACATACCATGATTAACTACGACATAATCCCCAGGTAAATAATATTTATTTTCACTTGTTGAATACCATTTTTTAACATTTGCATCTCTAGGTAACATAATTGTTGATCCTTCTCTTTGAAGGAAACTTGCTTTATTATTATCATTTACCTTATCTAGACTTGTTGTTACCATCCAATAATTTTGATTGTTCTTTTGGATTGGTTTAATTAAGAACTCATCACTAGTAATAAAGGTTCCTATATATTTGGAAAAATCTTCCATATTAATTTGTGCATAGTTGAATAATACTCCTGCTTCTCTTACTCTAAATCCAACAAATAGATAATATGGTAGTATTCCTTTAAATAATTCATAGCTAACAATATTATTTGAATCGGATAAGATATCATATTTTGATTGAGGCCATTTAGCATTATCAACAAATCCATATAAATTTGAAATAGCTGTATAACGATCGGTTGTTAAGAAATTGTTAGCAATAATATTATAATAAGTGGTTGAGCCAATAAAGTAATAGGTTGTTTTCTTTGGTAATTCCTCGATTTTAGTTATTTTTACACTGGTTAAGGTTCCGTCTTCATTAACTTTAGCTATATTACTTCCAACATGGAAGGTATTATCACTTAGCATATCGACAAATAGATTTAAATCAGTATCATATAATGAATGGTTATATACAACCTCAAGTGTAGAATTATCTGAGAAAGTAATTCTCGTTATTGAGTCAGTTTCATAGGCTTTTTCAATCCATAATGGATATTCATAAGTTAGGCTGCCAGTATCATAATTCCAAACAGCTAACAAATCGTCATAACGAATATTTTCAACGTTTTTAGTTTGGCCATTAGCAAGCATTATTTTAGTTCCTTTTACTAAACAGCCCCCTCTATCAACACCTTCGGCACTTATTTCAATGTCTCCAGTAACATTACTTATAACCAATTGATTAGTACTGGTTTGACTATTATTGTAGTTGAAGTTGGTAATGGTATTTTTTACGCCGGTAGTACTATCATACATACTAACAGAACTTATAGAATTCGGCGCGTTATAATCACTTGTTGGATTACCTGAAAAGACGGTACGATAGGTTCCTCCAGCTTCAACGGTTCCACCATTTGGATTGGCAGAACAGTGTGAACATGAAATCGTTACATTATAAGTCCAAGTTCTTTGGGTTAATTCTGTACTGCTTGAAGTACTATTTCTTGAATCATATGCAACTAAAGTAACATAATAGGACCCATCACCTACGTTACTAAATGTATAAGTTGTTGTTGTTAAATCTGCTGATGATTGAATAGCTTCATTACTTGAGTTATATAAATAAACTTTATAGTGATCAATTCCTACATTATCAGTTGCTGACCAATTAACAGTCAGCGTTCTCGAGGTGTTTCCTTTAGTAACAGTTAATGACTGAATTACTGGATCTTGGTTATCGGTCATGGTTTGATCAACATTAACGGCAACGGTTACTACACCAATACTTTGAGGAGTTCCATCAGACGGTACTAAATACACATTGATATTTTGCGGACTGCTAGGGAATCTCATACCAGATGGATTTTTTATATAGAAAGTAAATGTTCCTTCCTCCGTTTCGGCTGCGATGGTTTGATCAGGTAAAGGATTACCGTTAGCATCGCAAATTTCAAAGTTTTGATTACTTAAAGAGAAATTATAAGTTTTACTTGTTTGGTAACTATTTATAAGGGTAACGGTAAATGGGGTTACGGAGTTTGCTCCCGTCAAATCACCGTTCGTATTACCGGTTAGAGACCCGGTAAATATAGCTTGATCAGTTTCTTGAACATCAACACTCGTATTAACACCGGCTGAGTAATTACCAGTTCCACCTGATGGAACAAGGGTAACTTTGATATAAAATGATTTTGTTTGTTTAGGTCTTATTTCTTCGCCTAATGTTACACCAATAGGCTCATAAGTATAATCAAGTGATTGACCGCTAGGTGCAGCAACACTAATTTGTGGATTAAAAACTTCCGAACCAATAGCAACCGGGACAATTGTATCATTGTAGATTGATACTTGATAAGTTACGGAGTGCTCATCGGTTGAAGATGTATCGTTTTTATTAACGGTAAAAGATAAAGATAATTCAACGTTGGTGTCAGTGTGAGTTTCGGAAGCAGTTAAATTATTTATTTGTGTTTGGGTAACATCAATGATACTAACATTTCCATTTGAAGCGACAGAAGAATTACCACTAATAGACAAAGAAATACTATTAACCGTTGCATAACCAACGCCCAATAATACGGAAAATATAACGATTATCAACAGTATTAACTTGTCTTTTTTCATACTATCCTATCCTTATTCTATAACTATTTTAGCAAGATTTGAAACCAATTTCCACAAAAAAATGTAGATTTTTGTTGAAAATTGTGGCATAATTAAACGTAGAGTAGAGTAATCGTAATTTGTCTACTTGAAAAATAATTTTTTGCTTCGGGAAACAATAAAAATCCATGCTTATTGTAACCCAAAAAATACTAAAAGATAGGGAGGTGAATTATGAAAAACAGAAAGAACTTTTTGATATTAGCTATAGTTACTTTGGTTTTAGTTTTAGGTGTAGGTTATGCTGTTGTATCTTCAGTAACATTAACCATTACCGGTACTGGTGCTTCTAAGACTGAAGATTTAAAAGTTGTATATGACGGAGTAAACTCTGGTACTACTAATGGAGACGTTAACAAAGTTACAGCTATTTCATCACCAGATGATTCAATCGCTGCAACATTTACTTTAACTGATATGGTACTTTCAACTCCTGCTGAATTAGAATTTGAAATCCAAAATAAAGAAACTGATGTTAATGCAACATTATCATTACCATCAGTTACGCAAAATACAAAATCTAATTTCTTCGGAGTAACATTTGCTTATAAAGCAGGTGCTAGAAGCGCTTCAGGAAATTTCTCAGATTGGACAAGTGGTACAAAAACTCTAGCTGCTGGTGAAAAAGCAACTATTAAAGTTATTGTTTCATTAACAAATACTCCAATTCAAGAATCTGACAGCAGTACTTCTATTAGTGTTTCAATTAACGCTGCTCCAGCTGCACAATAATAATAAATTTTATATGATGGAAAGTAGGTAAAGAATAAATGAAGAGAGATAAATTGAGACTTTATATAATAGAGTTTGTTCTTGTTATCATTTTGTTCTTTACTCTCTTTGCATCATATATAGAAACAAGATGGTTCTTAGCAATCTTCTTGTTGGTTTTTATGTTTATCATTCAACGCTTAGTTAAGAAAAGAGGTATTAAATCAGTTTATGATAAACAAGTACTATTATTGATGCTATTATTTGCTCTTATATATTTAGGAGTCTTTTATGCGTTGGGCTTACATTATGGTTTTATAAGATCAAAATACATATTCTCATTAGGTAACGTTGTTAACATTATTATTCCTACAATCATTGTAATCGTATCTTCAGAGATTATTCGAGTTATTTTGATTAATCAAGACGCAATTATTAAGATTAGAGGCCATAAATTCAATTTTTCAATTATACTTATTTATTTATCAATGGTATTAATTGATTATGTCATCTATGCTAGCATTTATAACTTGAATAATTTAGATGACTTTTTAACAGCAATTGGCTTTATTCTGTTCTCATCTATGGCTAACAATTTACTTTTCAACTATGTATCTAAAAGATTTGGAGCTAAGCCAATAATATGGTTTAGATTTATAACTGTATTATATATTTATTTAATTCCATATCAACCAGACGTATATTTATTCCTAAGAACATTCTTAAGGATGCTATATCCATTTATTATGTATTTAGTATTTGAACAAACATATGCTAAGAGTAATTTAGCAATTGCTTATAAAGACAAGAAAAAGAACATCGTTTGGACAAGTATTGTATTTGCCTTGATAATAATGATGATAATGCTTGTATCTTGCCGGTTCAAATATGGAATAATTGTTATAGGTTCTGAAAGTATGACGGGTACCATTAATGTAGGTGATGCCATTATATATGAACAATATGATAAAGATAGTGTAATCAAGAAAGGCCAAGTTGTAGTATTCTATTACAACAATATGAGAACTATTCATCGGGTTGTGGAAGTTAAGAATATTAACGGTGAAACCAGATATTTTACTAAAGGAGACGCTAATGAAAAAGAAGATAGCGGATATCGAACTGCCGCTGATATAAATGGATTAGTAAGCTTTAGAATTAAGTATATTGGATGGCCAACGCTATGGTTAAGAAGACTATTTGATTAAAATTAAAAAATTACAAAGAAAGGAGTGGAGATGTGAAAAGAAGTAAAGTAGATAAGATACTTGTTGAACAAGCAAGAAGAAAAAGACATATTTTCGGATATGTTTGTTTAATCGTCTTATTTACTCTATTTGCTGGCGCATTGATATTCCTTTATACATATACTAATAAAGCTATTTATATTAAATATAATGAAACAAGTAATATTGAATATCGAGTTTATTTAAAAGATAATCCTTTCTTTAAAGAAAATTTCTTGGGTCCAAATCGTAGCTATATCGCAAGTTTAATTGATTTTATTGATACATCATTTACCTATAAGATTTCTTTACAAGATGAAAAAGTTGATTTTAAATATTCATATCGAATTGAATCAGAAGTAAATGTTAAAGAAAAGAATGGTACAACACCTTTATATAATTATAAAGAGACTTTAAAAGAAGAAAAAGTTAATTATAGTCAAAAGAAAGATGTTGCATACATAAAAGAAAATATAACAATTAACTATAATAAATATAATGATTTAATTAAGAGCTTTTTATCAACATACAATCTAGAAAATACTGTATCTACATTAACAATCAGAATGTATGTTGATGTATTGGGTAGTTGTGAAGAATTAGATAATAAGAATAATGAATCAGTTATGTCTATTGAAATTCCACTTACAACCAAGACCATGAATATTGAAATGAGCAATGATTTAATTGAAACAACTGACAATATCATGGCATGTAGTAATGATAGTATTAATAATCTTATTTACTTAGTATCAGGTGCTTCATTAGCTGGTCTTGCAATAATAAATACAATCGTAATGGTAAAATATATTGTTGTAACAAGAACACCAGAGGATATTTATCATAAAGAATTAAAGAAGATTTTGAATAATTATCACTCATATATTCAAAAGATTAATAATCAGATTAATTTAACAAAATATGAGAAATTAAAAGTTGATACATTTACGGATATGCTAGAAATAAGAGATACACTTCAACAACCAATATTAATGGCAGAAAGTGCTAATAAAGATGGTGTATACTTTGTTATTCCAAGTAATACAAAGATTCTTTATACATATTGCTTAAAAGTAAGTGATATTAAAAATCAAATGAAGAACGAAAGTGAATAATAACAAATATTATTCTTTTTTATTTATCTAATTATATTGATATATTACGCATGTAAAAAAATATATACAAAAGGTCATGTCAATAAGTGCGTTTTTTAATATTTGCTAATATAAAGATGTTATAATTATTATGAAAAAATATTGTCATAAAGGAAATATATGAAAAAGAAGTATGTGGTTTTATCATTAATTTGTAATGTTATCATTGTCTTGATGGTGGCCTTTGCATGTTATTCGATGTTTTCAGGATTTAAGTTTATGCATGGACACGATTTGGTTTTACAATCAACAAAGATTGGAATGTTTCGCTTCTTTACTGTAGATTCAAATATCTTTATGGGTATAATGTCCCTAGTGTTTATTATCCAAGATATTCAAATATTATCCGGTAAGAAAAAAGAACTTACAAAAAAGGATTATATTTGGAAATTAATGGCTACTAGTGGCGTATTTTTAACTTTCTTTGTGGTTTTTACTTATTTAAAAAATGTTAGTCAGTATGGATTAGCGTCACTGTTAATGAATAGTAATTTATTCTTTCATTTATTAGTCCCTTTATTAGCTATAATTACATTTGTTCTTTTTGAGAGAAATAATAAACTTTCATTTAAACATTCATTATATGGAATTATTCCTACTTTCGTATATGGATTATATTACTTAACACAAATTTTAATGCATATGAAAAACGGTGTTGTTTCCCCAAAATATGACTTTTATTATTTTGTACAAAATGGTGTTAGTACAGCATTATATGTAATACCAATTATTTTTTTAATATCTTATATATTAAGTTTGGTTTTATACGCTTTTAATCAAAAGAGAAAAAAATAAGGAGTATATATGAAAGTAGTTAGAGGTATATTAGTTTTCTTTATTAATATTGTGTTATTGGTATTAATAATTTCTTTTTCTTTGTTATTACGTGTAAAAAACTTTGTAGAAAAAGATGTAGTTGTTCCGGTAATTAAGGAAGCTACTATGAATGCTCTTAAAGATGAAGATGTTACAGATGAACAAAAGGAATTAATCGAAGACATTTTAGCTGACAATTCTTTTGAACAAATAATCGACCGTATTATTCAAAATTTTATTACCTTTAGGACCGATAAAACTTACGTTCTTCCGAAGGAAGATTATGATCGTTTTATTAACTTTGTTCTTAAATATAGAGATGATATTAATAAGGTAAGTAATCGTAGTCTTTCCGAACAGGATATTAGAGATTCTTTGAAATATGAAGATATTAAAGAGTATATTATCGATGTATTTGATGATTTTAATGAAAATGCTGATAGAGAGATGATTGAGGCTGTTCTAGATACATATACAAATATTACAAGTATGTTAGTTAAAATAATCTTTGTTGCAGCCATTGTATTTCAAATCTTGTTAATAATGCTTGTAAGTTGGTCATTAATTACATGGATGTTGGTGGCGGGGATTGATTTAATTATTTCTGGTGTTTTGGTAGGCATTTTATATTTCACATTGATGGTGGTCAGATCTTTAATTAATGTTGATGTTGAAATGATGGAATTAATAAAGAGTATTAACCTAAATGGCTTTATTATTATGGCTATCATCGAGGTTAGTGCAGGTATCTTATTAATTGTTATTTATAGTATTCTTCATAAGAATATGAATGCCAAAAAACTTAATCAAGCATAATAGTTTAACCAATAAAAAGCAGATCATAAATCTGTTTTTTTTTATTGTGTAAACAAAAAAAGGTTGACAGTATCTATATCGAGTGATATATTTGACTTGAATCTGAACAAAGAAAGGAGTGGGAATATGAGTATTTTAGATTTCAAAAACAAATTTATTACAGTAATAGAATTAAAAGAAAGTATTTTCACTTTATAGTTCGGAAATATCTTTTAATTAATTTATATTACAAAAACATTAAAATTAGGAGGAAATATGAAGGAAAAATTAAAAACCTTCATACCTCTTTGGAAGTTCATTAAAGAAGATAAAAGAAAATTTATAATTTTTGTTATAGGTTTATTTATCTCGTCATTTTCGTTCCTCTTCGTAGGATATTTAAATGGTGCAGCGATTGAATATGCGACAAAAAGACAAATAAAATTAGCGTTAATTTGCTATTTAATCTATTTTATTATGTCGGTTACAATTGATCACTTTGCCGATGTATATTCACGTAAGGGATTAGAGAAATTAGAAAATAAAGTATCTAGGAAGCTTAGCTTTGCAACGTACAACAAAGTTTTAAACCTTCCGGCAGTGGCTTTTGAAGAAAAAACATCAGGAGAAATTATTAATCGAATTACATCTGATGCTGATACCTTAAGCTTTGTATTTGGTCATGTAGTTAGAATTATATCTGCATTTATTGCTACGATGATATTATTCTTTTATATTATATATAATTCTTATATTATGGCTATTGAAATAATCATTGTTTTAGTCTTTTTAGTTTTATTATTAAAACATTATACGCCGCTTATTAAAAAAGCACACAAGAAAAGAAAAGGTATCCAAGATAAACAAACTTCATTAATAAATGAATCAGTAAGAGGTATAAGGGAAATTAGAACATTAGGTATCAAAAGAAATTTACTTAAAGATGCCAAAAACAATGTACGAGATATCTATGAGGCAAGTAATGAAGAAATTAAATTAGACCGTGGGTTTAATTTTAATAGCGCCATACTTAGAACTATCATGGAAATTGTGGTTTTCGCAACCGGAGCCGTTCAATTTTATTACGGACAAATTACTTTAACATTTTTTATAGCAATGACTTACTATGTATATCGTTATACATGGCTTATCGAAGAAATCGAAGATTTCACTGTTGAATATCAAAAATTATCTGTTTCTTTAGGTCGTGTTAATGAAATATTAGAAAACAAATTGTATGAGGATGTTAAATATGGTAATAAAGAATTAAAGAACTCGCAAGGTATTTTAAAATTTGATAATGTAACATTTGCATATCCAAATGAATCAAATACCCTAAAAGGATTTAATTTAGAAATAAGACCTAATCGTAAGATTGCAATTGTTGGAAAATCCGGTCAAGGAAAATCAACTTTATTTAATTTAGTAACAAGAATATTTGATGTTAATAATGGTTCTATTTTATTAGATGGTATTAATATAAAGGATTTATCTGAATATAGTTTGAATAAAAACATATCAATTATTCGTCAAGAACCATTTATATTTAACCGTTCAATTAAAGATAACTTTAAGTTAATTGATGAAAATATTACACTAAAAGAAATAAGAAAATATACTAAATTGGCTTATCTAGATGAATATATAATGTCTTTACCTAAGAAATATAATACCGTTTTAGGTGAAGGTGGTGTTAATTTATCCGGAGGTCAAAAGCAAAGACTTTCAATAGCAAGAACCCTTGCTAAGAAAAGTAAAGTAATTTTATTTGATGAAGCAACATCAGCGCTTGATAATAACTCACAAGAATATGTTAAAAAATCTATTGATAATTTAGTTAATGATCATACCGTTGTTATTGTTGCTCACCGATTATCAACAATTATTGATGCTGATGAAATATATGTTGTTGATCAAGGTAAAATTGTTGACAGTGGTACGCACCAAGAATTACTTAAGAAATCTAAAATATATAATCAATTATATTTATCGGAAAACTCAGATTCAAATTAAGTAAAAGGCAAGGATAATATCCTTGCCTTTTTAATATATATGTTATAATAAAAACGGAGGTATTTATGATAAAACCACAAAAATTAAATAAAGGCGATAAAGTAGCAATTGTTAGTTTATCAAAAGGAATATTAGGCGAACCTTTTTGTAAGCATGAAGTTGATATAGCTGTTAAAAGACTAAATGATATGGGTCTTGAAGTTGTTTTTATGCCTAATGCTCTTAAAGGGGATAATTATATTAAAGAACATCCAGAAGCAAGAGCAAGTGACTTAAAGATGGCCTTTATGGATGATAGTATTAAAGGAATTATTACTGCCGTTGGTGGTGATGATACTTATCGAACAATTCCTTATTTAATGGAGGATAATGAGTTTATTAATGCCGTTAGGAATAATCCTAAAATATTTACAGGTTATTCCGATACAACGGTAAATCATATTATGTTAAATAAAATTGGTTTATCCACATTTTATGGGCCTTGTTTATTAGCGGATATTGCTGAACTTGATAACGAAATGCTTCCTTATACAAAAGAGTATTTTGATAAGTTCTTTATCGATGAACCTGGTTTTGAAATAAAATCTAGTCCTGTTTGGTATCATGACCGTACTTCATTTGGACCAGATCAAATAGGTATTCCAAGAATAACCGAGGAAGAAAAACATGGTTATGAAACAATTCATGGTTCTGGTGTAAGAACTGGAAAATTATATGGTGGATGTATTGAAAGTTTTTATGATATTTTTGTTGGAGATTCATATCCTGATTCACCAGAAATATTTGAAAAATATCATCTACTTCCTACCGAGGATGAATGGAAAGAAAAGATTTTGTTCTTAGAAACCAGTGAATTAGTTATTCCTCCTGAAACGCTTAAAAAGATGTTAATAGAATTTAAAAATAGAAATATTTTTAACCTAGTAAAAGGAATAATTGTTGGTAAACCCATTGATGAAGAAAATTATAAACAATATAAAGATGTATATAAAGAGGTATTAAAAGATATTGATGTACCAGTGTTATATAATGTTAATTATGGTCATTCATTCCCAAGATGTATCATTCCATATGATGCTGAGGCTACAATCGATTATGATAATAAAAGAATATTTATTAATACACCAATTTTAGATAATACCCAAAAAAGAGTAAAATAAGGAGAAAATATGAAAGAAGTACAAGAATTTTTAAAAGAGTGTGGCGTTTATTATTTAGCTACGGTTGATGGCAATGTGCCAAGAGTAAGACCCTTTGGTACTGCTGAAATATTTGATAATCATTTATATATCCAAACAGGTAAATCAAAAAACGTATCTAAGCAAATAGAAAAAAATCCAAACGTAGAGTTATGCGCATTTAAAGATGGAAAATGGATTAGAGTAGCAGGTAAATTAGTTAGAGATGAGCGAATCGAGGCTAAAAAGGATATGCTAGATAAAAATCCGTCTTTAAGAAGTATGTATAATGAAAACGATAATAATACCGAAGTATTATATTTCGAAAGTGGCGAAGCAACTATTTCATCATTTACTGAACCACCAAAAGTTATCAATTTCTAACATGGTAACTGATTAGATTAAGGAAGTGCAAAAATGATTTATATTCGAATTATAACGATTGTTGTTATTGGAACTTTATTACATTTTGTCTATGAGTGGAGTCATCATAATAAAGCGGTGGCTATTTTTGCCGCGGTTAATGAAAGCACATGGGAGCATATTAAAATAGGTATGACGCCTACCTTATTATGGTGTATATATGATTTTATTCAATATGGATTTAATGGTAACATTCTAATTTCTGAGACAGCTAGTCTCTTGGTGATTATTGTATTAATCCCAATATTATTTTATACATATAGTTTTTTTACTAAAAAATCGATATTAGTGGTGGATATTATTTGTTTTATTATTACAATCATTACTTCCCAATTAGTGTTTTATATTTTATCAAATTGTATTAATATTCCAATCGTCTATTTATATATTAGCATTGTAGTTTTGCTACTAGAATTAATAGCGTATTTAACATTATCATTTAAACCTTTTAAAAATTTCATTTTTAAAGATCCCATTACTCATAAAAATGGATTAGAAGGACATCCTTGTGAACATCACCATTAAAAAGAATAGTTAATTAATAAGAATATAGTTGATTTAAAAAAGAATAAGTGATATTGAAAAACACAATAAAAGAAATGGAAAGTCTTAAAATTAAGACTTTTTTAATTTATATTATTGTTTTTATTATGGTTAAATAATGGTATAATATCTTATGAAAAAGGGAGTTGTAATGAAATTGTATAAAAAGATATTAATATATTTTTTTACTAGTTTGGGACTAATATTAGTCTTTCTTGTTGTAGTGGTACTATTATTAACCCATGGCCCATCAATTACAGCTCGTAATTTATTTGTTAATTCAGCAATGGAATCTAGCGCAGGAAAGTTTCTAGCCAAATTATTCTTGTCTAAAGAAGAAGTAGAAAATATTCAAAACAATAATAAAGTTGAAGAATTACTTGATGTAACAGATTCAGATTTGATAAAAATCGATGTTGAAGATAAAGAAAAGATAGAAATAATTGATATTAAAGGTTCTACTTATAAAGGTAAACTAGCAATAATTCATGATCCATCAAGAGTATCAATAGCCGTAAGTGGTCCATATGGAGCAAAATATTCCGGCAAAACAGTTGAGGAAATGGCTAAACAATATAATGCTGTGATGGCTGTTAATGGCGGCGGCTTTGAGGACGCTGGTGGTGTAGGTAACGGCGGTACACCAATTGGTATTGTTATTCAAGAAAACAAAATTGTATTTGGTAGTGCTAATAACACTTATGAAATAATTGGTTTTGATAAAGATGATAAATTAGTTGTTGGCAAAATGACTGGCAAAGAAGCTATTGATCGTGGCGTACGTGATGCTTTATCATTTGGTCCAATTTTAGTGGTCAACGGTAAGCCTGCACAGGTAACTGGTACAGGCGGAGGTCTTAATCCCAGAAGTGCTATTGGTCAAAGAGAGGACGGCGCTGTTTTGATTATCGTAATTGATGGAAGACAGGCAAATAGTTTAGGAGCCTCTTACGGTGATTTAATTTCTATATTCCTTGAATATGGTGCCGTTAACGCCGCTAATCTAGATGGCGGATCATCATCACTTCTTTATTATAATGGCGAGTATATCAATAGTTGTGCATCATTATATGGTCCTAGAGATATGCCAACGAGTATTATAGTGAGGTAATTATGAGAAAAAAGTTTTGGCGTCATTATCGTATTTTTTGTCTTATTGCATTTGTTTTAATCATTGGCTTTGCTATTTTCTTTTGGTTATTCTTATCATCATATGAACAAGGTAGAAGTACTTATTTAGTTCAGGATATCGTAGATGGCTTTAACAAAAAAGATTATGATTATCTAATTCAAAAAATTGATAAAATTGGTTTTACCAATAATGATTATTATGAAAAGATATTGTCTTCTAAAAACTATCAAGATGTATCTTTCGAAAGGAAAATGGGTGTATATAAAGATGATGCTCCTGTTTATTCCATTAAATCTAACAACCAGGAAATAGCCGTGGTATCACTTAAGCTTGCACCTGAAAAAGGATTGTTTAATATTAACCGTTGGTTAATTGATAAAATGGAATTAACCATTGAAACAAATGATATTTCAATTGTCGTTCCCAAAGGTATTAAACCTTTTATTAATGGTCAAGCTGTTGATGATAGCTATATTCAAGATAATGAATATTATCCGCCTAACATTAAAAATATTTTGAATAAAGTTAATTTTGAGGCTTTAAATGAATACGTAGTTCCTAATGTTTATGAAGAAAGTACTATAACTTTATCCAGCGGAACTATATATAAAAAAGAAAATTTTTATTCATATGATTTTGGCGCAGATGAAGAATTATTAAATTCACTTGCTAGTTATCTTGAACAACTATGTTATGCCTATAATCGTTATGTTTCAAATGAACATATTTTTGAAAAACTAACTCCATATCTTTTAACAAATACACCAACATATACTTTCTTAAGTGGTGTTAAATACACAAATGTTTGGTCTTGGAACCATACACCGACAAAATTCTCTAATTTTGAATTAAAGAACATGCAAGTATATAATGATGAATTATTCTCAGTGGAGATTACTCATGATTATGAATATACCGTTTATGAGACTAATGAAACAAGAAAATATACAGCGAACTTAACTTTATTAATGGTTAAAAAGAACGGCAAATGGTTATTGGGTGATTTAACAACATAAAACACATCGAAAGATGTGTTTTTTCATAAATTCAACTTAAAGTAGAGACATTATTTAAAAATATTTGTTAAAATGAGAATGGAAAAGAAGTGATTTTGGATGATTTATTTAGATTATAGTGCTACTACTCCGGTTCATGAAGAAGTAGTGAAATGTTATGCTGATGCTTGTTTAAAGTATATTGGTAATCCCAATTCAATTCATAAACTAGGACTTCTTAGTAAGGAAGCAATTGATAATGCTACAAAAACAATTGCGAATCTTTTAAATGTTAAAGAAAGTGAAATAATATACACAAGTGGAGCTAGTGAATCTAACAATACAATTATTAAAGGAATAGCTAATAAATATCAAAAGGGAAAAATTATAACCACGGAATTAGAACATTCTAGCATTATTGCGCCTTGTTCTTATTTGGGAAATCATGGCTTTGATATAGAATTTGTTAAATTAGATAAAAATGGTCAAGTTGATTTAAATGATTTAGAAAGATTAATTGACAATGATACGATTCTAATATCCATCGCTGGTGTAAATAGTGAATTAGGTATTAAAGAACCTTTAAAAGAAATATCTGAAATAGCGCACAAACATCATGTGTTATTTCATAGTGATATGACGCAATGTTTAGGCAAAATACCTGTTGATTTATCGTTTGTTGATTTGGCATCGTTTTCAGCACAAAAGTTTTACGGCATGAAAGGTGTAGGCCTAATTTATAAAAAGGAAGGGGTAACATTTGATCCTTTAATTCATGGCGGAAAAAGTACTACCGTTTTTAGAAGCGGAACACCAGCATTACCATTAATAGTATCAACGGCAAAGGCTTTAGAACTTGCTTATGATCATTTTGATGATAAATACAGTCATGTAAAAGAGATTAATAACTATCTATTAACAAAACTAAGAGGTTTAGACGTTGATATAAATAGTACTGAAAAGTCGATACCGCATATTGTTAATTTCAGTTTAAGAGGACTTGATAATAAAAAAATGCTGAAGGCCCTTGAGGAAGATGATATATATGTATCAACCCAAACAGCATGTGCTTTAGGTAATTATTCGTTGGGTATTTATACTTTATATAACGATACTAAAAGAGCTTCTTCATCATTAAGAGTAAGCCTTAGTTACTTAACAACGCATGATGAAATTGATAAGTTTATTGAAAGTCTAACTAAAAATATGAAGCTATTAGGAGATCAACGTGAAGGTAATTAAAATAACAGCTATATGGTGTACTAGTTGTATTATTATGAATAAAGTATGGAAACAATTACAAGAAAAATATTCTATTGATACAACGTCGTATGATTTAGATATGGATGAAGATATTGTTGAACAATATAACATTGGTGATAAACTACCAGTCTTCATCTTTATGGATAATGATCAAGAACAATTTAGAATTATTGGTGAAAAGAAAATCGAAGAGATGGAAAAAATTATGAAGGATAATGGTGCAATATGAAAAAAAAGATATTTTTATTATTTATAGCAATATTTTTATTCATGCTAATGCCTTTTGGGGTTCATGCAAAGGATAAAATCAAATTATATTTCTTTTATGGTGATGGATGTCCTCACTGTGCAGAAGAAAATGAAAAGCTAATATCAAAAATTGAAAAATATGATGATGTTGAAATCATTAAATTAGAAACCTGGTATAATGAAAAAAATCATGACTTATTAATTAAAGTTTCTGAAAAATTGGGGCTTCAACCATTGATTCCATTTACAATGGTTGGCGATGTTTATACTGTTGGTTATACATCATCGGTGGATGAAATAATTAATCAAGCAATTCAGTATTATCGAATTAATGACATAGTGGATAATATTGAAAAAATAAAGAATGATGAAGAAATATCGTTAAATCCTGAGATTTATGAGATTATTCAAAATCAAGATCGTATTATAAATGCTCCTTTAGTTGGAGAAATAAACGTTAGTGAAGTATCTATTGGTATGGCTGCTGTTATCATTGGTTTAGTAGATGGTTTTAATCCATGTGCTATGTGGATATTAATCTTTTTATTAACAACATTAATTAATATGAAAGATCGTAAGAGATTGGTTTTATTGGGCCTAATCTTTATAATGACCTCAGCCTTTACTTATTTCTTAATTATGTTTGGCTGGTTACATATCGTAGTTAAAGTAACAGCAAGTACCATAGTTAGATATGCTATTGGTTTATTTGCTTTAGGGGCTGGTTTATATAATTTATATTCATTCTATAAATCGCTTAAAAATGATGGATGTACTGTAGTATCGAAAAAGAAGAGAAAAAGTGTCATCACACATATCAAAAAATATGCATTTGATAAAAGACTACTTATTGCTATCTTAGGAATTGTTGTTTTGGCAATATCCGTTAATATTATTGAATTATTATGTAGCGCTGGACTACCATTAGTATTTAGTGAGTTACTTGCAATGAATAATATTACTGGTGTAGGTGCTGTGTTCTATGATTTGCTTTATATTCTGTTCTTTATGTTAGATGACTTAATAGTCTTCTTTATAGCAGTTAAAACTATGAACATCGTAGGTGTAAGTAATAAGTTTGGAAAATACTCACATTTAATCGCGGGAATTATTATGGTAATCATCGGATTGTTATTAATGTTTAATCCAGGAATACTAATGTTTAATTTTTAATAAAATAATTGAATAGATAATTATATTGTGCTAAAATCACAAATTGAAAGGGAAGATTATTATGAAAAAAGATATATTGATTGGTGGTGCGTGGCCATACTCTAATTATTATCTTCATGTTGGTCATTTAGCAGCGTTGCTACCCGGTGATGTATTAGCTAAATATTTTAGAGGAAATGGTGACAACGTTATATATGTATCAGGTAGTGATTGCCATGGTACACCAATAACTGAAAGAGCAAAAAAGGAAGGTACAACACCAGAAAAGATTGCAACTTTTTACCATGAAGAGTTTTTAAAATCTTTTGGTAATATGGGGTTTGAATACGATAAATATGCTGCAACTATGGATGAATATCATCAAAAATTTGTTCAGGATTTATTTGTTAAAATGTATAACAACGGATATCTTTTTGAAAAAGAGGACTTACAAGATTATTGCGAAAATTGTAAGGAATATTTATCAGATCGTGAAATTGTGGGAACTTGCCCTCACTGTGGTGGTAAATCCACGGGCGAACAATGTGATAGTTGTGGTGATTCTCTAAATGCATCTGAAGTATTAGATAAGCATTGTAAGACTTGTGGTAATCCAACTATATTAAAGCCAAATAAACATTTATATTTTAAATTAACAGCTTTTAGTAAGGAATTACAAAAGTTAATTGATGATAATAAAACAAGATGGCGTAAGAATGCCGTTGGTGAAGCGCAAAAGTATCTTGATATGGGACTTGTTGATAGGGCAGCCACTCGTCAACTTAACTGGGGTATTCCGGTTCCAGTCGAGGGTTTTGAAGATAAAAGAATCTATGTTTGGTTCGAAGCCGTTATTGGTTATTTATCAACTTGTAAATGGGTTTGCGAACAAAGGGGAATTGATTTTTACAAATTCTTATCTAAAGATAATAAGAATTTAAGATGTTATTATGTTCATGGAAAAGATAATATTCCATTCCATACAACAATATTTCCAGCATTAATCTTAGCTTCAGGGGAAAACTTCCATTTACCTGATTATATTGTTTCATCTGCTTACGTTAATTTAAATGATGAAAAAATGAGTAAATCAAAAGGTAATTTAATATCTGTTAATGAATTGTTGGAAAAATTTGAAAGAGATACAATTAGGTTCTATTTCTCATTTAAGGGTCCGGAAGTTAATGATATGAATTGCTCTATCGAAGATATTATTCAAACTCATAATAAATATCTAGTTGGTATGTTAGGAAATTTCGTGAATCGAAATCTATCATTTATTAACAAAAAATTTGACGGAATTATCAAAGAAGCCAAAATAGATGAAGAGATTATTAAGGAAACAAAAGAAGCGTATAAGAATATTGGTGAAGCTTATGAAAAAGCCGAAATTAGAAATGCCGTTACGCAAACCGTTGAATACATTAGCCTAGCAAATAAATACTATGATTCAAATGAACCTTGGGTTAAAGCAAAAGAAGAAGATTTAACAGCATTTAATAATGTTACATACACTTGCTTATATATGATGGCTAATATGGCGAATTTAATCGCTCCAGTTATGATGGATGGTTCTAAAAGAATTAAAGAAATGTTAAACTTACCGGAATTTAAATGGGAAGAAGCAACAATTTCAGGAGATTATAAGATTAATAATTTATCAATTTTATATGAAAGAAAAGATGAAGAATAAAAGCATTGGATAAAACCAATGTTTTTTAATATAATTCATGTTATAATAACCTTAGAAAAGAGGTTTTTTCGATGGAATATAATGTAATAAAAAATGCCGATAAGATAGTATCATCTTGTCCATACGTAGTAAACGATCCTATTAAGTATAAAAACAAATGGAGTGATTTTTTTGGTAATAAAAATCCTATATACGTGGAACTTGGTATGGGTCGTGGTGATTTTATTATTAATATGGCTAAAACTTATCCGATGATTAATTTTGTCGGAATTGAATATATTGATTCACAAATGGTAATGGCCGTAGATAGACTTAAAAGTTTAAACCTTAAGAATCTTAAACTTATTAATTGCGATGCAAGAATGTTAGATCAAATATTTGGCAAAGAAATAGATACTATTTATTTAACATTCTGTGATCCATGGCCAAAACCTATTGATGAAAAGAAAAGATTTACACATGAAAGTTATCTAAGATTATATGATAAAGTGTTTAAGAAAAACAAACATATAATACTAAAAACGGATAACAAAGGTTTTTTTGCCTATTCTTTAGAAACGCTTTCTAAATATTGGTATGTATTTCATCGTGTTAGCTTAGATTTACATCACGATGAAAATCCGATTAAGAATATTATGACTGATTTCGAAAAGAAATATTTCGAGGAGGGAAGACCTATTTATTATGTAGATGCTATCTTCGAAGGTTAGCTCTCGTTATTAGGGGGATATATGGATAAATATGATAATATATTAGATTTTTATTTACTAGCTACTAAACTAAAAACGGTTGTTAGATCAGGATGGAATGAAAATCATTGGAATATTAAGGCAGAAAGATTAGAAAGTATTGCTGAACATGTTTATGGAACATGTATATTAGCAATTGCTATTAATTCGGAGTTTCCACACAATATAGATATTAATAAAGTAATAAAGATGCTAGTATTACATGAAATTGGGGAAGCTATTATAGGGGATATTACTCCGACTGATGGAATTACTCCAGAAGAGAAAGAAAGAATGGAACATGAAGCAATGGCTGAAGTGCTTTCTTCTTTAGAGGAAAAAGATGAACTTCTTAAATTATTACTTGAATTTGATGCTCACGAAACTGAAGAAAGTAAATTTGCTGCTCGAATAGACAAGATGGAAGCAGATATCCAAGCAAAGATTTACCAAGAACAAGGATTATATGATCAAGAGCATTGGGATAAATTCATTGATAAAACGCCAAGATTAAAGAAACTACATGATGAAGGCGTGGAAAACAAGATGTTTAATTATTGGTATATATATGACCGTCCTTTGATGGGTGATGATGAAGCATTTTTAGGACTCCAAGATAAATTAAAAAATGAAGAAGTGCTAAAAAGAAGGAGAAAAAAGAATGAAGGATAAATTATTAGAATTAAAGATGAGAATAGAGCAGATTGGGAGGTCACTTTGACTTAGAGAGTAAGAAGGATGAACTTAAAAGTTTAAAAAATCTTACTTTAAATCCCGATTTTTATAATGATATAAAAAAATCAACAGAAACTAATATTAAAATTAGTAATATCGAAAAATTAATAAATGAATATGAATCATTATTAAATGAATGTAATGATGATATAGAATTAGCTGATTTAGTTACCGAAGAAGAATATAACAAATTATCAACAATAATTAATGAGTATGAACTTAATACTTTTTTAAATAGTGAATATGACCATTTAAATTGTTATCTAGAAATCCATGCGGGTGCCGGTGGTACTGAAGCCATGGATTGGGTATCAATGCTTCTTCGTATGTATGAAAGATTTTGTGAAATCGAAGATTATAAATATGAAGAAATAGATTCTCAAGAAGGTGAAGAGGCAGGTTTAAAATCTGTCATGATTAAAATAACCGGATCTAATGCCTTTGGTTATTTAAAAAACGAAAGTGGTGTTCATCGTTTAGTTCGAATATCACCATTTGACTCTAACAAAAGGCGTCACACATCGTTTGCTTCAGTTACGGTAACACCTGTTTTCGATAAAGTAGAAGATGTTGAAATTGATGAAAAAGACTTGAAGATTGACGTATTTCATTCATCTGGTGCTGGTGGTCAATCCGTTAATACATCTAACTCCGCAGTAAGAATTACTCACTTACCAACTAAGATAGTTGTTAGTGTTCAAAATGAAAGAAGTCAGTTAAAGAATAAAGAAATAGCATTGGAAATATTACAAAGCAAATTATATGCTATTAAACTTGCAGAAAGAGAAGATGCTTTATCAGCATTTAAAAAAGGTGACAGTATAAACTTTGGTAGTCAAATAAGAAGTTATGTTTTAGAACCATATAAAATGGTTAAGGATCATCGAAGTGAATATGAATCTAATGAACCCGATAAAGTTCTTGATGGAAGAATTAAAGAACTACTTGAATATAACCTGAGAAATATTAAATAGGGAGAAGTTATGGATCCACATACAATGAATATTAGTGAACAAATGGTTTCATTGATTATTAAAGATTATTATCAAAAAGTTGAAGGTAAGGATGCTTTTGTTGTTAAGGATTTAAAACTAGTTAATCATGAGCCTGTTTTAAATTTATATATTATCATTAAAGGACAGGAAACACAGTTAACTAGGGATAAATTAAGTGAAGTTTTTAAATGGTATCTTGATATTCATGGATTAGATTTTGTTGATTTTAGATATATTGGTAATATAAGAAAAGCCGGTTATTTCATAGAGGAAGAGACTCCGGTGTTTCAGGGTGTTAAACTATATTATAATAATAGAGTATTTGAAAAGAAACTAGCTCCTTAACAAGCTAGTTTTTTTATGATATAATTTAACTAATCTTTTTTAAAATGGAGTGTGTGTTATGGAAACAGTAACGAAAGTAATACCATCCAATGTGTCTGCATTAAATAAGAATTTATTTCTTAAGCGACTCAATAAATTCTTGCTTCTATCTGAAGCAACATTGTTATGTGTAACAGGATGTCATAGTGGAGTATCCGAAGAAACCTCTAAGGATGAAACATCCTGGAGTGAACTTGTTAATATCTATGATTTTTCATTTGATATTAATAATTATGATATATTAGAATCTTATGCTAAACACTTACAACAATTAACTTATAAGTTACATTCAAAAGAATTACTACCTTTAGGTGATATTATTAATGCTTTACAATACTTTAATTATAGTAAACTAGAAAATAAAGAAATAATCACTGATGATGAAGAATTTTATAGAGCATTAGAGGTAGCAGGAAAGCTAGCTAGTTATTATGATTTAGAGATGCTTGTAACTAATCCGAATGATTATTATATTAGTTTTAATGCATTACAATCTATTCTAGGAAATATAGATTTTGAAATACCATCAACTTTATTTAGGGATGATAGTATTAGATATGATGTTCTACTTCGACACTATTCATCACTTAT
>JAEEGL014445452.1_pt1 | contig 21485 bp, 18 predicted proteins | sample 9134231 | NCBI WGS metagenome assembly JAEEGL01 (sample SAMN16246548, study PRJNA631951) | gut metagenome | biome: gut microbiome; feature: rumen; material: fiber-attached | host: Bos | place: Iran: Karaj | collected 2018-10
AGTAGCACTCATAGAGGAGGGTGAACGGGCTGTAAGAAGCGCCGCCCCAGGTGGAGTAGATGATGTCGGCCTGTCAGGAATACATGGAATCATAGTAGTCGGCGTCGTCCTTCATTTCGAGCTTGACCTTGCCCTCGAAGCCGGTGCCAACGCAGGCTTCCTGGAGAGCGTTGTTGAGATAGTTGAACATCTGGACGTAGACGTCGTCGGAGTTGTAGACGGAGAGGACGAGAGTGACGTCGCCGCCGTCGTAGGTACCGTCAGCGGTGGTCTCGTCGAAGGCGAGAGCCATAGCGGCGCGGGCAGCTTCCATATCATAGCCGGTAATGGCGTCATAGGCCTCGTCGAGGTCCTCATAATCGGCGTCGTCATCGCCGTAAGTAAGGCCATAGAGGTTTACGATGGCTTCCTTACCGCCGTCAGAGTTACGGTAGGAGGCGCCGGTGAACGGATCGTAAACGTACATGTAGTTCAGCATGCCGTAACCGGCGGAACCGGCGGCGGTGTAAGACTGAGCGAAGGTGGTACGGTCGATAGCGAGGGAGAAGGCCTTGCGGAAGTTGAGGTTTCCGAGAACGGTGGCGTTGGTGCCGCGCTCAGCAAGGGCGGTCTCGTCGGTGTTGAAGGTGAGCTTTGTGGTGTAGGACTGCGGGGTGTAGCGGATGTAGTCGGAAGAACCGTAGGTCGCCATATCGGCGGAAACGAGGGTGACGTTGTCGATCTCGCCGTTAAGGAAGGCGAGAAGGGCGGTAGCCTGCTGCTCGATGACCTGAACGGTCATAACGTCGGTCTGATACTGGCCAACGTGCTTGCCATCCTTGTAGCCGTACCAGTTCTCGTTGCGGCTGAGGGTGTACTGCTTGTCGAGCTCGAAGTAGGTCATCATGTAGGGGCCGTAAGAAGCGGTGGTCTCAAGGCTGGTGCCGTAGGTGTTGACGGTGGGATCATCCGGATTCTTAAGGGACTCGAACAGATCCTCTTTTACGAGGTAGGTGCTGGAGAGGTTGTAAGGTACGTAGTAGTTGGGGCTCTCGGTGGGGTTGGTGGTGATGATTACGAGCTCATAGTCGCCGGTCTTGAGGAAGCCGACGTTGTCCCAGCTGTAGTCAGCCTCGAAAGAAACGAGGGTGCCGACGTAGGTGGCGCCGTAGCTCTCATAAGCAGCGCCGGCAGCAAAGTAATCGTCATAGAGACCCTTGCCGCTGAAAGCGTCGCCGACGTTCTCGCCGTAGACGGTCTCATCGGTCAGAGCGACGTACTGGGAAAGGGGATTGCCGTCAGCGTCGGTATAGCTGGCGTCGCTGTTCCAGAAGGAATAAGCGTCGATGTAGAGGTCGTCGATGCTGCCGCCGTTTTCAAGGTAGGAGGCGACGGTGGTGCCGAGAGCGCTGAACGCGGTGCGGCCCTGGTTGAAGTACTCCTTGGCGCCGACAACTGCGAAGTTACCGGCATAGAGGGAGTCGGCGCGGCGGTTGAGCTGAGCCGGATCGAGGAGCTGCTGATAGGAATAGATGTAGGTGTCGGCATTGATGGGAGTGCCGTCGTTCCAGGTGGCAAGCTCGTTCAGCTTGATCTTCCATGCTTTTGCGGTCTCGCCGGCCTGAATTCCGTACTGGCCGACGTAGTCGGCGGTAACGTCAACAGGAAGCTCGGAGGCCATCTCGCAGGTTACGGACCAGCCGTCGAGGGTGGAGTTGATCTCGAAGCTGTAGAAGCCGCGGGAGAGATAGTCGAGTATGGCGGAATCGTCGCTGGTCTCCCAGGAGAGGGGGTTCCAGTTCAGATTGGACATACCGGCAGTGTAGTCGTTGAAGGTGTAAACCTCGGGGTCGGTGTAGTCCTTACCGGCAACACCGGCATAAACGTCGTAGCCGACTTCGCCGCCGCCGGCCTCTGCGAGGTTAGCGGTAACGGTGCCCTCGTTGAAGGCGGGGTACTCGGCGCTGCCGAGGCCCTCGGTGATGTCAACGTCAGTGGGCTCGGTCGGCTCAGTGGGCTCGGTGGGCTCGGTGGGCTCGGTCGGCTCGGTGGGCTGAGTCGGCTCGGTCGGCTCAGTGGGCTTCGGATCGACCTTCTCGCCGCAGGCGGCAAGAGCGACGGTCATTACGAGAGCCAGCACAACAGCGAGGATCTTTGTAAGTTTCTTGCTCATTTTTCCATTTCCTCCAAAAAGAATTTTTATTACACGCTAATGCGAATAACAACGAGGTACGACCCGCCGATGCAAGGATGAATGACGCATTTTGTGGCAATTTCACAAAACGGCAGGTTTTTTCCACAATATGTACCGATATATCGGCTTTTTTGCGCCGTTTATCGCGATATTTGCAACTATTCTCACATCAAAAAATTCTCTTGCATTTTAGCACAGGGGCATAAAAAAAACAAGCGTTTGTGCCGCTTTATATCGAAAAAATCTTATTATTGTCAATGCTGACGAAATTTCGGCTGTCTTTTTTTATTTTTTCGTCATTTTGCTTTTTATGAAGTTTTTTCCGGCGCATCTTTCATATTATTTGCCCGGAAAAAGCAAGACTCCCCTGCGGCGCACGCAGGGGAGCTGTTTTCCTCTGTCTGTTACAGGATCGGTATCTTTATTCTCAGATCGCTCGTCGGATAGGCGCTGCAGGCGTGGAACCAGCCCATCTCCTTATCCATAAGCCTTCGTCCGTCCCCGAAGGAGGGAATGAAAACTGTGCCCGAAATGAGCCGACTGCGGCAGAAGCCGCATTCGCCGCCGCGGCAGTGAGTATCGACGGGTATAGCCGCCCTCTCGAGAGCGACGGCAACGGGCTCTGCGCCGGACGCCTTGATCACGTCCTCGTGAATACCGCGAGTCACCGTTATATAATAGCTCTTCTTTTCGTTCCCTTCCGGCCAGCCGTCAAGCGCCGTCGGGTCGGAGGGCTGACTTATAACGTCGCGGCGGAAGCGGCGGCAGGTCACGCCCATGCAGTCCATTATCCCTCTCACAAGCCTGAACATGGCGAGAGGGCCGCAGAACATATAGGTCGGATCGTCTCCGGAGTATTTTTCAATAAGCTCGCGGGTCACGAAGCCCTTCTCCCCCGTCCAGTCCGGATCTCCGGAGAGAACGTGAATGACGCGGACGTTCTCCGAGGCACGCTCGGCCCTGTCGAGCTCTTCCTTGAGAACGATATCGTCGGACCTTACTGAGCCATATAATATCGTAAGGCTTACGTCCCTCATCTCACCGAAGGCTATCTCCCGCGCCATGGAGAGGAATGGCGTTATCCCGCTGCCTCCGGCTATGGCGACGACGTTCTTTGAGTCTCTGAGCGGCTCCCAATAGAAGGTGCCGAAGGGCATATTGCCCTTTATCCTCACGCCCGGCTTTGCGTTCTCAAAAAACCAGTCCGGAACGAGATAGGGCCTGTTCCGCCTTATCGTCACCTCGAAAAAGCCCTCTTCGCCGCGAGCCTCGAAGGGCGCAGAGCTTATGGTGTACGGTCTCGTGAGCTCGCTTCCTCCTATTCTGAGCCTGAAGTTCACGTACTGCCCCGCCTGGAACGGGGGTATATGCCCGTCGGCCGATCTGAAGCGGAATATCTTTGACGTGGGCGACGCGTCGCGGACGGACTCGACGATGAATTCCATGCCCGCCGGGTGGAGCTTATCCGCCAGCTCGCGTATCGGATCCTTCGGGTCGGGAGACGCGGAGGCGTTTTCTATTGAGGCTTTTCTGAGCGCCGTTACTCTGGAAGCGCCGCCGACGTCCTTCAGAAAGCCCTTGACCTTTATGCTCATCTCGCCGCCTCCTTCTCTTTCTTTTCCTTATCCTCGAATATCGCCTTCGCCGCCGCTCTGCCGTTCGTTATCTGCGGGCCCATTCCGTCGCCGCTCATACCGTGCGCTCCGGCGAATTCAAGACCCTCTATGAACTTGTCGCTCTCCTTCATCTGGAGCCTTGCCACCGCGTGGTCGGAGAGCGAGTGGCTGTAGCCGTAGATGCTGCCCTTCCACGCCCCGACGTAATGCGCGACTGTTACGGGCGTCTCTACCTCTATCTCGACTATCCTGTCTCTGAAATCCGGCGTGCCCGTGTGCTCAAGGTATTTCTCTATCATCTCGTTTGCAAGGCGGCGCTTGAAGGCGAAGTAGCTCTCCTCGGTCACCTCCCCGAACGGGTCGTTCAGCGGGAGCGCCGTTATCGAAAGCTGGGTATAGCCCTCCGGCACGCAGTTCGGGTTCGCGTAGTTGAGGCAGATGGTGGTTATATAGTTATACGGCTCGGTAAGATTCTTATAGTTTTCCCAGATCTCGTTTGTGTCCATCGTATCGCCGGAGAAGGTGGAGTAGTTCGTTATGCCCAGCTCCTCCGGCCTTCCCTCGAGCACCATGATTATGCTGACAGGGCAGACGGAAAGGGCTCTGCCGTTCACCATTTTCAAAGCGCCCTCCGGCACCTCGGAGGCGGGCTCTATCATCTGGGTGTAGACCTTGTTTGGATAGGCTGCGGAGACGACGTAATCTGCGCGTATCTCGTCGCCTCTTGCCGTGCGGACTCCGTATACCATTCCATTTTTGACGAGTATCTTCGTGACCTCCTGCCTCAGCTCGAACTGAGCGCCGTTCTCCTCGACCCTGCGCTGCATCTTCATGCTCATCTCGTGGGAATAGCCGCGGCAGACGTAGCTGCCGGTGAAATAGTCCGCCATAAGGAATGCGTAGATAGTGAAGGGCAGGTCGTCCATCCTGTTGCCGACGTATATCCAGTAAGGCGTCAGCATTTCCACTGCCTTTTTCGGAAGAGCGAAGGTGTTTATGACCTCAGTAGCGCTATAGCCCACGGTCTTAACGAAATCCGGGTGCTTCAGCAGCATCTGCACCTTGCTCATAGGCGTTACGGAGAGGATATTCATGCTGTCGTAGACGCGGCGGCAGAGGAGCATAAGCTCGTGTACCTTCTCATACGTCCCGGGCACAGCCGCGTCTATCTCGCGCGCGACGGTCTCATAGCCCTCGTGCAGGGTAACGTCGATGCCTGAGTTCGGCAGCACCACTCTGTAGCACTCGGGGACGTGGAGCCAGTCTATATCCACGCCCATATCGTCGAAGAACTGACCGACCTTCAGTCTCCTGTCCTTCGTTCCGATGCTCATCATCTCGTGGAGCGTCGCCTCTATCTCGAAGCCGTTTCTGACGAAATCGGTGGCGAGGCCGCCGGGGAGGTTGTGCTTCTCAAGGATGAGTATGTCCTTTATGCCCTTTGCCTGGAGCTGGAGGGCGCAGGCCATGCCCGCAAGGCCGCCGCCGATGATTACGACCTCATAGTGGTCCTTATAAAACTTCATCGTTTCACGTCTTTCGTTTAAGTATGGGTAAAACGCGGGCGGGGCAAACGGCCCCGCCCTATGCGCTTTTGTGAATTATCAGAAGAATCTCTCAACGAGCTCGCGGCTGTATTCGGCGGTCTCGTCCATATCGCCGAAGCTCATTATCTCGCCCGCGTAGTAGGTGTCGTATTTGCCCTGCATCGCCTCGACCTTGTCGTACCAGCCGGCGGCGTAGTCCTCGGAGAAAACGTGAGGGAAATAGTAGACGCTCCATTCGTTCACTACGTTGGCAGCCGGGTTCTTCATAGTTTTGAGATCCTCGAGGACCGTCTTCTTGCAGTCGTCGTAGGGTATCTCCTTGGAGTTCTTATGCTTCCTGAGCGCGTAGGTCGTTATGACCTGGTCGACGCTGTCTCTCCAGCGGCGGTAATAGACCATAAGGTGACCGAGGCGGGACGGAACCATATTGTCGAATACGTAGTAGCTAATCTCGGGGTGATCCTCGGGCTTTGTCTCCACGGCGAGAACGTCGTAGCGCTCGTAGTCGATCTTGGAGAAGAGCTCGCGCTCGTCGTCGCGGGCGTCGAAGTAGTCCACCATGCCGACCTGCCCGTCCGCACGCTTGTTGGGTATATAGAGCGGGGCGGTAACTATTATCTTGTCGTACTCCTCCTCCTTGCCGTTTACGGTGACGTAGACCTTGCCGTCGCGGCGCTCGACCTTGTCGATCCTGCTTCCCAGACGGGCGGGATTCTTAAGGTGGGCGTTGAGCTGCTCCCAGATGTACTGAGTGCCCTCCTTCCAAGTCCAGAGGTTTATTTTGACGAAGTTCATGCAGGTCTGGAAGTCGAGATACTTAATAACATAGCCCGCGGGTATCTCGTCGAAGTAGCCGTAGCCGAACGAGGTGAACGGGCCGATCCAGATATCCTGGATAAGCTCGACGCCGTTTATCCTGCAGAACTCGGAGAAGGGCAGGGCGAGATCCTTGAGGTTCGGATTCTCGCCGGAGACCGGCTCGCGCCTGGCGTTCTGCTGAGAGAAGCCCTCGTAGCGGCCTTCCGCGACGCCGCGGTGCCCGTTCACGTCGTAGCCCTTGTATTTCGTCTCTAAAAGCTCGCCAAACTTCTTGAGCTGCTTCTTCATTCTGAGCAGTCGGGGTATCTTGAGGATGTTCTTCTTCGGCTCGAAGGGCTCGATGACCTTGCCCTCCGAGTTCTTATAGTTGCGGTTGAGCTTCGGGCCGTCGTGGGTTATGCCGCAGAATTCCTCAACGTCGTGAACGGCGTAGTAAGAGGGCACTCCCATAATGGCGCCCATCTCGTAGCGCCTGCCGTTGTAGTGCGGCGACCAGCACTTGCCGCCGACTCTGTCAAGGCGCTCAAGAATTGTGTAGTTCTCGTATCCCTTCTTTTCGAGATACATTCCGGCGGAAAGTCCGGCAGGACCGCCGCCGACGATACATATCCTGATATTTTTATCCATTTCGTACCTCCCGAATAATAATATACTTTCTTGCCTTTGTATGAAATTATACACCACTTGCGGGAAATTTGCACTATCTATTTTTAAATTATTTTAAATTTTTTGTTGAAAATGCAAAAAGGTCTGTTATTTTGAGAGGATAAATGATATACTGGGATAGAAGGAGTGATACCATGCGCTTTCAAAGCCTTTATCATATGCTCTCCTACTGGGCCTCGGAAAGCGGGCAGGCTCCGGCTCTCGTTTTCGAGGCTGAGGGAGAGAAAAGAACGCTTACATACTTCGAGCTGTTCGACGCCGTACAGCGCAGGGCAAACGAGCTTTCGGCAGGCGGCAGGACTTCTCTCGGCATACTTGCCGACGGGAGCCTTGAATGCGTCGTAACGATAATGTCCTCAATAGTCTCCGGAATGCAGACGGTGCTTCTCGACGAGAACACGCCGGACGCTCTTCTGAAGGGCTATATCGCCTATACAGACATCGACTGCCTCTGGGCGTCCGATCCGGAGCTTACAGACGAGTTCTCCGCTTACCTCACCTCCGGGGTTAAAAACGGGGGCGGAAAAGTCCTGTTCTTCACCTCCGGCACAACGAGCCGCTCCAAGGCTGTCGTGCTTACCGACGAGAGCCTTATGAGCTCTGCCTACAACGGCGGCTCGCTTCTCCCCCTCGCTCCGGGCGACGTGCTTTTATGCCAGCTTCCGCTGAACCACGTTTTCGGTTTCGTCTGCGGTCTTCTCTGGGCTCTGAGCTGCGGCGCGGCGGTAGCTCTCGGGCGCGGCGCGCGGCACTATCTCGACGACTGCTCATTCTTCGCGCCGACAGCCGTATCGGTCGTGCCTCTGCTGCTCGGCTTCCTTCTGAAGCACAGCGTCCTCAACAGGGAGCTGCGGCTCGTTCTCATCGGGGCCGGCGACTGCCCGCATCAGCTAATCGACGCCTGCGCCAGCATGGGGCTTCGAGTCTCCTTCGGCTATGGGCTTACCGAGACCAGCTCCGGCGTCGCTCTCAGCCTCGGAGACGACCCTTACGCTATGACCGTATGTCCCGACGACGAGATAACGATAGCGGACGACGGGGAGATACTGATCTCCGCTCCGACCTGCATTATGGAGGGCTATTACAAGATGCCGGACGCAACGCGGGAGGTCATACGCGGCGGGATACTCCACACGGGCGACCTCGGCTTTTTCGACGAACGCGGTCTGCTGCACGTGTCCGGGCGGAAGAAGGAGATGCTCGTTCTCTCCGACGGCACCAAGGTCTTCCTGCCCGAATATGAGAGCGAGCTTTCCGCCGTTCTCCACGGGCGCGATCTCGCCGTATGCGAGAGGAACGGCTCTCCGGTCCTCGTTATCCGCGGAAGACCCGGCGAGCGCGAGGCTGTGCTTGCTGCGATAAAGCCGGTAATGGAGCTGAGACCGAGAGGTCAGCAGATAAAGGACGTAATCTTCACCCCGTCGCCGCTACCTCGGACCTCGACGGGCAAAATAAAAAGATGGGAGCTTAACCTATGACACGACAGGAGATCCTTTCCGCGACTAAGGACGTCATCTACGAATGCGTTCCCGAGCTTGAGGGACAGGAGCTTTCGGAAGACACGGTCATCAACACCGACACCGCGATCGATTCCATGGGCTTCACCCTCGTCATCTGCCGACTTGAGGCCAATTTCAACGTCCGCATACCCAATCGCCAGTGGCAGAAGCTCTCCACTCTCGGCGACGTTGTGGACGCCATAGAGAAACGGATGGACAAATGAGCGTTTACAGGACAAAATACCGCCTTCGCAACGCGGAGGTTGACTTGAACCGCAGGCTGCGCCTCTCGACTATGCTTCGCATGATGCAGGAGGCGTCGATAGCTCACACGGAAGAGCTCGGCGCCGGTCGGGAGAAAACTCTCGATCGCGGTCTTCTCTGGGTCGTCACTCTCCAGGACGCGTGGATAGCGAGGATGCCGGAGTACGACGAGGAGGTAACTCTCGAGAGCTGGCCGGGCGACACTCTGCACCTCTTCTTTCCCCGGTACTACAGGCTGCTCGACTCCGACGGGTCGGAGCTCGTCAAGGCCTCGGCTCTCTGGGCTCTTATGGACTCCGAAACGAGGAAGATGGTCTTTCCGGAGGAAAAGAACGTGGCTGTGCCTTTTGAAAGAACAGGTCTCGAGCCGCCTCTGCCCCGCGCCCCGAGGCATATCGACACGAGCGCGGAGGCCTTCTTCACCGTGCCCTTCAGCTATACGGACATGAACGGGCATATGAACAACACCCGCTACTTTGACCTTATGGAGGACACCCTTCCGTCCTTCCTCCACGATAAGCGGCTCACGCGCATCGGGATAGAGTACAGAGCCGAGGCAAAGCTCGGCGACTTGCTCACGCTCCGCTGGGGAAACGCGGGGAACGACTGGTATCTCTCCGGCGAGACAGACAGGCAGCTTTTCAAAATGCGTATGACTTACGAATAATCAAAGCCAAACGAAAGTAAAGGGCTTTCCCGTTTTCGGGGAAGCCCTGAAATCATATCGGCTCAGGCTCATATCAGCTTCAGCCAGTCAATCGCGCGCAGGGTATTGCGGAGCTTTTCAAAGCCTCCCGACTTTTTCTCACCGTTCAGGTAGAGCTTCTTGTTAAGCTCAACCATAACAGAAGAGACTCCGCTTTCTTTTCCGTAAAAGCACATGGGAACGAGGGCTCCGGAAAAGGGCGAGTTTCGTCCCACAGAGTAACCGGCTTTCCGAAAATGCGCTTCAAGCCTTTTGGCTGCTGATTCCGGCGTGTGGAACGGATCCGTGCCTATGCAGATATCCGGTCTCTCCCCGCCTTCCCCAAGCTCGTAGGGCAAAGCCTCCGGATAGAATGAATGGCAGTCGATAATGAGGCATTTTCCGAACGCCTCAAGCCTCTGCCTCACTTTCTCCTCAAGCGTTCTGTGATGCGCGTCGTAATACTTTTCAAGTATCTCTTCTTTTTCGTTCTCTCCGAAGCGTCTCAGCTTCTGAAGTCTGTGACCTTTTTCGTAAACCGCGCCCATTCCCCTCTCCGCCATTATCTCGTCGCTGTCGCGGCGGAACCGTTCGACGTCGCAGATAAGGCGGCTTACCGGAAAGACGAGGCTCTCGTGCCGTGACGAAAACAGCTCGTCCGTGTACCAGTCTGTCATATACGAAAGCTCCTCTCCGACGTCAGTCAGAAAGCTTTTTTCATATTCCGGCGGTATGAATACGGATGAATGGGGAACGTGCATAATAACGTGTGAAAACATAAATAACTGCCTCCTTATTCCCATAAAGAGGCAGAAGAAAAGAGCCTATCGCTGCGACAGGCTCTCTTTTTATACCTATCGCTCAAGCATTAGCACCTTACCGGAAGGCAGGTTGCTGTGCGGTCAAAGGGCTTGTCCCTCGCGCACTCTTTATAGGTGAACTATTCTGTTTTGATTTTTGTATCTCTTATTCGTAAAGCGCCTTGAAGGCTCTCTCGTTCTCTGCGGCGAGGCGGGTGAGCTCGGCTCTCTTCTCCTCAAGGGCGCGGACCCGCTCCTCTCTGTGCTCCCAGATGTCTCTGACCGTTGCGAGAGCTTTTTCCGTATCGACGCTCTCAATAGAGCCCGCCATAGGCTGCCCGAGCAGCTCAAGGTATGCATCGAGCTTCGGGTCATAGCTGAAGCCGACGGTCGGGACCGCCATTCGCGCGGCAAAGATAAGGGAATGGAGCCGCATGGAGAGCGTGAGCCCGGCAAGCCCGAAAACGCTCATGATATCCGGAGCCTCGAGACCGGAGGGCAGAACGTAAGCCTTCTCCTCCATCAGCCCGGCAATAGTCTCGCTCTCCGTGCGGTCGGCTCCCGCCTGCATGGTTATAAATACCACGTTCAGTCCTATCTCGCGGAGTATCCTGGCGCAGAGCTCCGCAAACCTGGCGCGGAAGGTCTCCGTACCGCTCCACGGTCTGACAGAGACTGCGACGAAGGGGCCGTCCGGAACTCCGGCCTCGCGGAGGATCGCCTCCGCTCTCTTCTTATCCGAGGGCTCGGAGAGGAACACCGGGTCGGCGGTCACGGAGATATCCCTTCGGGCAACGCCCATATTTCGAAGCTCCGTGAGCGAGCCGGGGTCTCTCAGTGTGACTATCTCGGCGCGCTCGACAACCCTCCGCACTCTCTGCCTGTTCTGCGGCTTGGTCACGGGTCCGATGCCGTTTGCGAGAAGCACGACTCTGTTTCCGAGCCTGAGAGCCTTGTTTATTATATACGTATAGTAGAAAAGCGACCTCGTCGAGGTGGCGTCCTGGAGAAGACTGCCGCCCCCGAAAACGAGAGCGTCCGATTTTTTGAACGTGCTGTGGATATTGAACGGCGAGAATCTGTCGACTGCCCGGCAGCCGAGCTTCTCCGCCGTCTTCCCTGGCGTTCGGGAGAGAACGGTTATCTCCGCCTCGGGCAGAGCCCTGCGCGCCATATCGTAGACGGAGCTGAGTATAGCCTCGTCTCCGGCGTTGCCGAAGCCGAAATAGCCGCTCATCACTATTCTCTTCGGCATTCTCGCGGCTCTGTATGCGGCAAGATTGTCGTCCGTCATTTTTCCGACGGAGTATCTCTCTTTTATAACGCTGCGCCCGTATTCTCCGAGCGCGGCGAGCTTTTCCTTCGGCATGGCGAAGAGCTTTTCAAGGTCGGACGCGAGCCTTTCGCCGTCCGTTTCCGGGCAGCCTCGGCAGCAGAAATTGGTCGCTACCGCCTCGTCGAGCCTTTCGGGGGCAAATATACCGAGATAGCCCTCGTTTCCGGCGACGACTACGGGCTTTGCCGCGCTCATCGCCTCGAGCGCAGCTCTGGATACGCCGACGAAGTAGTCCCCTGCGGCGACTATTGCGGCGACGTCCGTCCTCGCGCCGGCCATGACTATCATCCTTCTCCCGAGCTTTGAGTTAACCTCCCTCGCCATTGAGTCAAGCTCCGCGAAGCTGTCGCCGTTTCCCGCTATAAGTATAACAGCGCCGGGCAGAGCTGCGTCTATCCTCTCAGCAGAGGAAATCAGCACCCTCGCTGCAAGGGCGCGGGACTCGTCGAGGCGGCTCACGTGGGAGATAACGGGCGTTCCGGCGGGAATGCCGAACTCGCGGCGTACCGCCGAACCGTCTGTATCCGGGGAGAATTTTTCGGTGTCGATCCCGTTTATCGTTACGAATATATCCTCGTCGCGCACGCCGTAATTAACCTTGAGATACTCCCTTATGTCCTCGGAAACGGCGACGGTCTTTTCGCCCCAGTTCGTGAGAAAGCCGAGGGCGCCGCCGGACTCGAAAACCCAGTGAGCTGTGGTTACGAACGGGAATTTTCTGAATCTGCGTATTATCCCGCAGAGAAAGCCCGGTATCCTCGCGTGGGCGTGGACCACGTCCGGCTTCTCCCGCTTTATTATCCCGTTCAGCCTGACAAGGCTCCTGAGCATAGGTATCGGCCTGCGCCTGTTGAGCGGGACAGAGAAGTGCCTCGCTCCCGCTGCGGTTATCTCAGCCTCGTAGACTCCTCCGTTTGAGGCGACTATGACCTCGTGACCGCGGCGGACGAGCTCCTTGGCGAGCTCGGTTATATGCGTCTCCGCCCCGCCGATGTCAAGCCCCATCGTTGCAAGCAGTATCTTCATGCCTTTACCTCTCCCAGAAGGCTCCATACCGTGCCGTTGCAGGTGTTGTATTTTGAATAGAACGCAAGCGGCGCGTTTGTCGAGAGCTCGTATATCCCGTCCGCGAAATAGCGGCCGGAGGTGATAAAGCCCTGAGTCCTGACCGTGAGCACAACGTCGTATCTGTCCTCTATCTCGATGACCGGCACGCTTCCGTCCGGCATCGTCACCTCGCTGAGCGAGCTCGTTTTCTCAATCTTCTCGATAACGCCTATCGGAGTGTCGGTGTCAAACTCGAACAGGGCGTCGCCCTCGCGGAAGCTGTCTGCCGAAACGTCGCGCAGTCCGCGAACTTTGATCTGGTACTCAAAGGGCTCGCCGACCTCGCTGACGACGGCCTCGTCCACCTTTTCCCTCCTGCCGAAGGCGGCGAACACGAGTACGGCTACGAGAATGACGAGGAGGATATCGATAACACTTATCCTGCCGAAGAGCCTGCCCTCCTCATCGAACAGCTTCTTCTTCATTTCAGGCTCCCCCTCTCTATCCCGATTACTGTAGCGGCTCCGTAGTACCCCGGCCCGTTCAGCCTTATCGAAGCGCCGACCTTTATCGGCTGGTTGCCGGCGACGTTGATATTGCCGGCGTCCTCTGTGCAGGACGCAAGTATCGTTATTATCGCGGTCTCCGTCAGCTCCGTGTCAACGTCGCTGTACTCCATAGTGTTCTCATTGAACGTCCTTCTCGTCGTCGGGATCACCTCGACGGCCGTGACCGTGCCCATATCCCACTTATGCGAGCGCTCTACGAGCTTATCGCCGACAGCGACCATGTGCGCCGACCCGTTCTGCATACCCGTTATCTCAACGGTATAGGACACCATGCCCGGAACGGGCTCGTCCGTCTCGGGAACGGGCGCGTTCTTCGACGGCTTGCGGAGTGCGAAAATGCAGACCGCAAGAATAATGGCGATAACGATGAGCGTTATATCGAATATATTGAAAACGCTCCTTTTCTTCGGCTTATTTTCCATCGCTTCTCATCTCCAATACGCTTTTGTATATGCCCTCGAGATCCTTTGCAAATCTCTCGGCGGTGAATCTCGCCTCATACTCGGCTCTCGCGCCGCGCGAGAGGCTCGCATAAAGCTCTTTCGAGTCCATAACTCTCTCTATCTTCTCAGCAAGGTCGGCGGCGTTTCTCGGCTCGAACAGAAGTCCGGAGACTCCGTCGTTTACGAGATACGGGTTGCCGCTCGCCCTTGAGCAGACGGCGGGAAGAGCTATGCTGAAGCCCTCGATTACCGAGAGGCTTGAGGTCTCGGATATATACGAGGCGTTTAGCTGAAGGTCCATCGCGCTCAGAACTGCGGCGACGTCGGAACGGAAGCCCGCCATTATCGCACAGTCCTCAAGTCCCGCCTCCGCAACAAGCCTTTTGACCTCGCTCTCATAGCCTCCCGTTCCGGCGATGAGGAGCTTCACGTCGCGTCCTCCGGCTCTGAGCATTGAAAGCGCTCTGAGCATATCCGCGTGGCCCTTGTATTCTTCAATTCGGGCAAGGACTCCGAGAAGGAAGGTGTCCTTTCCGACTCCGAAGCTCTCTCTGAGCTTCTCCCGCTCCGCATCGGAAATACGGCTCAGAGGCTCGGCTCCGTTCATCATCGTCTCGACCTTGTCTCTTCCGACGCCGAGATCGTAGATGAGCTCCGCGCCCGCGGGAGAAATTGCGATTATCCTGTCCGCGTAATGCTCGTAAAGGAATCTGTATGCGAGCTTCAGCGGGGTCTTGGTTATCTTTTTCGAGAAGGGAAATGCGGAATGCCGTGTGACGACGGTCTTTACCCCGCAGCCCTTTGCGGCGATCCGTCCGGTGAGCGAACCGTGTGTATGGCATATATCCGGTGCCTCCGCTCTTATAAGCTTTTTGAGAAGAGCCGTGTCTCGCGGGGAATACGACCTGTCCGCCTCGATATCCGCTTCAACGGCTCTTACTCCGAGAGCCTCTATCCGCGCAGTAAGCTTGCTGCCCTTCGGGACGATAACGGAGTTAACGAACTCTGTCCTGTCCGAGTGGGCGAGGTAGTTGAGAAGAGCTCTGCCCGCGCCTCCGATATTTGTGTCGCTTATTATATTGAGTACCTTTATCATTCACTCACCGCCTCTTCATTTTCTTTCAGGCCCGCGTAGACCGCGCCGAGCCCGACGAAGATCCAGAAGACGAGCATTACTCTGTAGTTATAGAAGGAATAATCCGTCGCGCTCTGGAGCATAAAGCCCGCGAGACCGGCGAGCACGGCCGCAAGGCGCGTTTTGAGCGGTCTGTCGCAGCCTCTTCTGATGCGTGAGGCGCATTGGCGTACCGTACAGCAGATAACGCCGAGGAACACCGCCCCGCCGGCGACGCCCATCTCGGCAAGTATCTGGAGATAGAGGCTGTGCGAATGCTGAGCAAGGGCTGAATGCTGGCTGTAGACCGGATAGATATTGCGGAACGCCTCTATCCCGGTCCCGACTCCGGTGAGCCAGTAGTCCTTCAGCATGGCGACCGTGCCTATCCAAATCGACATGCGGTAGTTCGTAGAGGTGTCGGAGAGGTTTCCTATGCTCGCGAAGCGGCTCAGTATCGTCTCCGGCAGGAAAAAGAAGAGCACGGCGGCGGCGATAAGGCCTATCGGGATAAATCGAACGTCCATTATCACGAGGAAAACGACGGCTGCAAAGATAAGGCCGAGCCAGCCGCCTCTGGAATAGGTGAAGACCATCGCCGCTATCATAACGAGCGTGGCGGCTCCCGCCGCAATCCTCGCGTTCACGTTCCTGCCCGTGAGCGTCAGCGCAACGCCGAGGGGAATCACAAGGAGCAGATATTCGCTCAGCACGTTGGGATTGTCGAGAGTCGAGTAGACTCTGAGGGAGATGTTGTCGTTAAAGGCCTCGTCTATCCACTTCGTCGTGCTCGTCGCGCCGCGGAGAAGCTGCGAAATGCCGTATGCGGCGACGAGAAAGCCTGAGATAACGAGGATATTGGTAAGCGTATCGGCTCTCTTCCTGTCGCGGACGGCGTTAACGAGCACTATCGGGAAGAGAATGAACACAAGGCTCAGCGCGCCGCCCTTCAGATTTGACGATGGGTTCACGCTCGTCAGAGTGCAGACGAGATATACGAGGGCATAGCCGTAGATCCACTTGTTTATCGGCATATATCTCAGCCTGAACTCCCCGCGGCCGAGGCAAACGAGAAGAGAAAACGCCGCGGCAAGGGCTGCAAGAAGCGTCACCGTAGTGGGTGCAAGCGGAGCGATAAGGGCGCAGAGCGCCGTCCAGAAGAAGGTGCGCGTGAAAATCGAGCCCTCAAAAACCCGGTCAAGGCGCAGGACTCTGAAAAAGCCGCGCCACGCTCCGTTAAGCGCGCCCTCAAGCTTGTTGAAAACGCTGGGCTCGCCGCTTTTCTCCCTCGCCCCGGCAATTATGAGAGCAGAATAGCTTTTGTCCCACTGGCGTTCGAGAAAGCCTGCGACCGCGTTTATAAGCCTAACGAACAGGCTCGCCTTCAGTATCTTTTTTATCCTTTCGGACAAGGTGCTTCACCTCCCGTTTTCTTCCGGTCATATTTTCCCATTATTATCTGATTATAACCTCTCCGCGGGATTATTTCAAGATATATTAAAACACCTTGTCACCCCGGCGTTCGTGTATTATTATAGAAGCGGCGCACAGGCGCGATTTCGTAAAGAGGAGGCGAATTTATGGAAGCTGTCAAAACCGAAAAGCTTACCAAATATTACGGAAAATCGAGAGGCATCGTAGAACTCGACCTCACCGTCCGGGAGGGCGAGTGCTTCGGCTTTATCGGCCCGAACGGAGCCGGAAAATCAACGACGATACGCACTCTGCTCGGTCTCATATCGCCCACCTCTGGCAGAGCGGAGATATTCGGAAAGGATATAGTAAAAGACAACTTATCTATACTGCGCGACGTCGGCTATCTGCCGTCCGAGGCGGTGTTTCATTCGGGCATGCGGGTAAAGGACGTACTGAAATTCTCCGCGGATCTCAGAAAGAAGGACTGCTCCGCCGAGGCAAAGAAGCTCTGCGAGCGGCTTGAGCTCGATACCTCGCGCAAGGTGGACGAGCTCTCGTTCGGCAACAGGAAAAAGGTAGGCATCGTCTGCGCTCTGCAGTCCGAGCCATCTCTTCTCATCCTCGACGAGCCGACGGGCGGACTTGATCCGCTGATGCAGCGCGAATTTTTCAATATCATAAGGGAGCGCAACGAAAACGGCACGACCGTATTTCTCTCAAGCCACATACTCTCCGAGGTGCAGCGCAACTGTACCTGCGCCGCTATCATAAGAGACGGACGGATAATCGCCTGCGGGAGCGTCGAGGCTCTCGCAAAGAGCGGAGCGAAGCGTATAACGGTCTACGGCAGAGTCGGCATCGACGGTCTTGAGGGCGTAAAAGACGTCAAAGCCGCCGACGGCGCGGTAAGCTTCCTCTACAGCGGCGATATGAACCGCCTGCTTGGGCGGCTCTCGAAGGGCGAGGTCTTCGACCTCAGCATTTCCGAGCCGGATCTCGAGGAGATTTTTATGCACTACTATGAGAAGGAGGGCGAAGAGGCATGACAGTAACGAGACATGAGCTGAGGCAGGGCAAGACCGCCTTTATCATCTGGACCGGAGCTATCGCCTTTCTTATGGCGGTGTGCGTCGTCCTCTACCCTCAGATGAAGGGTGAAATGGACGGCCTTACCGATATGTTCTCTTCAATGGGCTCTTTTACCGCCGCCTTCGGGCTCGACAGGCTGAGCTTCGGGAGTCTGACCGGCTACTACGCTATCGAGTGCGGCAACGTGCTCGGACTCGGCGGCGCTTTCTTCGCGGCTCTCACCGCCGCCTCCATGCTCAGCAAGGAGGAAAAGGACAGAACCGCCGAATTTCTGCTGACTCATCCCGTAAAAAGAACGAGGATAATGACGGAAAAGATCATTGCCGTACTTATCGGGATAACGGCTCTCAATCTTGCGGTTTTTGCAGTCTCCGCCGCCTCGATAGCCGCTATCGGCGAGGAGATACCCTGGAAGGAGCTATCTCTTCTTCACCTCGCCTATTATCTGCTCCAGCTCGAGCTCGCCGCAATATGCTTCGGCATATCCGCATTTATGCGCCGCGGCAGCGTCGGAGCAGGGCTCGGCGTCGCCGCGCTTATGTATTTTGTAAATATCATCGCAAATCTCTCCGAATCGGTAAAGTTCCTCAAGTATATAACTCCGTTCGGCTACTGTGACGGAGCGGATATAGTGAAGGACGGAAAGCTCGACGGCGTAATGCTCGCTGTCGGCGCGGCAATTGCGCTTACCGGTCTCGCGGCCGCATATGTAAAGTACCCGAAAAAAGACATAAAGTAAAAAGGCGGATAAAGACATGGTCGGACAGTATAAGGTCGTCACCCTCTGCGGCAGCACGCGGTTCAAGGACGAGTTTATGGAGGCGCAGAAGCGGCTCACGCTCGAGGGCTGCATCGTTATAAGCGTCGGCCTCTTCGGCCACTCCGGGGACGGCGAGGTCTGGACGGAGGGCACAAAGGAGATGCTCGACGATATGCACAAGCGCAAGATTGATATGGCGGACGAGATCTTCGTAATAAACGTCGGCGGCTATATCGGCTCGAGCACGAGGTCGGAAATAGAATACGCCCTCGCTCACGGCAAGGGCGTAAGGTATCTCGATGAGAATTAAATGAAGACGGGAAAAGCCCCTGTGCGATTTTTCGCACAGGGGCTCTGTCTAAGCTTTTGTTTTTGTTAAAGCTCTTACGCTCTGGGGTTCTTGATCGCGGCCTGGGCGGCGGCGAGGCGGGCGATGGGCACGCGGAACGGGCTGCAGGAGACGTAGTCTTAAAAAACTTCTCAAAGTCACACAGCTGATTAAGGCAAGAGTTTCTTTAGTAAAGCTTTGTATAGAGTCTTCCTGATATATATTGCCCCCTGAAATAGTCTTTCAAACAAGATTAACACCGGTTACTCTTCGCGGATGCGGCAGTACAGGTACGGCTCTTTGCCGTCTGTTGCCGTATCCCAGTATTTCCAGCGAAAATAGGCACCCATTTTATCCGACGCACTCATATAAACGTATCCGTCCGCGTTCCCATCGAAGTCATTCTTTGTTGAAAATAGACTTCCAAGATTATTCACTTCTCCAATGTATTTATAATTTTCTGGCAGAGAATAGCAAATTTCCCCTGAGAATATATACAGCTTCTCATCATAAAAAAAATGTAGCGGAGCAAGTCCTGATTCTACTTCCCTTTTCGGAGTCGGTTCTGTTGTAACGGCTTTGATTCCGATACTGAAAACGATAAATAAACATGCGGCGATAGCTGCCAATATTCTCCAGATATGACCTCTGTTACTTCGAGTGGCTGGCGTATAGTCAATAGCTCCCATTATAAGATCATCGTCGATATTTCCAAGTGCGATTGCGATTATAGGCGTTTTCACAATTCAACTCCTTCATTCTTTAAATAAGCTTTTAATCTCTCCCGTGAACGATACAGCATATTTTTGACTTTGCTCTCAGTATAAGAGTATTTTTCGGCAATATCCCCAATAGAGTCAAAAAAATAATACCTGCGAATGAATACGTTTCGAGCATTTTCTTTCTCTTCCCAGAGAAATGCGCTGATTTTTTTCGCAATCTCTTCCTGCTCAATTTTAGATTCGATACAATCGCTGGATAAAACGCATTCCAATTCAGTAAAAGAAACCGTTAAGTATCTGGACCGTTTATTAGCGAGATTGTAATCAAGTCTTTTTATTGATAGATTTCGCACTATTTTACTGATAAATGCGGCAAATCTGTTTGGACGTGTCGGCGGAATTACATTCCAAATGCTTAAGTACGTGTCATTTACGCATTCCTCCGCGTCGTAGTTATTACCCAATACATTTTTTGCGATATTTAAGCACAGCTTTCCATATTTTTTATCAGTTTCGTCAATGGCTTGTTCATCTCTGAGAAAGTACAGCTCAATTATCTCTGAATCATCCATATTTCACTTCCTCTCAGTCTAATATGAAACGTTCTGCTTATATAGTACGATTTTGCAAAGCATGGTTTTGTTTTTTTGAAGTATATTTAATTTTTTATATCTGTCAAGTATCATCGCACAAAAAGCCCCTGTGCGATTCCTCGCACAGGGGCTTTGTCTAAGCTTTATAGTTTGTCTGAGTTTTTACGCTCTGGGGCTCTTGATAGCGGCCTGCGCTGCAGCAAGGCGGGCGATAGGCACGCGGAACGGGCTGCAGGAAACGTAGTCAAGGCCGATCCTGTGGCAGAACTCAACGGAGGTGGGATCTCCGCCGTGCTCGCCGCAGATTCCGACGTGGAGCTTCGGATTTACGGGCTTGCCGAGGCTTATCGCCATCTCCATAAGCTTGCCGACGCCGGTCTGATCGAGCTTGGCGAACGGGTCGCTCTCGAGTATCTTCGCATCGTAGTATGCGCCGAGGAACTTGCCCGCGTCGTCGCGGCTGAAGCCGTAGGTCATCTGGGTGAGGTCGTTTGTGCCGAAGCAGAAGAAATCTGCGTTCTTCGCGATATCGTCGGCGGTGAGGGCGGCTCTCGGGATCTCGATCATGGTGCCGACCTCATACTTGAGCTCGACGCCCGCGGCCTTTATCTCCTCGTCGGCCGTCTCAACAACGACCTTCTTGACGAACTGGAGCTCCTTGACCTCGCCGACGAGCGGGATCATGATCTCGGGCTTTACCGTCCAGTCGGGATGAGCCTTCTGAACGTTGATGGCTGCGCGGATAACGGCGCGGGTCTGCATCCTTGCTATCTCCGGGAAGGTGACGGCAAGACGGCAGCCGCGGTGACCCATCATCGGGTTGAACTCGTGGAGGCCCTGGATGATACCCTTAATGGTCTCGACGCTCTTGCCCTGAGTCTTGGCGAGTAGCTCGATCTCCTCTTCGGTGTTCGGTACGAACTCGTGGAGCGGGGGATCGAGGAAGCGGATGGTCACGGGATGTCCCTCGAGAGCCTCGTAGAGCTTCTCGAAGTCGCCCTGCTGATAGGGCAGAATCTTATCGAGGGCGGCCTCGCGCTCCTCAACGGTGTCGGAGCAGATCATCTCGCGGAAGGCGGCGATCCTGTCCGCCTCGAAGAACATATGCTCTGTGCGGCAAAGTCCGATGCCCTCGGCGCCCAGCTCGCGAGCCTTTCTCGCGTCGGCCGGGGTGTCGGCGTTGGTGCGGACCTTGAGCACGCGGTAATTGTCGGCCCAGCTCATGATGCGGCCGAAATAGCCGGAACTGGAGGCGTCCACGGTGGGGATGACGCCGTCGTAGATGTTGCCGGTGGAGCCGTCGATGCTTATCTCATCGCCCTCGTGGAAGGTCTTTCCGGCGAGGGTGAACTGCTTGGCCTCTTCGTCCATAACGATGTCGCCGCAGCCGGATACGCAGCAGGTGCCCATTCCGCGGGCGACGACTGCGGCGTGGCTCGTCATACCGCCGCGAACGGTGAGTATGCCCTGCGCGACCTTCATGCCGGTGATATCCTCGGGGCTTGTCTCAAGGCGGACGAGAACGACCTTCTCGCCGCGGGCAGCCCATGCTTCGGCGTCCTCAGCTGAGAACACGATCTTGCCGGCGGCGGCTCCGGGGGAGGCGCCGAGGCCCTTGCCCATCGGAACGGCGGCCTTCAGAGCGGCGGCATCGAACTGGGGATGGAGAAGGGTGTCGAGGTTTCTCGGGTCGATCATAAGGACGGCCTTCTTCTCGTCGATCATGCCCTCGTCGATGAGGTCGCAGGCGATCTTGAGCGCTGCCTTCGCGGTACGCTTGCCGCTGCGGCACTGGAGCATATAGAGCTTGCCGTTTTCAACGGTGAACTCCATATCCTGCATATCGCGGTAGTGGTTCTCGAGGATGTCGCAGACCTTTACGAACTGGTCATAAGCCTCGGGGAACTTCTCCGCCATCTGGCTTATAGGCATCGGGGTACGGACGCCGGCGACGACGTCCTCGCCCTGAGCGTTGGTGAGGAACTCGCCCATGAGCTTC
>JAEEGL012336979.1_pt1 | contig 21484 bp, 18 predicted proteins | sample 9134231 | NCBI WGS metagenome assembly JAEEGL01 (sample SAMN16246548, study PRJNA631951) | gut metagenome | biome: gut microbiome; feature: rumen; material: fiber-attached | host: Bos | place: Iran: Karaj | collected 2018-10
TGATTCATTTCATCACTCCTTTGTATATTTTACATCAAATACAGTGAATGTCAATGAATATGAATACTTTTTAACCTTATGTGTCAGAATTTACGGAAAGATTTGATTTTACAGCCAAAAACTTGCCATCTTAGCTATTGAAAAAAACAGCTGATTCTGTTATACTTTGAGTTGACTGATTGAAAAGGAGAATTTTATGTTTCTGAATTATTTAATCATTTTCTTTATTTCAATGGTACCTATTGTTGAGCTGAGAGGCGCGATTCCCGTTGCGGTAGGCATGGGTATGGAAGGCTGGCAGCTCTTCTGGGCATATGTTATCTGCGTTATAGGCAATATGCTGCCTGTTCCGCTGATTTACTTCTTTGCCAGAAAGGTTCTTATCTGGGGTAAGGACAAAAAATACATCGGCAAGTTCTTTACCTGGTGCTACAACAAAGGCGAAAAAGGCGGCGAAAAGCTCAAGGCTAAAGCCGGAAAGGGTCTGTTTATCGCTCTTATGCTCTTCGTAGGCATTCCTCTCCCGGGTACGGGCGCATGGACGGGTACTCTCGCGGCAAGCTTCCTCGACATGGGCTTTAAGAAAAGCTCTATCGCGGTTATGTGCGGCGTATTGATCGCGGGCGTTATCATGGGTACGGCAAGCCTGCTCGTAAGCATGGGCGCGGGCGGTATTTTTTCCTGCCTCGCTCCGAAATAAGTATAGTAACAAACATTGGGCAGCAGACGCTGCCCTGTTTTTTAGGTGAAAATAATGACATATAATTTTGACGCGCTTATTGTCGGCGGCGGAGCTTCCGGTCTGATGTGCGCTATCACCGCGAAACGGCAAAACCCGAAACTGAATATCGCGATTATCGAGAAAAACGACCGTGTCGGAAAGAAACTTCTTTCAACCGGCAACGGCAGATGCAACCTGACGAACACACGTATTTCTGCCGAAAAATACGTCGGCAGCCTTAACGCAAAGTCTCTGTTCGAGAAGTATGACGCAACCTTTCTGCTCAGAGAGTTTAAGTCCCTAGGTCTGCTCACCTTTGCCGACAGCGAAGGCAGGGTATATCCTGTTTCGCGGCAGGCAAGCTCTGTGCTCGACGTACTAAGATTTGCATGCAACAGATACGGAGTTGAAATTTTCTGCGGCGAACAGATCAGAACCCTGAAGCACGAAAACGGCGGATTCCATATCAAAACAGCGGAAAGTGAGTTCTTTGGCAAAAAAATCGTTATCGCATGCGGCTCAAAGGCGGCTCCGAAGCTCGGCGGAAACGCAAGCGGCGCGGATTATCTGAGAAATCTCGGTCTTGCGGTTGAGCCGTTTCAGCCTGCCCTCTGCCCTGTTCAGGTAAAATCCGATGTATTAAAATCTCTCAAGGGTTTGCGCGCAGCGGGAAACGTCAGCCTGCTGAGAAACGGCAAGCCTGTAAAAACAGAATGCGGCGAGATACAGTTCGCGGATGGAGCCTTGTCGGGCATCTGCGTATTTAACCTATCTCTTTACGCAAAGAACGGAGATATTATTTCAATAGATCTGCTGCCCGATTATTCTGAAAAGGAATTATATAATATTCTGATATCGAACAAAGAGTTATTTGCAGGTCTGACCGCCGACAATCTGATGACGGGTATTCTCCAAAAAAGACTTTCACAGGCGGTTATGAAGCAGAGCGGAATGAAGGATTTCTCAAGGCTCTGTGGTAAACTGACAGATATTGAAATCAAAAAGGCAGCCAGAACATTAAAAAGCATGGATTTTGCTGTCACAGAGCTGAGCGGATTTGAACACGCTCAGTGCGCCAAAGGCGGCGTTAAGGCAAATGAATTAAGCGAATGCTTTGAGAGCAAAAAGGTGCGGAATCTTTATGTCTGCGGAGAAGCGGTTGACATATGCGGCGAATGCGGCGGATTTAACCTGCACTTTGCCTTTATCAGCGGCATGATTGTTGGTGAACAGCTATGATAAGAGTTAACAACGTACATATCCCCCTTGATTATGACGACGCGGCAGTCAGAAAGAGAATCTGTCGCGAGCTGAGGGTTGATAACAGCGCGGTAAAGAGCGTGAGCATTTTCCGCCGCTCGGTTGACGCAAGGAAAAAGGATAATATTTTCTTTCTCTGCGCGGTCGACGTGGTTCTGAATATAAATGAGGACAACGTGCTGAAAAAGGCGAAAAACGCGTCTAAGGTTCAGCCATATACATACGACGTTCCGAAATGGAAAGGCGGCGCTTCTCCCCTTGTGGTCGGAATGGGACCCGCGGGACTGTTCGCCGCGCTGATTCTCGCTCAAAGCGGAGCGAATCCGATTGTGATAGAACGTGGCAAGGACGTGGACAGCCGAACCGCTGACGTTAATAAATTCTGGACGGACGGAACGCTCAACACCTCGTCGAACGTACAGTTCGGAGAAGGCGGCGCGGGAACATTTTCCGACGGAAAACTGAACACGGGTACAAAGGACAGCCGTCAGAGAAAGGTTCTGCTGGAGTTTGTCGGTCACGGCGCGCCCAAAGAAATCCTTTATGACGCTAAGCCGCACATTGGCACGGACAAGCTGAAGCTGACCGTAAAAAAGCTGCGTGAGGAGATCATCGAACTCGGCGGCAGGGTTATGTTTGAAACAAAGCTGACCGGATTTCACTCAGCTGACGGCAAAATAACCGCCGCGGTCGTTGAATCCAACGGCAAGACTGACATTATCGAAACCGACAGCGTTATCCTTGCCATCGGTCACAGCGCGAGAGATACGTTTGAAATGCTGTACGAAAAGAAGCTTCCGATTGAAGCAAAGCCTTTCTCTGTCGGCGCGAGAATCGAGCATCTGCGCGAAGAGATTGATCGCTCTCAGTACGGAAGATTCGCAGGCAACAAGGCTCTCGGCGCGGCGAATTACAAAATGAACGTACATACCTCTAACGGCCGCGGCGCATACACCTTCTGTATGTGCCCCGGCGGAAAGGTCGTAAACGCATCGAGCGAGCAAAACAGGCTGTGCACAAACGGCATGAGCGAGTATGCCCGTGACAAACGCAACTCAAACGCCGCTCTTCTCGTCGGAGTATCTCCTGAGGATTACCGCAGCGATAGTCCGCTCGGCGGAATGTACTTTCAGCGCGAACTTGAGGAAAAAGCGTTTGCACTCGGCGGCGGTGGTTTCAGCGCGCCTGTTCAGAAAGTCGGAGATTTTATTAATAACAAAAAGTCCGATAATCCCGGCGAGGTTTTGCCGAGCATCGGACCTGACTTTACACTGAGTGATTTGAATACCATTCTGCCCGAGGAGATTTCCCGGTCGATGAAAGAAGCGATTATCAGTATGGGCAGAAAGCTGAAAGGCTTTGACAGCCCCGACGCCGTGCTGACGGGGCTTGAAACAAGAAGCTCCTCGCCTATCCGCATTTTGCGAAACGTCGATACGCTTGAGAGCGTCGGATTGAAAGGGCTGTATCCCTGCGGTGAAGGCGCGGGTTACGCGGGCGGTATCATATCAGCCGCGGTTGACGGAATTAAGTGCGCTGAAAAGGTCATTGAAAAGTAAAAAGGCCGCCGCAAAGCGACAGCCTGAACGAGTGCGTCTGTAAGCCGGGTTCTGTCTTGAACAGCCATCTATCTTGGCAGTCGGTTACCCGAGCCTGCTCAATGCCACCTCCACGGGACACGCCGAGCAAGCGTATACGTCCCTCCACGGTGTTGCTTCAAATAGGGTTTACACGGCAGAGTGGTCTCCCACCCTCCGGTGAGCTCTTACCTCACCTTTCCATCCTTACCCGAAAATCGGGCGGTTATTTTCTGTTGCACTGGCCCTGGGGTCGCCCCCGGCGGCGGTTAGCCGTTATTATCGCTCTGTGAAGCCCGGACTTTCCTCGCACAGATCCTTTCGGATTCTGCCCGCGGCTGTTCGGCGCACTCGCATCATTATCATATATCAAATCCCGCGAATTGTCAAATATTTTGATTTTTCACTTGCTAATCAGCTTCATCTGGTTTATAATACTGTAGGTTAAGAAAGGAGTAATCATATGGACATCAGAAAGGAATCACTTAAACTGCATTATGACTGGAACGGTAAAATCGAGGTTATCTCGCGCGTTCCGATATCTAATTCCGAGGAGCTCGCCCTCGCCTATACCCCGGGCGTTGCCGAGCCATGCCTCGAAATACAGAAGGATTATGACAAAAGCTACGAGCTGACAAGAAGAAACAACCTTGTCGCCGTTATTACAGACGGCACCGCGGTTCTCGGTCTCGGCGATATCGGTCCCGAGGCAGGCATGCCCGTTATGGAAGGAAAATGCGCACTGTTCAAGGCGTTCGGCGACGTTGACGCTTTCCCGATTTGCGTAAGAAGCAAGAGCGTCGATGAAATCGTCAACACAGTTTATCTCATCAGCGGCTCCTTTGGCGGCATTAACCTCGAGGACATCTCCGCTCCCAGATGCTTTGAGATCGAACAGAAGCTCAAGAAAAAGTGCGATATTCCGATTTTCCACGACGACCAGCACGGAACTGCTATCATCGTTGCAGCGGGTCTGCTCAACGCGCTCAAGCTCGTCGGCAAGAAGTTTGAGAACATCAAGGTCGTTATGAACGGCGCAGGCGCGGCAGGCATCGCGATTGCAAAACACCTGATGAACATGGGCGTAAAGGATATCACCCTCTGCGACAGCAAGGGCATTATCTGCAAGGGCGACGAAAGACTAAACGCCGTCAAGCGCGAGATGGCTGAAATCACCAATCTCGACCACAAGACAGGTACTCTCGCCGACGCTATGAAGGGTGCGGACGTGTTCCTCGGAATCTCCGCCGCAGGCTGCGTAAGCGAGGATATGGTCAAGTCGATGGCTGAGAATCCGATTCTCTTTGCTATGGCTAACCCCACTCCCGAAATTATGCCCGACCTCGCGAAAAAAGCAGGTGCGGCTGTTGTCGGCACAGGCAGAAGCGACTTTCCGAACCAGATCAATAACGTTCTCGCCTTCCCCGGTATTTTCCGCGGCGCGCTCGACTGCAGAGCCAGCGACATCAACGAGGAGATGAAGGTTGCGGCTTCCTACGCGATTGCTTCTCTTGTTGACGACGAACACCTCAGCGCTGAGTACATTCTTCCCCACGCGTTTGACCCGCGCGTCGGCAAGACCGTTGCTGAGGCTGTAAAGAACGCCGCAATCAAATCAGGCGTTGCAAGAATCTAAAATACATAAAACAAACCCGACCGAACGGTCGGGTTTTTATTCTTTTACAGAATATTCTTTTGCCGCCGCCAGCAAGGCGGCTTTTTCGTTAGGAAGCGTTCCGTCAATTACGCTGTCTAGCAGTAAATTCAGCAATCTGCCGATTTGTTTGCCGCCGGTAACTCCCATGTCGATTATATCTCTGCCGTTTACCGCGAGCTGTTTCAGAGAAAAGCACTGATTTTCTGCCATAATCTGTTCAAACTGGGCTTTGGCGGTATCGATTTTCGCGAGCTTCTCCCCGCGCAGATAATCAGACTGCGAGAGCGTATCGGCGTACTGCACCTTAAAGAGGCGGCGCATGTTTTCCACGCCGATTTTATTCAGGACTCGCTTTACCTGCGCAAGCGTTCCGTTAAAGCGGACGTCGTGACAGATAATCAGAGTTACGCAGGTTTCAATCGTATCTGTCGGAAATCTCAGACGGCTGAGAACCTCACGCGCGATATCGGCGCTGACTAACTGATGACCCTTAAAGTGGCGCGAGCCGTGTTTATCGGTCGTGCATACGCGCGGCTTTGCGATGTCGTGAAAAAGCATTGTAAGCCTGAGAACCGGGTCACTCTCTATTAGTCCGACGGAGTGAGTTATATGGTGAAAAACATCGTAGCGATGGTGCTTGTTTTTCTGATCAAAGTCAAAGGTTTCGGCAAGCTCCGGGATAAATACAGCGAACACGTCGCGGAAGCCGTTGAAAATATCCTCCGCACCATCGCCGCAAAGCAGTCGTACAAGCTCCGACTGAATGCGCTCGGCGGCAATATTATTCAGAAGCTCAGAATTGCGGTGAATCGCGGCTGCAGTTTTGTTCTCAATAGAAAAGCTGTAGCACGAAGCAAACCGCAGCGCGCGGAGAATACGCAGAGCGTCCTCACGGAACCGCTCATCGGGATTGCCGACACAGCGAATAAGGCGATTTCTCAAATCGCTTTCGCCGCCGTAAAAATCTGCTATGCCGTATTCATCGTTGTAGGCGATAGCATTGACGGTGAAATCTCGGCGTGCCAAATCCTCTCTGAGGTTAGATGTAAATGTCACGCTCTCGGGATGTCGGTTGTCACGGTATTCTCCGTCAACCCGATAGGTGGTTACTTCAAACGGCTCTTTGTCAACAATAATCGCGACTGTTCCGTGCTTGATGCCGATGTCGATGGTATTGAAATCTTCAAAGCAGGCTTTGATTTGCTCAGGCTTTGCAGAGGTGCAGATGTCCCAGTCATGAGGAGTAAATCCGAGCAGGCTGTCACGGACACAGCCGCCGACGGCAAAAGCCTCAAAGCCCGCATTTTGAAGTCTGTGAATGATCAATTTAGCATTTTGAGGTATCTTCATATTATCTCTTGATTGTCTGATTTTTATTTTTCCGAATAAACCGGTCTGCAATCGAATACATCAGGTTGAAAATAACAAGGGTAAGCGCTGAAAGAACGCAGAGAATAATAATCGCGTTCGGGCTTAGGAAAACAAGATTGAAAAGCTTTCCGAAGAAGATAAACGCTATTGTCAGTCCCGCTGTACTCAGAACGAGCATGGTGCTTCTCAGGGCGTTGAGAGGCAGTGAAAGTCTGATAACAAGCAGCAGGCATGACAGCGCGGTGACATAAACCGCGATTGTTGATATCTCCGCATGGGAAATCGGCTGAGTCAGGCTGAGAACCGCGACTGTTACAACATTCAGGAATACAGATATAGCCGCGGGTAAGGCACGAGCAATAATATTCAGAGTGAAATTGCCTTTGACGATATTTCGGTTTGGCTGCAAGGCGAGAACAAACGACGGGAATCCGATGGTGAGCGCTCCTATAAGTGTGAGCTGGATCGGCTCGAACGGATAAGTAATAGCGGTGAATGTAAAGAACAGCGCGAGCAGGATTGAGTAGATCGTCTTTACAAGATAAAGCGAGGAGCTTCGCTCGATGTTGTTTATGGTACGTCTGCCCTCCGCAACAACCTCTGGCATTGCGGCAAAGTCATTATCTACGAGAACGAGCTGAGATACATTTCGCGCCGCCTCGCTGCCCGAAGCCATGGCTACGGAGCAATCCGCTTCCTTCAGTGCAAGAACATCGTTTACGCCGTCGCCCGTCATCGCAACGGAATGACCGTGGGCTTTGAGAGCAAGAACAAGCTTCTTCTTCTGCGCCGGAGTTACCCTGCCGAAGATATTGTACTTCTCCGCTGCCTCGTCTAGCTGTTCGTCGGTCTTGATTTCCGTCATATCAACCGCGCGGTCAGCACCTTCAATGCCTGTTTCTTTCGCAATATTGCGGACGGTCTGTACGCTGTCGCCCGAAATCACCTTGAGAGTAACGCCCTGTTCCTTGAAATAATCGACTGTCTGGTTGACGTTTTCGCGCATGGTGTCCTTGATAAGTACAAGTGCCATCGGAGATAAATCGTCGGGCAGCTTTTGACCATCAATCGGCCTGTCACTCTTTACGAGCGCGATAATCCTGACGGTGTCAGAAATCTCGGAAATGCGGTCAAAAACCTCTCTGTATTTTTCTTTATCAGAAAATACAAATTCCGCAGCACCTATAATATATGTTTTTCCGTCGGCAAACTCGCCGCCCGACCACTTTGTTTCTGAGGAGAACGGTGTGAAGCGGTTGCACACTACGGGACTGATATCATTTGTATAATCCGCGATTGCCTGCAGCGTGGCGTTTATATCCTCACTTGCGTGATGTACGGACGAAAGCGCGGTTTTTATCTCTGCTTCGTCTGCGTTTATCGTTATCAAATCTGAAACGTGCATCGCGTCTGCAGTCAAAGTACCCGTCTTGTCGAGGCATATAACGTCGACCCGCGCGAGCGTTTCAATGCAGTACATCTCATTGACAAGTACCTTTTTGCGGGAAAGGCGGATAATTGACACCGCCAGAACAGAGCTGGTGAGAAGAATCATACCTCCGGGAATCATGCCGACAAGCGCGGCTACCGTACTGATAACAGACTGCTGCAAGCCCGCGTGCTGGAAAAACAGGTGGCTGCAAAAGAGCAGCGCGCCTATCGGGAAAATGATGATTGTGCAGAGCTTGATTATGAACTTGAAGGATCTGAGAATCCGGGAGTTATTCTTCTTGATGTACTTGGCTTCGCTGTTGATTTTTGCGGCGTAGCAGTCCGCGCCGACTCTCGCGACGCGAGCGCAGCACTTTCCGGCGGAGATGAAGCTGCCGGAGAGCATCTCGTCGCACTCTGCTTTTTCAATCAGATCCGACTCGCCTGTCAACAAACTCTCATTGACCTTGCAGGAGCCGTCGACAACAACGCAGTCGGCAGGAATCTGATTGCCGCGCGAGAGAAAGATAATGTCGTCAAGGACGAGCTCTTCCTTGGGAATCTGAACCGTTTTTCCGTCGCGGAGAACCTCTGCCTTTGTTTCGGTAAGAATGGTGAGCTTGTCTACGCTCCGCTTTGAACGGATTTCCTGGATAATTCCGATGATCGTATTGAAAAAAACAACGCCGATAAAAAGAAGGTTTTTATATGAGCCTACCAAAAGCAGCGATACAAAGAGCACGACGTTTATCAGATTGAAAAGCGTGCATATGTTATCGTAAAATATACGTTTTATTGACTTGGTTTTAAGTGTTACGGCGGCGTTAGTCTTGCCCTGCCTCTGACGTTCGGCGACCTCGGCAGAGGTCAGTCCTTGAATTGATTCTGACATTTTAAACCTCAAATTTGAAAAATTAAATACAATTGAAAATAATTTGAAAAAAAGACGGATTGTCGGGCTTTCGTAAAAAAGCGTTTCCAATGTTTCATTGAATAATAAAAAACACCGTTTTCTTATATTATAAATGCAAAAGCTAATTTGGGCAACAGAAAGAAGGTGATTTTTTGAAAAAATTTGCAAGAACAACCGCATTCGTTTTGGCTTTTGCAATGTTTATCACGGGAGTACCCGTATCCGCGTCAGCCGAAAGCAGTACTGTTATACTCGGCGGTCAGCCATTTGGCGTAAAATTCTATAACGACGGAGTGATGGTTATTGAGCTGGAGGAATTCTTCAACGGCAGTCACTATGTTTGTCCCGCGAAGGAAGGCGGATTGCAGGTTGACGACGTTATTAAAAAAGTAAACGGAATTGAAATTAAAACAAACGAGGACCTTCAGGAAACTGCTACTGGCTGCGGCGGAAAAGGAATGAGCTTCATTATTGAACGCGACGGCAAGGAGCTATGCAAAACCGTTAAGCCTCAGGCGAATACCGTGGGCACTTATCTGCTCGGCGCCTGGGTTCGCGACAGCTGCGCGGGAATCGGTACGGTGACGTACTATAATCCCGATGATAATTATTTTGCCGCTCTCGGTCACGGAATATGCGACCGTGACACAGGAGCGATGATGCCGCTGGGTGAAGCGGAAATCGTAGGCGCGAGCATCAGCTCGGTAGAGAAGAGCAGCACGGGAAAGGCAGGCAGCCTGAACGGTTACTTTAACGATAAAACGCTCGGAACAGTGACAACTAACACGATAAACGGCATTTACGGAACAATTATCGACAATAGTTATCTAAACGGAGATAAGTTAGAAATCGCAGAGTTTGATGAAATCCAGACAGGTGACGCTCAGCTTTTCACAACCATAAACGGCGAGCGGCCGGAGAGCTATGACCTCAAAATAACGAGTATCCGCAACGACGATCCGCGAAATAATGAAAATTATGTCATAAAAGTTACAGATAAGCGATTGCTTGACGAATGCGGTGGAATCGTGCAGGGTATGAGCGGCAGTCCTATTGTGCAAAATGGCAAATTAATCGGAGCAGTCACTCATGTATTCCTGAACAATCCCGAGGAGGGTTATGGCGTAGCGGCACAATTTATGGTGTGCAATTAAGTTGGTCTAACTATATATTGTGCTGGTTTTACTGATTCTTAATTGTCGAAAAATGAAGCCTGAAAAAAATGTGAAAAAATTTCTCGGAAGCTATTGCCAAATTTACCATTTTATGGTAATATTATTTCACAATCAAAAAGTTAGGAGATTATGAACATGGACAATAGCCAGAAAATGATTATTACCGAGGAAGCGGCGGATTTTTCGTCGGAGAATTTAAAAAGGTTTCAGGATTGCAATATTTCCGCCGTCTTTTGTACTAAGGACGGAGAAGAGCTTTGCAGCCGAATCCGAAGCGAATCGCCCGATGTCGTTGTTATGGACGCGTTCATGACGCGCCTCGACGCTATCGGAGTTATGCGCAGCATCAAACGACAAAGCGATAAGCCGCCGGTATTCATTGTGTTCTCGTCATTCCACAGCTCTGTACTGGAGCGTGAGGTGATGAATGCCGGAGCAGATTACTTTATGTTAAAGCCGTATGACGTAGGTCAGCTCTGCGAGAACATCTCTCTCCTGACCCAAAAATCCTCTGACAAGCTGTTTCTCGCGCCTATCCGTTTTGACGCTTACAGCATTGAGGTCAAGGTGACGCAGATTCTCCATGAGATCGGCGTTCCCGCTCATATCAAGGGCTATCATTACCTCAGGGATTCGATTATGATGTCGGTAGAAAACCCTGAAATAATCAATGCCGTAACCAAACAGCTCTACCCTGCTGTCGCGAAAAAGTACGATACCACCTCGTCAAGGGTGGAGCGCGCTATTCGTCACGCGATTGAAGTTGCCTGGGATCGCGGAAACGTTGACGTGCTCAACTCGTACTTCGGCTACACTATTCACAACGACAGAGGTAAGCCCACCAACAGCGAATTTATCGCGATGATTTCTGACAGACTGCGCCTGCAGCTTAAAAACGCCTCTTAAAAAACGCACCGCATTTCAAAATGAAATGCGGTGTTGTCTTTTATTTTATTTTGTACGTCCGATATCGTGGCGGAAGTGCATGCCTTCAAAGCTGATTTTGTCGACCGCGGCGTATGCCTTCTCAAGAGCCTCGTCAAGCGTTGCAGCCGTTGCGGTTACGCCGAGAACTCTGCCTCCGTTTGTATAGAATTTGCCGTTCTCATACTTTGTGCCCGCGTGATAGACAATCGCGCCGTCAACCTGACCCTTATCGTCCATTCCGAACATCTCGATGCCCTTCTTGTAGGACACGGGATAGCCGCCGCTCGCCATTACTACACACGCCGCAGCGCCGTCATACCACTCGATGTCGAGGTCGGAGAGCTTTTCGTCGATAACAGCCTCGCAGATGTCAACCAGATCGGTCTTTAGTCTGGGAAGAACGACCTGAGCCTCGGGATCGCCGAAGCGTGCGTTGTACTCGATAACCTTAGGCCCGTTCGGAGTCATCATCAGACCGAAGTACAGACAACCCTTGAAGGGTCTGCCCTCTTTGTTCATAGCCTCGATTGTGGGCTTGAAAATCGTCTCCATGCACTCTTCGGCGAGAGCGTCGGTGTAATAAGGATTCGGGCTGACGGTACCCATACCGCCTGTATTAAGACCCTCGTCGTTATCATATGCGCGCTTGTGATCCTTGGAGCTGACCATGGGCTTTACGCACTTGCCGTCTGTGAAGGCAAGAACCGAAACCTCAGGACCTGTAAGGAATTCCTCGATTACAATATTGTTGCCTGAATCGCCGAACTGCTTGTCCTCCATGATGGACTTGATCGCCGCTACAGCATCATCAATCGTCTGGGCAATGATTACGCCCTTGCCGAGAGCAAGACCGTCCGCCTTGACTACAACAGGAACTGTGTTCTCAGCCTTGACATACGCGATAGCCTTTTCGGGGTCGTCGAAAACCTCGTACTTGGCAGTGGGAATGCCGTACTTTTTCATCAGGTTCTTGGAGAAAACCTTGGAAGCCTCGATAATCGCAGCGTTTGCGTTGGGACCGAAGGCACGGATACCCTCAGCCTGGAACGCGTCGACCATACCTGCGGCGAGGGGATCGTCAGGCGCGACAAATACCAGATCAATGGCGTTGTCCTTGGCGAACTTAACCATGTTCTCCTTATCCATAACGCCGATGTTCACAATCTCGGCGTCGCGGGAAATACCGCCGTTGCCGGGAGCGCAATACAGCTTGGTGCACTTGGGACTTTCGAGCAGCTTTTTAATCAGGGCGTGTTCCCTGCCGCCCGAGCCAATCATTAATATTTTCATATTTTACCTCTTAGTGGTGGAACAGACGGATGCCCGTGAAGGACATGGTCATACCGTACTTGTTGCAGGTGTCGATAACATTATCGTCGCGGATAGAACCGCCGGGCTGAGCTACGAACTCAACGCCTGAGCGCTTTGCTCTCTCAATATTGTCGCCGAACGGGAAGAACGCGTCGGAACCGAGAGATACGCCGCTGAAGGTTGAGAGCCACTCCTTCTTTTCCTCGCGTGTGAGGGGTTCGGGCTTAGTCTTGAAGAACTGCTCCCAAACGCCGTCTGCAAGAACATCCTCATAATCGTCGGAGATATATACGTCGATAGTGTTATCTCTGTCGGGACGGCGGATATTGTCTACGAAGGGCAGGTTCATTACCTTCGGATGCTGTCTGAGGTACCAGATGTCAGCCTTGTTGCCTGCGAGACGGGTGCAGTGGATTCTGGACTGCTGACCTGCGCCTACGCCGATTGCCTGACCGCCCTTGGCGTAGCATACGGAGTTTGACTGGGTGTATTTGAGGGTGATAAGAGCGATAAGAAGGTCGCGCTTTGCTTCCTCTGTGAGGTTCTTGTTCTCTGTAACGATGTTCTGAAGAAGCATATTTTCGTCAATAACAAGCTCGTTTCTGCCCTGCTCAAAGGTTACGCCGAAAACGTCCTTGTGCTCTACGGGGTTGGGCTTATAGTCGGGATTGATTTTTACAACGTTATAGCTGCCCTTGCGCTTTGTCTTGAGAACCTCAAGCGCCTCGGGAGTGTAATCGGGAGCGATGATGCCGTCGGAAACCTCGCGCTGGAGGAGCTTTGCGGTCTGAACGTCGCAGGTGTCTGAAAGAGCTACCCAGTCGCCGTAGGAGGACATTCTGTCAGCGCCGCGGGCCATAGCGTATGCGGAAGCGATCGGAGAAAGCTCGAGGTCGTCTACGAAATAAATCTTCTTGAGGGTGTCTGAAAGCTCGGTAGCAACCGCAGCGCCCGCGGGACTTACGTGCTTGAAGGAAGCTGCAGCAGGAAGTCCCGTTGCAGCCTTGAGCTCACGCACGAGCTGATATGAGTTAAACGCGTCGAGAAAGTTAATGTAGCCGGGCTTGCCGTTGAGCACCTCTACGGGCAGCTCAGAGCCGTCCTGCATAAAAATCTTTGACGGCTTCTGATTAGGATTACAGCCGTATTTTAAGAGTAATTCGTTCATTTTTATATCCCCTTACTTATTCTTGTTGATGATTCTGGAATCAGCCTTGCCTGTCTCTACGTCAATGTAGCGGACAAAGAGCGATACCTTGTTGTCGCTGTCAAGAGCGTCCCATACCTTTTGGGCAAAAGCGTCGATATCGTCGTCGCCGATTTCTACCAAAGTCGGCTCGCCCTCAAAGCTCGGGAGCGGATTGCCGTCGCCCATATAGGTGTGTATAAAACGACCCTTGCCGGCGAGAGGTGCGTCGTAAGAGAAGGTGTAACGCTCGCAGCAGTCGGGATTGCCGTCAGCGCTCTTTAAGATAGAAAGCGCGTAGTTCATCTTGCCGTCGGAGCACTTTACGATACCCGAAATTCTGGGTGTGTAGTTGGGTGCGTCGGGCTCGAACTCACGTGTGCGAAGCGACTGCTCAAAGGTGAGCTGCTGGTTCATAAGCTCATAGATAGTATCTGTCTGGTCGCCGTTTGTAACGATCGTCTTGTTGCCGAGAACGCGAACAGGCGCGTAAATAATCAGAGAAGGATCGACGAGCTTGGACGGGTCAAACGCCTCTGTCTTGATTCCGTCGGCTGTTTCTACAAATATTCTGTTTCTGCTGTTCTCGCTTCTGCCCATGATGAAGTAAGCGATTACTGCCTTCTTGCCGTCCGCACTTCTGCCGAGGACGATGCCTCTGCCGGGATAGCTTGTGGAAGAAATTTCTTTGGTGAGTGATACCGCTTTCATTTTTGCCTCCGTTTATTCAAGAATTTCGGTGATGTTACCGATTACCTTTATCTTATCGTTGCAAAAGAGGTCTACCGCGTGAGGAAGAATAAGCCATTCGGCCTGCTCCATTACCCTTTTCTGGAGAACCTCGGGGGTGTCGCCTGTTTTAACTTCGACAGCCTTCTGGATAATTATCGGGCCGCCGTCGCAGATTTCATTTACAAAATGTGCCGTAGCTCCCGTGACCTTCACGCCTTTTTTCAGGGCTTCCTCATGGACGCGCAGTCCGTAGTAGCCCTCGCCGCAGAAGGAAGGAATGAGCGCGGGGTGGATATTTATAATTCTATTTTGGAAATTTGAGATAACCTTACCGCCGAGGATAGTCATGAAGCCCGCGAGGACAATCAAATCCGCGTTTTTAGCTTTGAGCAGCGCGGTCAGTGCCTCGTCGTACGCTTCAAAGGTATCAAAATCCTTACGGCGGATTACCTCTGTGGGAATATCATTGTTCGCGGCTCTCGTAAGCGCGTAGGCGTTGGGATTTGAGGAAACCACGCAGGTGATTTTTCCGCCCGTGATCTTGCCGCTGTTCTGAGCGTCAATGAGCGCCTGCAGGTTTGTACCGCCGCCTGAAACCAATACTGCAATGTTTTTCATTATGCGAACACAACTCCCTCGCTGCCTTCGATTACCTCGCCGAGGATTACAGCGTCCTCGCCGTTATCCTTCAGAACCACAAGAGCCTTGTCAGCGTCCTCCTTGGCTACAGCGGCGATCATGCCGACGCCCATGTTGAAGGTGTTGTACATATCGTGCTCGGAAATGTTTCCGACGCGCTGCATGAGCTTGAAAATCGGAAGAACGGGAATGTTGTTCTTGATGACCTTAGCGGTCATGCCGTCCTTGAGCATACGCGGAATGTTCTCGTAGAAGCCGCCGCCCGTGATATGGGAAACAGCCTTGACCTCAACCTCCTTCATGAGAGCGAGGATAGGCTTTACATAAATCTTTGTGGGAGTGAGCAGGGTTTCGCCGAGGGGCTTGTCGAGCTCGGGATAGGTGTTGTTGATCGTCTCCTCGTTGATATTGAAAATCTTTCTGACGAGAGAAAAGCCGTTTGAGTGAACGCCTGACGAACGCAGACCGATAAGAACGTCGCCTGCCTTGAGCTTTGAGCCGTCAATCATCTTGGGCTTGTCCGCGATACCTACGCAAAAGCCCGCAACGTCGTACTCGTCCTCGGGCATAAGACCCGGGTGCTCGGCTGTTTCGCCGCCGACTAATGCACACTCGGACTGAACGCAGCCCTCGGCGATACCCTCGACGATTGACGCTACCTTCTCGGGAATGTTCTTTCCGATAGCGATGTAGTCGAGGAAGAACAGCGGCTTCGCGCCGCAGCAGATGACGTCGTTGACGCACATGGCAACGGAGTCAATACCGATGGTGTTGTGCTTGTTGAGCAGGAAGGCGAGCTTGATTTTTGTGCCCACGCCGTCGGTGCCGCTGATCAAAACCGGCTCCTCCATGCCCGCGAAATCGGGCTTGAACAGTCCGCCGAAGCCGCCGATACCCGAAACAACGCCCGGGGTATTTGTGCGCGCAACGTGCTTTTTCATCAGCTCCACGCTCTTGTAGCCGGCTGTGATGTCAACGCCTGCCGCCTTGTAACTTTCTGAAAAGCTTTCCATAATAATCCTCCGTTACTTATGTTTGATTTTATTTGCGTATTTATCGACAAAGAACGTCGTCGGCACCTCCGCCGCGTATTTCTCGGTGAAGCAGCCGTCGCAAAGGTCGATTTTGGCGTCCTTTGCGGTCTCGCGAAGGCTCTCTACGCTGAGATAGCCGAGAGAGTCCGCGCCGATTGACTGCTGAATCTCGGAAACACTGTGCTTGGTGGCGATAAGATTTTCCTTGTCGTGGATATCAATGCCGTAATAGCAGGGTGAAATAAACGGCGGCGAACTGATGAGGATATGAACCTCAGTCGCGCCCGCCTCGCGGAGCAGACCTACGATGTGCTTTGTGGTCTCGCCGCGGATAATCGAGTCGTCGATTACAATAATACGCTTGCCCTCGACGTTTGATTTAAGGGCGGTGAGCTTGGTCTGCATCAGGCGCTTTTTCTTTTCCATGCCCGTGCCGACCTTTCTGCCGATGAACTTGTTCTTCATAAAGCCCATGCCGAACGGAATTCCCGATGCCTTCGCATAACCCTCGGCGGCGATAATGCCCGAATCGGGAACGCCGCAAACCATATCGGCTTCGATCGGATATTCCTTATAGAGCAGCTCGCCCGCTCTCAGACGCGCGGTGTGAACGCTCACACCGTCGATAACGCTGTCGGGTCTGGCGACGTAAACATACTCAAAGATACAAAGCGAGGTTTTTTCGCTCTTTTTATCGCAAAAATAGCTGTGGAAGCCGTCCTCGTCGATAACTACCATCTCGCCCGGCTGAACGTCGCGGACAAACTCTCCGCCGACGCTGTCGATTACACAGCTCTCAGAGGTGATGATGTAGCTGTCCTGAAGCTTGCCGATACAGAGCGGACGGAAGCCGTAGATATCCCTGAAGCCAATCAAACGGCTGGGCGCGCAAATAACGGTTGAAAACGCGCCCTTTAGCTTGCACATAGCGCTGAGAACCGCGTCCTCGAGGTTGTCTGTCGAGCAGCGCTCTGTAGCGATCACATAGCCCATAAGCTCGGCGTTTGAGTTGGACTGGAAAATCGCGCCGCCGCGCTCAAGCTCCTTGCGTATCTCAGGGAAATTAGTTATCGCGCCGTTGCTGGCTATCGCGAGTGAGCCTTCCTTATAGCGCAGCACGAGCGGCTGGTTAGCGGCTCTGTCGAGGCTCTGGTTCGATGTGTAGCGAACGTGACCGACGGTGATTTTTCCGCTCGAGAGCTTATCGAGAACCCTCTGAGGGAAAACCTCGGAAACCATTCCGAGCTCCTTGATCGTTGAGAACTTGCCGCCGTTGTTGACAGTAATGCCTGCACTCACCTGTCCGCGGTGCTGCAGACCGTAAAGCGCGTCGTGGGTCAGCGCAATACTGTCGATATCGTTATTGTTGTAAAAACCGAATACGCCGCATTCGTCCATTGCCTTTTCGGAACGCGGGATTTCCATATAATTCATCAAAGCTCCGCCACCTTAGCCTGCATTGCCTTATCCTTTTCGGCAACGCCCTTTTCCATATCTGCCTTCATGTCCTCCAGCTTCTGTGCGAGAACCTCGTCTGAGAGAGCGAGCATTTCAACCGCAAGAATAGCGGCATTAGCAGCGCCGTCAACCGCAACCGTTGCCACGGGAATGCCTGTGGGCATCATCACGGTCGCCAAAAGTGCGTCCATTCCGTCGAGCTGCGCGGATTTGCAGGGAATTCCGATAACGGGAAGTGTGGTCTTTGCCGCGAGCACGCCAGCCAAGTGAGCCGCCATGCCTGCAGCCGCGATAATCACGCCGAAGCCGTTTTTCTTAGCGTTGGCTGAAAACTCAATCGCCGCGTCGGGTGTTCTGTGCGCGCTCATAACGTGAACCTCGCACGGAACGTCAAATTCCTTAAGCTTCTTTATTGCCTTTGAAACAACGGGAAAATCGCTGTCTGAACCCATGATGATTGCTACCTTTTTCATAACTTCGCTCCTGACAATTATTTGATTATAGTTTAACTCATATATTATATCGAAAAACTCTCTGAATTGCAATAGCGTAAAAGAATTAAAAACAAAAAGGACAGATTGCTCTGTCCTTGTAAAAGCATATTTTACTGTGCGGAGTCAGGTGTGGCTGAATCGGGTGTCGCTGAGTCGCTCTGCAGCTCCTCCAGACTTTCGGAATCGCGCATGTGCGGAAACAAAAACTTCATCCGGTCATCATCGAAATGCTTGTCAAAATACACATCTACGGCGTTTGAAGCGGGTACGCCGTCTATTCTCTCGTTCCAGCGGTAAATTGACATAACCGTCATGATTCCGTTGAAGAGCATAAAGATAAACAGAACAACCAAAATAACCGAGCCCTGCTTTTTGGGTATCTTCTCGATTTGCTTTGACATGAACGGATACAGATATCTCACCCAGATAAGTCCCAGAAAACCCCAGAAGCAGGCGTATAGCAAGCAGGTTCTGCCGCCGATGTTGAGCGGCATATCGCTGTAATCCCATGAAACGGTGCCGAGAAAGGTTTCCTGCCCCCATGAGCAGATATACTCAAAGAACGCGCCCAGTGCCGCGCTGATAATAAAAATCAGCGTATCACTCAGCTTGAAGAGCCTGTAGAGCACGGTGGTCAGCAGGCATGCGCCGCCTCCGTATACGGGAATGAACGGGCCGTAAACCACTCCGACGCGGCATTCAAAATGACCCTCGACAAAAAAAGCGTAGACCGTTTCAATGCAGGTGCCGATAAACGAGCCGATCAAAAACAGCATAAACAGCTTCTCGAAGCAGAAACCCGAGGCAAAGGGCTTATCCTCCTCTTTCTCATAGACAGCAGTGTACTGTTTCATGTTGTCCGCTTTGATTTCGTCGAGCTTCTGCGTCACCTGTTTTACATAGGCGGAACCGCGAAGCTCAGGAAACGCCGAGGTCATACGCTTGCGCAGAATGTTGTTGGTCAGAATCCTGTTGTAGTTTTTCTCAAGCTCGGACAACTCCTCCTCGCTGATTTCATCGTGAAGCTTGTTGTCCTCCCTGAATTTGCTCAGGCGCTTCTTAAGACGGAAAATAGTGATAAAAGAGAAAATGTAGTCAATCAGGATCACTCCCGCAATTGAGAGCGCGATAATCATGCTCATGTAATCGGGAAGGTAACGGATTTGAAGTCTGATTACGGGAATCAGAATCTTGACCGCGAACGTGCCGCCCAAACCGAGCAACAGAGCAAAAGGAAACGTGATGTAGCTTCCGATTGCAAATTTCATGTGCGAATAGTCCCACGGCTTGCAGCCGAGGATTTTCTCTCCGACAAGTCCCACAAGTACGGAAAAAAACGACAGCAGAAGCGTCGTGCCTATGTACATTATAAAAAGATGGTCGCTGAGCTGATTGAACACAAGGTAGCAAAGAACCGCGCTCGCGCCGTATGTAGGTGAAAACGGCAGCGTCAGAAAGCCCTTGTTATAGAATTTCTTTTCGTTGAAGAAATTATATATACAGCTGAACAGCCAGCCCAAAAACGAAGTAATTATAAAATACCAGAGCAGCTCAATCCAGTACAATCACATCACCCTTCCCTTATATAAAGGCGCGCCGTAAAAGCGCGCCCGTAGATTAATTTTCGTCCTTCCAGACTTCCTTGATCGCGGCAACGCTGCCCGCAAGTCCTTGGATATCGGACGGAATAATTATTTTTGTAGCCTTGCCGTCAGCCGCCTTTGCAAATGCCTCGAGCGACTTGAGCTGAATGATTTTGTCGGTAGGCGCGGCTTCGTTGAGCATTCTGAGAGCGTCGGCGTTAGCCTTCTGTACGGTCAGAATCGCTTCTGCCTCACCCTGAGCCTCACGGATTTTCTGCTCCTTGACAGCGTCCGCCTTGAGAATAGCGCTTTCCTTAAGGCCCTCGGCTACGAGAATCTGGCTGCGCTTCTCACCCTCGGCGTCGAGAATTCTGGCGCGGCGTTCACGTTCCGCCTTCATCTGCTTCTCCATCGCGTCCTGAATCTCGCGCGGCGGAAGTATGTTCTTGAGCTCAACGCGGATAACGCGGATACCCCACGCATCGGTCGCCTCGTCAAGGATAATGCGGATCTTATCGTTGATCGTATCGCGCGAGGTGAGCGTGTTATCGAGCTCAAGGTCGCCGATGATGTTTCTCAGAGTTGTTGCGGTGAGGTTCTCGATCGCGCTCAGCGGACGTTCAACGCCGTAGGTGTAGAGCTTCGGGTCGGTGATTTCAAAATACACGACCGTATCGATCTGCATTGTGACGTTATCGCGTGTGATAACGGGCTGAGGCGGAAAGTCGACTACCTGCTCCTTGAGAGAAACCTTCTTGGAGATTCTGTCGACAAACGGAACCTTGAGGTGCAGTCCTGTCTGCCATGTTGCGTGATATGTGCCCAGACGCTCGATCACATATGCGTGAGCCTGAGGCACGATTTTGATGTTGCGGACTATGAGGATCAATATAATCAAAAATACGGCTATTACAACCGAAATGCCGATAATTCCCTGCATGAGTTATTTCCTTTCTTCTACAATGAGGCGGACTCCCTCGATTTCGAGGATCTCCACCTTAGCGCCGACTTCAATCGGGGTTATCTCTGACTGCGCGCTCCATGTTTCGCCGAGCACCTTTACCTGTCCGACGGAAAACGGATCGGCAATCCCCTTTGTCACGATACCGAACTGACCTATCAGCCTGTCCGCGTTGGTGCCGACCTTATCGCTGTTCTTGCGGAATCGCCTGACCAGCGGCCTTGTAATAAGCAACGACAGCGCCGATACAACAAGAAATACCACCAGCTGAACGAAGATAGATGGTGTGAATATCGTAGATATTGCCGCGGCGACAGCGCCGAGTACAAACCATAGTGAAACTAATTGTGTGGTGGACGCTTCAACAACAGCCATGACAATCGCGAAGCCAATCCATATAAAAGGCATATATTTTTCCATTGTTCGACCTCCTTCACTATAGTTTAGCATAATGTTTGCGCTACGTCAAATAATTTTTGTGCAAAATACATTTGCCGTTTCTGTTATTATATGCTATAATAGGTTCAGATATTAAAATAATCGGAAATAAGGTGAGTTTTATGGCGTTTGATACCTTCGACGAGGGAATCGCTCTTGGGGGGCTGAGAAGCAAGCATGAAATCAAAGTGCTTATGTGTTATCTTTTTAACAGCGTTAAGGATAAAATGTCCGAGAGTGTTATTACTGAGGCGATCCGCGAATATGAGTTGGCTAATTTCTTTGAGGTCAAGGCGGCGTTCGACGAGCTCAAACGCAGTGAAAACTTAGCCGAGGACGAGATTGTCGACGGCGAACAGACCTATCGCCTGACCGATAACGGTAAGCTGGTCGCCGAACAGCTGGAGAGTACTCTCGCCTATTCCGTCAAGGAGAAAGCGCTGCGCTGCGCCGTTGAGCTGCTCGCCGAGAGAAAAACCCTGCGCGAGAACTTTGTTGACATAGTTAAAACAGGCGACGGTTTTCAGGTAAACTGCCGCGTTTCGGGCGGAGATACGGATCTATTCTCCTTTACGCTCTACGCTCCCGACGAAGAGATGGCACAGCTGATGAAGAA
>JAEEGL014148656.1_pt1 | contig 21484 bp, 15 predicted proteins | sample 9134231 | NCBI WGS metagenome assembly JAEEGL01 (sample SAMN16246548, study PRJNA631951) | gut metagenome | biome: gut microbiome; feature: rumen; material: fiber-attached | host: Bos | place: Iran: Karaj | collected 2018-10
ATTTATGAAAACCGTTGATATAAAAGGGAAAAGATAAAGGGTAACGATTGTATCAACCGTTACCCTATTATGGTGGGCAGGGGTGGATTCGAACCACCGAAGTCGAAGACGGCAGATTTACAGTCGGCTCCCTTTGGCCACTCGGGAACCTACCCAAATATGTAATTGAACGCTACGAACGGTGTGGAGCTGGTGGACGGACTCGAACCCCCGACCTGCTGATTACAAATCAGCTGCTCTACCAACTGAGCTACACCAGCACGGAACGCTCAATTACTATATCATAAAGAATTATAATAGTCAAGTAAAATTTTCAGGAAAATTTATTATGATTAATCGGAAAAATGCTTCCGCTGACTGCCGTGTGCTCTTTTTTTACTCCTGCCCCTCGCTCTCATCTCCCGCGAAGATGTATCCTTCGCTCGGATTATACAGAGCGTAGAAGCCTTCCGGCAACTCCTCTGCTTCACTGTCGAGATGCAGCCAGAATCTGCTGTCCTCGGGTAACTGAGTGAGCAGAGTGCCGGGCGCGTATATAATAAATACATCTGTGTTGTTTATGCCGTAGGGAATGTCACTCTCTATGTATTCCGCTTCTTCATCATAATAATTAAACTTGTCGGTGTCATTCGTTATTGTCATTTCTTCAATTTTTATCCGGTATGAGTCGTTATCGTTTTTCATTGGCTTTGAAAATCTGCCTTCGGCCACCGAGTAATATATTGTTTTATAATCTCTGTCGCTGAATGTGCACAAAAAGCTGCCGTCATCGTTGATTTTAAGCAGTGTGCTCCAGCCGCCTGCGCCGGCCGAAAACCAGTATTCGCGGGGCATTGCCGCAAAGTCAAGGTCTGCGGTGTCCCGTGACGAGTCATCTTGCGCGGCGGCGGATTCATCCGCCTCCGGTGTTTCGTCGGCTTTTTCCGTTGTTTCCTGCGCTTGCGCTTTTTCGGATGATGCTTCCTGCGTTTGCGCTGCCTGCGAAACGGCGTTTTTCACCTTAATGTTTGCCGACACATAAAGCCCGCCGAGCACGGCAACGGCAATGAAAAGTATCGCCACTAGTATTGTAAGCCCTTTGTTCATAATCAGCACTCCTCTGTTTTGTTTAATTTACTGTTTCAATTATAAATCGGTGCATTGATTTTTTCAACCTGCATTGGCCTGAAACGATAAGAAAAGGGGAGAAAAACGGGTGAAAAATCTCTTTCCGGACCCTGAAGCCCGACTCTTAATAAAATCTTAATGCCAAACAAATAAAGGTTTAATCCTTTTGCTATTGACTTGAACCGGATTGGAATTATAATTAGATTGTAAACCGGTTTTGCCTGCGTAGGGCAAGATGTATTATTTTAATCGGAGGACTTCAGATGAAAAAGAGAGTGCCTGTCAGAATGGTTTCCGCTCTTCTTGCGGCTGTTATGCTGTTTTCAGCCGTAAGCTGCGCGCTTACCGGCAAGAAAAAAGAGGAAGATCTGCGCGCGAACCCGCTTGAGATTATCAGCTCTGTGAGCGCATCCGGCATCACAGGCAACCTGATTCCGGCGGATTCATCCTTCAGTATCATTACCAACAGGAATGTTTCCGAGGATACTCTGGCGGATATGATTGCCCTTGAGCCTGAAACAGGGTTTACGCTTGAGAAGGTATCAGATAAAAACTATAAACTTATCCCCGATGAACCGCTTGAGGAATCTTCTCTTGTCAGGGTCAAGGCCGTTTCCGGCAAAAAGACCGCTTACGAATGGGCTTTTCAGACCGACGGTGAGCTGAGGGTCATAGAAGCTTATCCGAAGGGTACTGCCCGGAGAAATTCCGGTATTCAAATTAAATTCTCATTTATGGATCTGGAAAACTTTGAAGAATGCTTCTCTGTTAAGCCGGAGATTGAGGGCAAAATTGTTCAGAACGGTAAATGCATGGTCTTTATTCCCGATGATGATCTGCCGGAAGGCAAATATACAGTTACGGTTTCCGGTGATTTAAAGACCTCCGAAGGCAAGACACTCGGCAAGGATTTCTCTTACACGTTTTTTGTTCTTGAAGATTACGACGGATTTTTAGAAGTCACTTGTTCGGGTCGTAACGAAAATGATTCGTTCCGCTGCAATGAGGTGCCCAAGGCAGTTGTTTCGTCCCGCCGAGATGTCAATATTGACGTTGATTTGCGCAGACTGGATGCTGACGCTTTTGCCACTTGTATTGAAAGAACGGCGGAAAACGGCAGCAATGTACAGCTGTTTGGCATTGATTTTGATAAGCTTGAAAAGGTTGATTCATTCACCCTCACTCCTGACCGAAAGATTGAAGCTGTGAGAGTATACAGCTCCTGTACTTATTATGAATATCCGTCGGTTTATCCCGCGGGTTTCTATGTCGCGTCTTTCTCAACGCCTGAGGGCATAACCGATTATCATCTGTTTCAGGTGAGCGATTACTCTGTGTATGCTCTTTCCGTTGAAGGGTCCGTAACTGTATGGGTGAATGATTCCTCCTCAGGCAAAGCGGCTGCCGGGTGTGATGTTTCACTGGGCTCCGATTCACAGAAGACCGACAAAAACGGCGTGGCTGTTTTTGAGAGCGAAGAAAGAAAAAACGGAGTGCTCAGAATAACCTCAGGGCAGGGCAGTTTTATCACAGCCCTTTCATCTGTTGAGGAGTATGAGCAGCACGATTATTACACCGATCTTTATTTACAGTCCACTCTCTATAATCCCGGTGACACAGTGAAAGTATGGGGCTGCATTGTGCCTAGATACGGCAAGAGAATGCCCGATAAAGTACTGCTTAATTATGAAGATGACAACTATGCCGAGGTTGAGCCGGACAGCAACGGGTGCTTCACGTTTTCATTTGTTTCAAGAAGCTCGAACCGCTCATACGACGAAATACGTCTTATTGCCGAAAAAGACCGCAGACATCTTGATTGCGGCCGTAGCTACTATCGCATAGCTTCATATGAGCTTCCAAAAGCAAAATTTTCAGTTGAAACGGATAAAAACGCGTATTTTGCCGGAGAAGATGCCGAAATAACTGTTACTGCCGCTGCTTTTGACGCAACTCCTATTGTCAATACCGACCTTTCAGTCAATGTTTTCGGCGATGATTACAGCGTTACCACCGATAATAACGGTAAAGCAGTTTTGCGTGCTGAAAACATAGGGAAAAACCGAGAATACTATGATTTCCTTGGCTATGACCTGATAAGAGTGCGCCTTGCAGAGGATGAGGATAATTACTCAAACAATGAAAATACATACAGAGTCATATCAGCGCTCGATTATTATGCCGTAGCGGAGCTTGACAAAGACGACAATCTCACTGTCAAAACTTACAAGGTGGATCTGTCAGAAATCAACGGTATGCCTGACCTTGATTCTCTGAATCTTTATAAAGATGATGTCATCTACAGGGGAGAACCTGTTGATGCTCCGTTCCGCATTGAGGCCGAAGAGAGTTATGAGATAAAAAAAGAAACAGGCAAACATTACAATTATTTCACAAACGAAACCGAAACGGAATACGAATACGAATATGTGAGTGATACTGTGCTGTCAACCGAAAAGTCAACCTCAGGCGGCAGCTTTTCCTTATCACTTGAACCTTTCAGAAAGAATGACGGAAGAATTAACGCGAGGCTCTTCTTTTCACAGGGCGATATTTCTGTAGATACATGGGCTGACAGGAACTTTGAATATATTGATAATCATTTCTTTTTTGGTCATAAAGTTGAGGTTGATAATAATAAAGGTTATAATCCGGGCGAAACTGTCAGAGCACAGATTAAAGATCCGGATGGAAACACTCCTGAGGTCTTTTCCGCTCTGTTTATTACAGCCGCCCCGGATAAGAGAGAAAGCTTTGTCACTTCTTCTCCCGAGGTATCCTTCGAATTCAGCGATGATTACAAAGACTGCGCAAGAGTATTCGCGGCTTTCTTTGACGGTGAAAAGATTATCGGAGTGTTGAGCGCCCCTGTTCTCTCAAATTACAGCTTTGATCTTGATGTGTCCGTAAAGGCCGACAGGCAGTCTTACGCGCCGGGCGATGAGGTGAGCCTTGATATAGCCGTAACCGATAAGCAGGGCAAGCCTGTTTTGTGCGGCGGAGTCACCAATGTTGTGGATGAGGCGCTTTTCACCGTCGCTCACGACAGTCCCGAGGTGTATATGATCAAATGGGAGGATTTCTACACTCAGGAATATGTCTCCACCTGGACATGCGTTTATGATGGCGGAGACGGCTCAGGAGGAGGAGACGGCCCGGAATCATACAGAACAGATTTTGAGGATACACCGTTTTTTGAGACTGTTGCAACCGGCAGAGACGGCGGGGCAAATGTTAAATTCACTCTGCCCGATTCTGTCACAAGCTGGCATATAACGGTCAAGGCGCTTGACAGTGAGGGCCGCAGCGGATATGCTGAGATAAGCGTGCCCGCTACTCTTGATTATTATCTCAGCACAACAGGCACGGATATTTTCTGTGAAAAGGATGATGTCTGTGTTGCGGTGAAAGCGCTCGGCAAATCGCCGGAGACTCTCGGCGAAAGCACCTTTACCGCATCTGTCATCTGCCCCGACGGGAAAGAGAGGGGCGACGGGCTCACAGCGAAAGCAGTGCCCGGTGCTTACGCTCAGTTCAATTTCGGCAAGCTTGAAGCCGGCCCATATAAAGTACGCATTACAGCAAAGTGCGGCGAATATAAGGATGCTGTTGAGCAGGAAATAACCGTTGTTAATTCAAAGGTCACAACCGCCGTGGTTTCCGAGCGTGAGCTTACAAGCGGGCAGGGCATAGAGCTTGATACGCTTTACAGGGCGGATATCAGACTTGTTGACGCAAAATATACGGAGTATAACAGAATTATAAATAAGCTGTATTCTCTTATCGGCTCAAGGTCAGATATGAAAGTTGCCAGGGATTTCGCCCGGGACTGGCTTGCCGGCAGAGAATATGTGCCCGAAAGTTGCTCCGGATCCTGGTATAACGACTCCGAAACTGAAGAAAAAGATATAGAGCTTATCGCAAAGCATTATGCGGCATTCTCCGATTCAATCGATGAATTCAAGCCTACGGCTGATGTTTTTTCCGACAACGAAATCTCCGCTTTTACAAAGGAGGAGCAGATAATATACTGCGCGTTGCTCGCGCTTGATAATGAACCTGTCATTTTAACACTTGATGCGCTGAATAAAGAGTATGCTTCACTCCCGGACACTCAGAAGGTCTGGCTCGGCATCGCGTATGCATTCGCAGGCAGGTATGATAAGGCGAAGGAAATCCTTTCGGAGGCTTATGGTTGGCTGAAGACGGAAAAAGGGCTTTTGTATTACCCGGATGATAATGCCTACACTTCTGAATACTTAACCTCGCTCATAGCTCTGCTTGCTTTCAAAACGAACTCGCCCGAAGGCGAAAAGCTTGTAAAGAGCCTCGCGAACGGTGATTACAGACATTATCTGCCGGTGTATGAAATCATAACCTATGTCCGTTTGTATATCGGCAGCACGGTCACCGCTGACAGCGTTGATATAAAGCTCGGCAGCAAAACGGTAAAAGCCGGATTTCTTTCCAGTGAGGGCTATCATATTTCGCTCACGCCGGAGGAGCTTAAAAACGCCGTGTTTGAGCTTAACGGCTGTAATGTAAATGCAATCTGCAGGTATTATTCTTCTGTTGATACTGCGTCGCGCGAAAGCAAAGACGGCGCTCCGGTAGAGGTGGATATGCCGGAACAGATTAAAAAAGGCGAGACATTCAACATGAAGTTTACTGTCAGCGCTGAAGACAAGCACAATCTCCTGACTCTCGATTTTGTGCTCCCCGCGGGTATAATCTCCCCCGGCAACTACAGTGTAGAGGAGGAGGAAGCCCGCAAATATTCCGGTCAGGATGATTTGCCTGACGGCAGAACTTTCCATCTTAATCTGTACGGCTCCGATGTATATACGATAACCGTGCCGTGCAAGGCAGTCTTCTCGGGAGACTTTGTGCTCGAGAGCTTTGCAGTGACCGAAGGAAGAGTCTTGCACATCGCAGAGGAAAGAAACATAACAGTAAAGTGATTACAATCTCATAAAGCAGGCCGCACACTTCCCGGTGTGCGGCTTATCTTTGCGAGCCTGAAATAATCCGCGGCATAAAAATCCGGAACAATGCGAAAACTGCGGGCACGGATACATCCGGACCGCCGTTTTTTATTTTTCGTCTGCCGAAAAAAGCTTGACAAACGCCGAATTTCGAAATATAATGATTTTGCACAAGCAAATTGTGCAAAATCAAATTAACGGAGATAATTACCCATGCAGGACAGTTTTGATTTGCTCAAGCTGAAAAACCAGGTTTGCTTTCCTTTGTATGCCTGTTCAAAAGAGCTTATAAGGCAATACGCGCCTTTTCTTAAGGAGCTTGACCTGACATACACTCAGTATATTGTGATGATGGTTCTGTGGGAAAAGGAGTGCGTTTCCTCCGGCGAGCTTACCCGATGCCTTCATCTTGATTTCGGCACCCTCACTCCCGTGCTTAAGCGGCTGGAGAGTTCCGGCTATATCACAAGGCGCAGATCCCCTGAGGATGAACGCACGCTGATAATCTCGCTGACCGGCGATGGCAGAGCGCTGCGAAACAAAGCGGTTAATATTCCGCCGGCAGTTGCTGAGTGTGTCGGTCTCGACGCTCAGGAGTTAAAAACACTTTATATGCTTCTTTATAAGGCTCTTGCCAATATGGAAGCCCGTGACAAACAATAAAGAACAGGCAGGGGGAGAGAAAAAATGAATATACAGCGTTATATGACACGCGGCGTTATCAGGGTGGTCACGGATTCACTGCGCGCCACATCGCGTAATAAGGCGGAAAGCGCATTTATGAAAGATTTCGCCAAGGCGTCGCGGCAGGCCTCCAAAAAGAGATATGCTGCCGAGAAAAAAGGGGAGCATATACCGCCGTTTCTTATCGCCAGCATTACAAGCGAGTGCAACCTGCACTGCGCGGGCTGCTATTCCAGAAGCAATAACGCCTGCTGTGATTCAAAACCGGTAAACCTTCTCAGCTCTGATGAATGGGAAAAAAAATTCTGTGAGGCTGATGAACTAGGAATCAGCTTCATACTGCTCGCGGGCGGTGAGCCGCTTATGCGTTTTGACGTTATCTCGCAGGCGGCAAACCACAAAAGCATTATGTTCCCCGTTTTCACAAACGGTACGTTTCTCAGCGACAGAATCATAGATACCTTTGACCGTAACAGGAATCTTGTGCCGATTATCAGCCTTGAGGGCGACAGGCAGACAACCGATGCCAGAAGGGGCGAAGGCGTCTATGACAAGGTTACCGGAGCTATGGAAAAAATACGCGGCAGAAATATGATTTTCGGCGTGTCAGTCACAGTCACCACCGAAAACATCACCGGGGTTTTCTCAGATGAATTCCTCGACAATCTCTACAAACTCGGATGCAGGGCAGTTATCTATGTTGAATATGTGCCCGTTAATGATGATTCATCTGAGCTCGCTCCGGGCGAGGAAGAGCAGAAGCTTATACTGAAATCCGTCAGGCGTCTCAGGCGCAGAAAGAAAGGGATGGTTTTCATTTCTTTCCCCGGTGATGAAAAAAGCTCGGGCGGCTGTGTTGCCGCGGGCCGTGGCTTCTTTCATATCAACGCCCACGGCGGCGCTGAGCCCTGCCCGTTTTCGCCGTATTCCGATATTAATGTGCGTGATACTTCCCTGCGTGAGGCGCTGCGTTCACCGCTTTTCAGGGTGCTGCAGGCTCAAGGGCTGCTCAGCGATGACCATATCGGCGGCTGTACGCTTTATATGAACAGAGACAAGGTTGAAGCAATTATAAATAACGGGGGAAAAGAAAATGGATAAAATAATTGTTGACAAATCAAAGTGCGTCGGGTGCGGCGAGTGCGCGCGCGACTGTGTAGCGTCTGCGATTTATGTTGACGGCGGCAAGGCGCACTTAAGAACCGGCTGCATTGAGTGCGGCCACTGCTTTGCCGTTTGCCCTGCCGGGGCAATCACTATGAGCAGTTACAGCGCGGATGACTGCGGAGAGGTTGTACCTATGACCGCAATAGACAGCGGCACGCTTTTGCAGGCGATGAAAAGCAGAAGAACAATAAGGCAATTCAAGGATGAGCCGATTGACAGAGAAATGATTGATAAGATTCTCGAAGCGGGCAGATATGCTCCTACAGGCGCCAACTCACAAAATGTTGCTTTCACCATCCTCGGCTCAAAGCAGGAGTCGATAGAGCGTGAATGCGTTTCACTTTTCCGCAAAGGTGTCGGAATCGGCGCAAAGTTTTCGGCTTTTCTTAGAAATATGGATATAAACGATTCGTTTTTCTTCAAAAAAGCCCCGCTTGTAATTGTCGTTTCGGGTCACGACGCGGTCAACGCAACTCTTGCGAGCGCCTATATGGAGATTGAGGCAAACAGCCTGGGTCTCGGAGTCCTTTACAGCGGCTTTTTCTGCTCTGCCGCCAAAATGCTGCCAAAGGTCAGAAAAGCTCTTAACCTGCCCAAGGGACACACTCCCGTAACCTGCATGATTTTCGGCTGGCCCGATGTTAAATATAAGCGTGTTCCGCCGAGAAAAGAAAGAAAAGTAACTGTTTTATGATTTAAGAATTCAGGAAGGAGATAATAACATGAATATCGCAATCCGCTACTACACAAGATCCAAAAAAGGCAACACCAAAAAGCTTGCCGGCGCTGTTTCGTCCGCGGTTGGTCTGCCGGCTGCCGACGTGTCGCAGGACCTTGATGAAAAGGTTGACCGCCTGTTTCTCATTAACGCTATGTACGGCGCCGATATCGACACCGAGGTTAAGGAATTTCTCCGCAGAAACAGCGGCAAAATCGGCGAAATAGTAAACTTCAGCACCTCCGCCATAGGCAGCTCTACCGTGAATGCCGTTAAGAAAGTTGCCGACAGCCTCGGAATCCGTTTAAGCGAAAAAGAGTTTCACTGCAGAGCGTCATGGCTTCTGCTCAACAAAGGGCTCCCTTCAGATGAGGATTTAAGGCGTGCGGGTGAGTTTGCCCTTTCACAGTGCGAATAAAAATACGGAGATAAAAAAATGACGAAAAATGAAATGAAAACTCTGCTTGCCGCTCAGCAGGGCGAGCTTGACGCAGTGCTTATGTATAAAAAACTCGCTGATACCGTAAAGGACCCCCGTGACAAAGAAACTTTCCTGCGCCTCGCCGCCGAGGAGGGGCGTCATGCCCGTGTGTTTGCCGGGCTCACAAATAAGGTTCTCAAGCCGAAAAAGGCGCTTTCCGTAGCGGTACCTCTTCTTTACAGAGTAATAGGCAAAAAACGCCTGTACCCGATAATCGCGAAGTCGGAATACGGCGCCGTTGACACTTACAAACCGGTAGCAGAGCGTTTCCCGGAAATTGAGAGCGTGAAAAATGATGAGAAACGCCACGGCGACACCGTAACTGCACTGCTCGGTAAATAAGTATGCGTGATAATACTGTGAAGCTTTATCACACGAGCCGGGAGATAATAAAAAAACCCGATGTCAGCCGCGGAAGGCGCAACGCTGACTTCGGCCCGGGGTTTTATCTCAGTGATGATATCGGATTCTGCGGAAAATGGGCAAACGAGAGAAAGATTTATATTAACTGCTACACTCTCGATTTAAGCGGCCTTAATGTGAAACGCTTTGATTTAAACGGGGAATGGTTTGAATATATCAAAAGAAACCGCGCCGGATGCCACGATATGTATGCCGGGGCGGATGCTGTTATCGGGCCGGTGGCAAATGACACCCTGTTTAACACTTACGGAATTATAACAAGCGGCTTGCCTGAAAACTCTCAGGCGCTTAAACTGCTGAGCATAGGCAGCAGATACACTCAGGTGACTGTAAAAACACAGGCAGCGGTTTCCCGCCTTGAATGGACCCGGGTCATAAAGCTGACGCACGATGAAATAAAAGAATACTCCGTTTTGCTCGGCAAAGAAGAATCGGAGTATCAGAGTGCGTTTATATCGGCTTTGAAGGAGCTTGGATTATATCCGGATAATGATGAATGAATGTGCGGGTTTATTATAGAAAGTGAAAACGATTGTTTTGCTCGTAAATTCATCCGCTTTGCCGCTCCTCCTTCCCCCATCAAGCCTTACGGCTTGCCGGGGACCACATATTATCAACCGTGCAGGTTCATATTTGTATGTATAAAAGAAGCAGACCAAACGGTCTGCCTCTTTTATGGTGCGGGTAACAGGGCTTGAACCTGCACGGTTGCCCACAAGATCCTAAATCTTGCGTGTCTGCCAATTCCACCATACCCGCGTATGTTGCGCAGATGATTATAACTTATATTTTCGTAATAATCAAGCCTTGCGTTTGCTTTTTACTGAGCCGCGGCACCGTCACATACGTACGGTGCCGCCGCGTTATATTATTCTGCCAGTGCCTGCTCTTTTTCTTCGAGGGCGCTGTGGCGGCGCTTGAGCTCCGCCTCTATCATAAGCTTTGTATCTTTGTTATCCTTTACGAAGGAAATGACAATAAGATACAGCACCTGACCTATAACCGGGCCTACCATAAATATCGGCCACACCCATTTGTTGTAAAGCGCGCCCTGCATGTAGTTTTTCTTGCTGCTGTCATATTTAAGGGCGTTGAGTATCAGACCGCTTAGCAGGAGAGTGGCAGCCGAGGCAATCTTCGTGGTGAAATTCTGCATTGAGAATGAAATACCTTCTGTGCGTTTGCCTGTCTTGTATTCAACCTCGTCAATGGAGTCGCTTGTAAGCGAGCGATGGGCAATATCCATCATGTTTGTGGGCACGTTGACTATCGCCATGAGCGCCATAACAGCGTAAAAGCGCGGCACTGAGCCTATGCCTATGGTGAACGCGATTATTCTCAGCACTATGTTTGTAATCTGGGCGATAAGCAGTATCTTTTTCATTCCGCCGAATTTCTTTGCCACTTTTGTGGCGAAGAACATGGCGAGCGCTCCTATCGCGCCGGTCATTACAGAGTAAACAACCTGAGTTGTCGGCCCGTCAAACGACGCAAATCCGAAGTTGAAGCTCTCCCTGCTTTCAAAGAAATATGCCCAGGGGAGAAGTGTCTGCGTGGTGTCTTTGAAAAACCTCGCGAGTGAAATCAGCAGCAGGGTTTTGTTGTGCCTGAGCACAAAGATGGCTTCGAGTATGCTCTCTTCACTTCTGGGGGCTTCCACATTTTCCTTCATGCGGTGTGCGGTCATGGAAAGGAGCTGACCTCCGAATCCGAAAATCACGCCGAACATGGCAAATATTGCCACATCACCCATACCAAAGGAGTTGGTGCATATTGAGCGCAGTATCTGAAAAGCGCCTGCCAATGTCGCGCCTGCGCCTGCGCCTATTGAAACCCACTGCGCCACCTTGCCTCTCTCCTCGGAGCTCGGAGAGGAAACGGCTACCATTCCCCACAGGGCGGTATCCTGGAAAGAGTAAAACAGGTCAAAAATCAGGTATTCCGCGCAGATTATGATTACCGCGGCTTTGCTGTTGCCGTAGGGCATGAACATCAGCGCAGAAATCACGCCGATAACGGGGGGAGTGAACAGCACAATCGGCCTGAGCTTTTCACCGTTTTTGAATCTGTGCTTGTCAACCATAGCGCCTACGATAGGGTCATTCACAGAGTCCCACGCCCTGGATATGCTTGTGATTATTCCGACTACCACCGAGTTTATTCCGAGTATGCTCGTCATAAAGTAGAACAGCCAGCCGGATACATATCCGTATGAGATGTTCTGACCCGCAAGGCCGGTGGAGTAGGCAAGCAGTTTGCCGTTTGTCACATAAGTCCGTTTTACGGGCTCATCGGCAGTTACGGTGACTTTCTTGTTTTCTTCCATCTTTTATTCCTCCGTGGCGGCTGCGGCAGGCTCGCAGTCTGCCGTGTTATACTGTGCGGAATTCACTTTTCTTACATAGTCATATACGGGCTCAAGGCGTTTCTTGGTAAGCGGGAATACCAGGTAAAGAATAAAAATCAGTGAGTAGGTGACCGCGGGAATTGCGGTGCATACCTTAAGGATGCCTTCGCTCACGCCCGGCACAAATCCGGCATTTGACATCTCTTCCACTCTGTAGCCGATTCTGCCGAGCAGCATAAGTCCGCCGTAGTCAGCGGCAGTCTGACCGAGCTTCCTGCAGAAGGTATATACAGCGTAAATGGCGCTCTCACTCTTTATGTGAGTCTTGTATTCCTGATAGTCTATAACATCGGCAACAACCGCCCAGTTGGTGATTGAAATAAATGAATAGCCGAAGCCTATTACAAAGAGCAGAGCTATGAAAATCATCGGGCTGTCCTGCGAGGGCTTGATTATATATGTGAGGATTGCGGCCGCAGCGGCAAAGAATCCGCCGAGCGCGCTGAGCTCCTTTTTGCCGAATTTCTTAACGAGTTTCGGCACGAAAGGTATCATTATAGCCATTGGCAGGTACTGAGCTATAGTGCCGAGCACCGAGAGATTGGTGTTGCAGAAGTAGTTCTTATAGAGATACTGGTTGAGTGATGCAAACTGAAGCTGGCCGCTGATAAGAATGCCCGTGAGTGCGAGTATCACAAACGGTTTGCTCTTGAGCATACCGAGGTAGGTCTTTTTCATATTTACCTGGGGGTTTGCCTCGGAGCGCACTCTCTCTTTGGTTGTGAAGTAGCAGGAGTAATAGAATAATATGGAAAGAACGCCCATTGCCACGGCAAAAAGGAACATACCCTTTGCGTTGGCCACATTGTATGTTTCGCCGTTAGCCTGCTCAACCTTGGTATAAATGATGAACGGGGCAAGAAGCAGGGGAGCGGCTCCGCCTATACCGCCGCCTATGGTTCTGAATGTGGAGAGCAGTGTCCTGCCGTCCGGGTCATCGGTTATGACAGAGGCAAGTGAGCCGAAGGGCACGTTCATGCCGGTGTAGAGCATGCCGAAGGCAATGTAGGTTACGTATGCGAACAAAAGAAGGAGAGCATCGCTGCTTGTGAACCTTCCGATATTAAAGAAGCAGATAATCTGAGAGAGCCCGAGGGGTATCGCCACATATTTGAGGAACGGTCTGAATTTTCCGTCCCTGCTCGGCCTCCTCTTTGCCACAAGCGCACCCCACATAGGGTCGTTTATCGCGTCCCATAACCTGGTGAAAAGGAAAAGGTTTGCCGCCTTGCCTGTTTCGATTTTAAGCACGTCTGTGTAAAAAACCTTAAGGAATGAAGATACATAGGTGAGCACAAACAGGTTGCCCGCGTCGCCGAGCATATATCCCATTCCTTCTTTTATGCCTATCTTGTTGGGATGAGCGCTTTCGGGTAAAGTCCGGTTAACTTTTTCTTTTGACATTGTCATCACTCCCATGTGTGCATTATATCATAAGGAAATAAATAATTCAAATAATAATAATCTTATATGAAAAAAATATATAAAACTGTTGACAACCACAATATGTTGTGGTAAGATAATGCGGCAACAACAAATTGTAGGAGATATTTGCTTTTATGAATATACAGGGACTGCAGAAACTCACTCTTCTTGATTTCCCCGGCAAAATGGCGTGCACCGTATTCACGGGAGGCTGCAATCTGAGATGTCCGTTTTGCCACAATTCGCCTCTCGTGATAAATCCTCCCAAAGAGCCGGCTTACTCCGTGCAGGATATAGTCGATTATCTCAATACCCGCAGAGGCAGGCTTGAGGGCGTGGCAATCACGGGCGGCGAGCCGCTTATGCAGCCCGATATCGCCGACTTTATTTCAAGGATAAAATCAGAGGGCTTCGCCGTGAAACTGGATACAAACGGCACCTATCCCGATAAGCTTAAAATGCTGGTAAACGAAAACCTTGTTGATTATGTCGCCATGGATGTCAAATCCGGCAAAAGCGGTTACTCTCAGTGTGTCGGCATAGGCGGCTATGACCTGTCAAAGGTGAGCGAAAGCATTGATTTTCTCAAAGAGGGCAGGGTCGATTATGAGTTCCGCACAACCGTTGCCAAAGGCCTTCATACGGATGAGGATATAGAGGAGCTCGGTCAGTGGCTTACCGGCGCGCGCCGCCACTTTTTGCAGGCGTTCAAGGATTCGGGCGAGCTTATCGGCTTCGGCCTTGAACCCTTTTCCAAGCAGGATATGCTCCATATGCTTGACATAATGAAAAAATATATTCCGGACAGTGATGTCAGAGGAATCTGATATAAATACACAAAATACACCATATTTGGGCTTAAAACCAAAAAAAGTGAAAAATAATCACAATATATTGTGATTTTCTATTGACATACACCCCATATTTTGATATTATTACTACTGTTGTATAATGACGAAAGGAATGAGAAATTTTATGTACCAAGTCAGAAAAAGAGACGGCAGCACAGCCGAATTCAATGTTGCCAAGATATCCGAGGCAATCAGAAAGGCGTTTGAAGCCCAGGAAAAGCAGTATGTGCCTTCCACAATAGATTTCCTTGCCCTTAAGGTGACCGCGGATTTCGAGCCGAAAATCAAGGACGGCTTTATTTCCGTTGAAGATATTCAGGACAGCGTAGAAGAGGTTCTCGGCGAAGCCGGCTATGCCGATGTGGCAAAATGCTACATTCTCTACAGAAGACAGAGAGAGAAGCTGCGCAATCTCAAATCCACCATACTTGACTATAAAGAGCTTGTAAACAGCTATGTCAATGTTACCGACTGGAGAGTAAAAGAGAATTCCACCGTTACCTACTCCGTAGGCGGTCTCATCCTTTCAAACTCCGGCGCCATTACCGCCAACTACTGGCTGAGCGAAATCTATGACGATGAAATAGCCAACGCGCACAAGAATGCCGATATTCATCTGCACGATCTTTCAATGCTTACCGGCTACTGCGCCGGCTGGTCGCTCAAGCAGCTCATTCAGGAAGGCCTCGGCGGCGTTACCGGCAAGATTACATCTGCCCCCGCAAAGCATCTTGCCACTCTCTGCAACCAGATGGTCAATTTCCTCGGCATCATGCAGAATGAATGGGCGGGTGCTCAGGCTTTCTCATCCTTCGATACTTACCTTGCTCCTTTCGTAAAATATGACAACCTCAATTATGATGAGGTTAAAAAGTGCATCGAGTCCTTCATCTACGGTGTGAACACACCCTCGCGTTGGGGCACTCAGGCACCCTTCTCAAATATAACCCTTGACTGGACCGTACCTGCCGACCTCGCTGAGCTCAACTGCATAGTCGGCGGCAAGGAGATGCCATACAAGTACAAAGACTGCAAGGCTGAGATGGATATGATTAACAAGGCCTTCATTGAGATTATGATTGAGGGCGACGCCAACGGCAGGGGCTTCCAGTATCCCATCCCCACCTACTCCATCACCCGCGATTTTGACTGGTCCGAAACAGAAAACAACCGTCTTCTCTTTGAGATGACTTCCAAATACGGCACTCCCTATTTCTCAAATTACGTAAACAGCGATATGGAGCCCAGCGACATCCGCTCCATGTGCTGCCGTCTGCGTCTTGACCTTAGAGAGCTTCGCAAAAAGAGCGGCGGCTTCTTCGGAAGCGGCGAGAGCACCGGCTCCGTAGGCGTTGTTACAATCAATATGCCCAGAATCGCCTACCTTGCCGAGAACGAAGAGGAATTCTTCAAGAGACTCGACAAGATGATGGATATTTCGGCCCGTTCTCTCTCCATCAAGAGAAAGATTATCACCAAGCTTCTTGATGAAGGTCTCTATCCCTATACCAAGCGCTACCTCGGCACCTTCGAGAATCACTTCTCCACAATCGGTCTTGTCGGTATGAACGAAGTCGGCCTCAACGCCAAGTGGATAAGAGCCGATATGACCGACCCGAAATGCCAGGAGTTCACCAAGAAAGTGCTTAACCACATGAGAGAGCGCCTGAGCGACTATCAGGAGCAGTACGGCGACCTTTACAACCTTGAGGCAACTCCTGCAGAGTCCACCTCTTACCGTCTTGCGAAGCACGACGTCAAGAAGTACCCCGGTATCATCACCGCTTCAAAGGACACTCCTTATTACACCAATTCCTCCCACCTTCCCGTCGGCTACACAGACGATGTGTTCTCGGCTCTTGATATTCAGGATGAGCTCCAGACTCTCTACACCTCCGGCACTGTTTTCCACGCTTTCCTCGGCGAAAAGCTTCCGGACTGGAAAGCCGCGGCAGACCTTGTCAGAAAGATAGCCGAAAACTACAAGCTTCCTTATTACACTCTTTCTCCCACCTATTCCGTATGCCGTAACCACGGCTACATCAAGGGCGAAGAATATGAGTGTCCCGACTGTCACGAGGCTACCGAGGTTTATTCCAGAATCACCGGTTATTACCGCCCCGTGCAGAACTGGAACGAAGGCAAGACTCAGGAATACAAAGACCGTAAGGTTTATGACCTCGGTCACTCCGTGTTCCACACTCACGATACCTCATGCGCCTGCTGCGGTGAGGATACAAGCGCAAACGGCGCAATTCTTCCCGACGGAGTATATCTCTTCAAAACTCCGACCTGCCCCAAGTGCAAGATAGCGGCTCCCAAGCTTCAGGATGCGGGCATTCAGTTCAATGAAATAAACGCTTATGAAAATGAAGAGCTCGCAATCGCGCTCAATATCAGAACCGCTCCCACGCTTGTTGTGGTTGAAGACGGGAATATCGATATTTACTCAGATCTTGCCGCTATTCTTGAATTTGCGGAGAACGTAAAGAAGGCATAAACACTATGTATGACATAATAGTCGTAGGCGCGGGGCCCGCAGGTTTGACTGCGGCCCTGTATGCCCGCAGAGCAAATAAAACCGTACTTGTGCTTGAGCAGAGCACTTTCGGCGGTCAGGTAACATTTTCTCCGCAGATAGAGAATTACCCCGGCTTTATCTCAATGAGCGGCAATGAGTTTATTGACAAGCTTGTTGACCAGGTTCTTGAGCAGGGCGCGGAAATTGACCTCAGGACAGTAACCGGTATCAGAGACAACGGCGACACCAAAACCGTAGTCACGCCGAAAGGTGAGTTTGAGGCAAAGGCAGTGATACTTGCCACCGGTGTTAAGCACAGAGAGACCGGCCTTGCAAGCGAGGAAAGGCTCGTCGGTCACGGAGTTTCGTACTGTGCCGTTTGCGACGGCGCTTTTTACAGGAACAAGACCGTAGCCGTTCTCGGCGGAGGCAACTCCGCTCTGCAGGAGGCTGTGCTGCTCAGTGAACTCGCTTCAAAGGTTTATATCCTGCAGGACCTTGATTTCTTTACCGGCGAAGCCAGGCTCGTTGAGAAAATCAATTCAAAAGACAATGTTGAAGTGATAACCGGCTGCCTGCTTTCCGATATTCTCGGCGAAGAAGCCGTTACCGGAGTTGAGATAACCAAAAAGGCCGATTCTTCAAAACAGGTTATAAATGTTGACGGTCTTTTTGTTGCAATCGGTCTTATCCCCGACAATGATAAGTTTGCCGATATTACGGAGCTTGACGATTACGGCTATTTCAATAGCGATGAAAACTGCCTCACGCGCACGCCCGGTGTGTTTGTAGCGGGCGACTGCCGCAAAAAGAGAATAAGGCAGATTACAACCGCGTCGGCGGACGGTGCAACAGCCGCGCTCGCCGCATGCAGATATATAGACTGAATAATCGGGAAACGCTGAGCAGCAAGCCTGTCCGGTGTTTCCTTTTATCTTTAATGAGGTGATTCTTTGAATTTCGATCAGGCGGTCAGCCGGTATTTATCCGACCCGCGCGACAGTGTGCTTTATGAGGTCGCAAAGGAGCTTTGCGGCGAGCTTAAGCTGTCTGAAAAGATTAAAATGATTTCGGGGCAGAAATTCTTCCTGCGAAACGGCTATGATTTAATAACCAAAGGGCAGAAATATAACTGCCGCCCCTGCCTGAGCGGAGGTATCAGGCGCCTCGGCATACCGCCTGTCGCATTTTCAGACGGGCCCAGGGGAGTGGTTATGGGCAACAGCACCTGTTTCCCCGTCTCAATGTCGAGAGGCGCGTCTTTTGATGATGAGCTCGAATATGAAATCGGCAGCGCTATTGCTGATGAGGTGAGCGCACAGGGCGGCAATTATTTCGCCGGTATATGCATAAATCTGCTCAGAAATCCGCGCTGGGGCAGAGCCCAGGAGACATACGGCGAGGACCCTTACCTTCTGTCAAGAATGGGCGCTTCGCTCACAAAGGCTGTGCAGGACAAGGGCGTTATCGCCTGCCCGAAGCATTACGCGGTCAACAGCATAGAGAATATCCGCTTTGATGTGAATGTGCTTTGTGATGAGAAGACCCTGCACGAGGTTTATCTGCCTCACTTCAAGGCCTGTATTGACGCGGGCGCTATGTCAATAATGGGTGCCTACAATCTTTTCAGAGGGGATCACTGCTGCGAAAGCAAGTATCTTCTCAAAGATATCCTGCGCGATAAATGGGGATTCACGGGCTTTACCATTTCGGATTTTCTTATGGGTGTGAGGAGCGCTTCCAAAGCTCTTAAAGCAGGGCTTGATATTGAAATGCCGCAGATTATGCACTATGCCTCTCTGCCTGCCGCGCTGAAAACGGGTAGGGTAAGCCGCTCGGATATTGACGCATCCGTTCAGAGCGTACTGAGAGGGCTTATAAAAATTACTCCGAAGCTTAAGCCCGCTCCAATGAGCTCAGTCGCGTCATCCGAGCACGCGTTGCTTGCAAGGAGAGCCGCCTGCGAAGGGACAGTGCTTCTCAGAAATGACGGCACTCTGCCTCTTTCCCCCGATACAAGAATTGCGGTTATAGGCAGATACGCCGATAAAATAAATGTGGGCGATCACGGCTCAAGCTCGGTTGCCGCGCCCTATATCGTAACGCCATACGAAGGGTTGTGCAATGAATTCGGGCAGGAAAAGGTTGTGCTTTGCGAGGGCACCGATTTCTCTTCAAAAATAAATGAAATAAAGAGCTGCGACGTTGTCCTGCTGTGTGTGGGAAGCGATTATAAGCAGGAGGGCGAAAACCTGGCCAATTTCTCAAAAAGCGACAAGACCACCGAAAAGGCAATGGGCGGCGACCGCTATTCCCTGCGAATACCCGAAGAAGAGGTTGAGCTGATTCACAGGGCCTGCCGTGAATTTGACAAAGTGATTGTCAACATAATCGGCGGCAGCGCCTACATAATTGAGGAATGGAAAGAAGAAGCCGCGTGCATTCTGCACTCTTTTTACAGCGGTATGGAGGGCGGAAACGCCCTTGCGGAAATTCTCTCGGGCAAGGTCAATCCGTCCGGTCATCTGCCGTTTACAATCGCGAAATCAGAGGATGACTATCCCGATTTCCTTTTCCCGGGCTCAAAGACCAGGGATATAATTTACGGTTATCATCACGGCTACACTCTGCTTGACAGAGACGGCAAAAAGGCCGCTTACCCGTTTGGCTTCGGCCTTTCCTACACAGAGTTTAAGTATTCGGATATAAGCTGTTCGCACTCAGGGAACGCTTATCTTGTTTCACTCAAGGTTGCCAATACAGGAAACGCTGACGGCAAGACCGTGGTTCAGGTTTATGCAGGCGCGGAAGGTGAGCAGGCTCTGAAACTACTCAAAGGTTACAAAAAAATCTTCCTGCAAAAGGGTGAAAGCAGGGATATTACAATTGAAATACCCGAAAAGGACCTTAAGTTTTATAATCCCGATAACGGGGAATGGTACCTTGCCAGCGGCTACACCTTTTATGTGGGGCAGGATAGTGAAGACGCAATGAAAGGGGAGATAAGACCGTGAGCCTGTTTATAGGTATAGACCTCGGGACCTCGGCGGTGAAGATAATACTTACAGACGAAAAGGGAAGTATTCTCAAAGCCGTCTCGCGTGAATATCCTCTGTCATTTCCTCATCCTCAGTGGAGCGAGCAGAATCCCGAAGACTGGTGGAACGCCGTGCAGTCCGGCATCGAAGAACTTATTGACGGCACCGACTCACATGATATAAAGGCAATCGGCTGCGCCGGGCAGATGCACGGGCTTGTGATGATGGATGAGTCCGGCAATGTGCTTCGACCCGCAATTCTCTGGAACGATACCCGCACGGGCAAGCAGAATGATTATCTTAACAATACAGTGGGCACCGAAAAGCTCCGCTCGCTTACCGGCAACATTTCATTCGCGGGCTTTACCGCTCCAAAGGTTTTGTGGGTGAAAGAAAACGAACCCGACATCTTTTCAAAATGCAGAAAAATCTGCCTGCCCAAAGACTATATAAACTACAGGCTTACCGGGGTTTTCGCAACCGATGTAAGCGATGCCTCGGGCACGCTTTACTTTGATGTTGAAAAACGCTGCTGGTCTGATGAAATGCTCGGCATTCTCGGCATTGACAGGTCCTTCCTGCCCGGCGTTTTTGAGAGCTCCTGCGTGATAGGCAAAACACATATTTGCGGGCTCTCGGCCGATGTGGTCGCAGGCGCGGGTGATAACGCGGGCGCTGCTATAGGCACCGGCACTTATGAATCTGGCAGGTGCAACATTTCGCTCGGCACAAGCGGCACGGTTTTCATACCGACGGAAAGTTTCGTGCTTCCCGCCAATTCGGCCCTCCATTCTTTCTGCCACGCGGACGGCAGGTATCATCTTATGGGCTGTATCCTGTCAGCGGCAAGCTGCAATAAATGGCTTAATGAAACCGTGTTTGAAGGCGGCTATGATGTTGAGCCGTCACCGCCATCGGCGGATGATACCCTTTGGTTTATGCCCTATCTCTCAGGGGAGCGCTGCCCTCACAATGACGGTGATGTCAAGGGCGCATTTATAGGTGTTACTCACGCCGTAACCCGGGAGGATATGCAGAAGGCCGTGTTTGAGGGCGTTGCCTTTGCCATAAGAGACTGCCTTGAACTTTGCCCCGACAGGATAACAAAAGCGACTGTCTGCGGCGGAGGTACCAGAAGCGATGCCTGGATGAGGATTCTCGCAGATGCTCTGGGCATTCAGCTGAGCATAATCGGCAGCGAGGGCCCGTCATACGGCGCTGCGCTCCTTGCTTCGGGTGCGAGACCGGAGCCTCAGGCAAAAGAAATCATAAACCCGGATTTGAAATTTAAGGAAATATATGATATAAAATACAGTAAGTTCAAAAAGCTTTACCCCATGCTCAAAGATTTTTACAAGGAGAGTGACTGATTATGAAAAATATCCCCGATGTGAAGCTGGGTATCATTGCGGTGAGCCGTGACTGCTTCCCTGCAGTGCTTTCAATCAAAAGAAGAGAGGCAATCGTAAGCGCATACGCAGGTGAAATATATGAGTGCCCCGTCACGGTTGAGAATGAGGCCGATATGCTCAAAGCGGTTGACGATGTAAACTCCGAAGGCTGCAACGCTCTTGTGGTGTTTCTCGGAAACTTCGGCCCTGAAACTCCCGAAACCCTTATTGCCGATAAGTTTGACGGGCCGTGTATGTTTGTCGCCGCCGCCGAGGGAGACGGTGA